>JACCEA012367472.1_pt1 | contig 12833 bp, 14 predicted proteins | sample 7449851 | NCBI WGS metagenome assembly JACCEA01 (sample SAMN15323453, study PRJNA562643) | freshwater metagenome | isolation source: river surface water | place: USA:Blue River Watershed | collected 2017-08-18 | reverse complement strand
TGCGGTTAATGAATTAGCAACGGTTCATAATCGGATGCCATTATTTTTGCCACGTGATCGATGGGATGCGTGGATGGATCCGGAGTTGCAAGACATTGAGAAGGTGCGGGCTTTGATGCAGGTTCCTAAGCCAGATGCTAATTTGCGTTTTTGGCCCGTCGCCGATTTGGTTAACTCAATTCGCAACAATGGCCCAGAGTTAGTGGAGCCAATCGAGACGCAGCCCGAGACTCTCTTTTAGAGGGAATAATCCAATCAAGGTGCGGGTTAGAGGGGTGTGGCGATAACCTTGGAAACAATGCCGACCGAAACTTCTACCCCCGACTCCAGCAGCGCTGGAGAGTTGGTTCGTGTCGATCGCGAGAAAGAAACCGCCGCAGAGCGCACCAAACGATTTGAAAGAGATGCGCTGCAATATATGAATCAGCTTTATGCAGCTGCCTTGAGATATACAAAGAATCCGGCGGATGCCCAAGATTTAGTGCAGGACACGTATGCAAAGGCCTACACCTCATTTCATCAATTTGAACCAGGAACAAATTTAAAGGCTTGGCTTTACCGAGTTCTCACAACAACATTCATTAATACATATAGAAAAGACCAGCGTCGGCCACAAACCTCAGATGCTGAGCTAGAAGATTGGCAGATTGCAGAAGCCTCATCACATACCAGTGATCAAGGTAAATCAACAGAGGATGTAGTTCTAGAGAATCTGCCTGATAGCGATATCAAAAAAGCGCTGGCAGAAATTCCAGAAGAGTTCCGGATGGCGGTTTATTTGGCTGATGTTGAAGGATTTTCCTATAAGGAGATTGCAGAGATTGTTGGAGTGCCAGCAGGAACTGTCATGTCTCGTCTGCATCGTGGTCGCAAACAACTGAGAGAAAAGTTGACTGACTATGCCCGCGAGCGGGGATATGTGAAAGGAGGAGCAAAGTGAGCGAGATCAACTGCGCCGCCTGCCAAGACTCCTTGGTTCTCTTTATAGACAATGAAATAGAGGACTCTGCCGTATTCAATCAGATGGCATTCCACTTACAGGATTGTGCGCCTTGTCGCAATCAGCTAGAGATGGAAAGAGCCGCTCTAAACCTAGTTCGTTCACTGTTGTCCCGTTCCTGCTGCGAGACCGCTCCTTCCACACTGCAGGAGCGGATTGCGCACCAACTTTATGAGCTACAGCTACAAGAACTTTCTGGTTACACCCAAACTGAAATCATCACCCAGTACCGCCGTACCGAGATAACGATTGATGGCGAAACTCAGATCGAGATTGAAACATCCCATGAAATTAGAAGGGATTTTCCCTTCTAGCTGACCTAGTCCTGCTAGGTTATTAACTGATGCAAAGTGAGTCAGTAGTTGGTGCGGTCGGCATTTCACAGATGGTGGTGCGGCCCGGCGATACCTCTTTGGCTCATGGCAGCGGTGACATGCCCATACTTTCAAACAGTTTTCTTTTAACTCTGATGGAGAGCGCCTGCAACTCAGCGATTGCTGAGTTTCTCGATAATAGCGAGTCCACCACTCTGCTTGAATTCAAATTAGAACTTCACCAAGCGGTGGGAATCGGAACTGAGATACAAGGCGCTGCTACCTGTGTTTCATTTGAGGAAAATGAATTAACTTTTGTCTGTGAAATACATGACGGCCCGCGCCTAGTTGCTGCATCTGTGATGCGTCGCAACCTTGTGGAAAGAGTTTCTTTCCTGGCACGGACCGCCGCGCTTGCTCTCATGTCGCAACAAGAGAGCGAGTAGTTCTATTTTTTAGTTGCCCAGAAAATCTCGGCAATCTCATCAATCTTGCCAATCAATTTATCGGCTACTGCAACATCGACTGTGCCTTTGGTTCCAGCCGCACCTGCCAACTTTGTCGCTTCATTAAACAAGCCATGAAGTTGCGGGTAAGCCTCGAAATGGTTGGGCTTGAAGTAATCGGTCCACAGAACCCAAAGATGTTCCTTAACCATGTTGGAGCGTGCCTCCTTGATGGAAACAGCGCGAGCTTTGAAATCTGGATCAGATGAAGCTGCGTACTTTTCCATGCAGGCCTTTACAGATTGAGCTTCAATTTTTGCTTGAGCTGGATCGTAAACACCACAGGGTAGATCGCAATGAGCATAGACGGTAAGCATTTTGACCTCACTTCTAAAAGAGTTCATATTTACTGCAATTGAGTGCAAGACTACCCGTCATGTCGAAGTTTGGCTTCTCGGGATTGGGTTTGAAACGGGTCAAGGTTTCAGGTTCCTCGATGAACCCCACCTACAGTGATGGGGATGTGCTTTTAGTGCGTTGGTATTCGCAACTGCCTTTGGAATTGCCTTTACGCACCGTGGTTGTAGTTGAACGAGATGAAATGCCGGGCATTTTCCTAATTAAAAGGGTTCAAAAATCACACAGTGGGTTGTACTGGGTGGAGGGCGATAATCGCCAAACTGAAATCCAAGAGTTAATGAATGACTCTCGGAAGTGGGGCTATATAAACGCTCACGAAGTGCGGGGTAAAGTTTTGTTTAGATTAAAAAAATCTAGCGGGCAAAAACTTCAGCGATAAGAGCTTTTTGCTCTTCTTCATGAACATAAATACTGCCAGTTGCTGGGCTGGCGGCTGCGCGACGAGAGATACGACGCAGTTCGCGGCCATTCAAATGTTCTGCGAGGTTTGCTGAGACAAATGGCCATGGGCCTTGATTTGCTGGTTCATCTTGAACCCAAACAAGCTGTGCATTCGGATGCTTGTTGATTTCAGCCACGATCTCGTTAATTGGAAGTGGATACAACTGCTCAACACGGGTAATTGCAACAGAGTTTTCACCTAACTTGGCACGCTCTGCAATTAACTCCCAGTAGATCTTGCCACTGCAAAGAATTAACTTACTTGCGTTGTTTACGGATTCATCCCCAATAAATGGACGGAAAGTTCCAGAGGTGAAATCAGAGAGCTTTGATGCAGCTGCCTTCAAGCGCAACATTGATTTTGGTTCAAAAACAATCAGCGGTCTACGGGCCGGATTCATAACATGCCAACGCAACAAGTGGAAGTAGGAAGCAGGCGATGAAGGTTGTGCGACTGTCATATTGTTTTCAGCGCATAAAGTTAGGAATCTTTCGATACGTCCTGAAGAGTGATCCGGACCTTGACCCTCGTAACCATGAGGCAAAAGCAATGCGACCGAGGAGCGCTCTCCCCATTTCTGCAAGGAAGAGGAGATGAACTCATCAATTATGGTTTGAGCGCCATTTGCGAAGTCACCAAACTGGGCTTCCCAAAGGACTAGAGCATTCTCACGCTCGACCGAATAGCCATACTCAAAGCCCATGGCGGCGTATTCAGATAGGAGTGAGTCAACTACAAAGAATTGGTTTTCATTATCAAGAAGGGCACGAAGTGGAAGCCATTCGCTGCCATCCTCATGATCTCGAATTACAGCATGACGGTTAGAAAACGTTCCACGTCCAACATCTTGACCGGCAATACGAACTGGATGACCTTCCAGCAGAAGTGAACCAAAGGCCAGCATCTCACCGCCCGACCAATCAATAGTGCCGTCATCAAGCATTGTGACGCGACGTTGTAATTGTGGGGTCAATTTCGGATGAACCTTAAAGTTCTCAGGTACTGCGACCTGAGTAGCCGCGATCTGTCTAGCAACAGATTCAGAGATCGCAGTGTTTGTCTTTAGAGGATCAAAGGTCTCTAGTTTGTTGAAGGCTGGCTGCTCTGGAAGTTTGTCATGAACAGAGTTGAAAATTCCCTCTAGTTGGGCTTGGAACTCACGAGCAATCTGATCAGATTCTTCCTGCGTGATGTCACCACGGCCCACCAATGCTTCTGCGTACAAGACGCGAGTAGTGCGCTTTGCATCAATTAACTTGTACATACGTGGTTGGGTGAAACTTGGTTCATCACCTTCGTTGTGTCCACGGCGGCGGTAGCAAACCATGTCAATAACAACATCTTTGTTGAAGGTTTGGCGATACTCAAAGGCCACTCGCGCCACGCGCACGCAAGCTTCTGGATCATCACCGTTTACATGGAACACCGGCGCTTGAATCAACTTTGCAATATCTGTTGAGTAGCGGGAGGAACGGGCTGATTCCGGTGATGTTGTAAAGCCAACCTGATTGTTAATAACAACGTGGATTGTGCCACCAGTGCGATAGCCACGTAGCTGCGACATATTGAGCGTTTCAGCAACTACACCCTGGCCAGCAAAAGCTGCATCTCCATGAATCAAGATTGGAAGTACTGAAAATGCACTCTTTACATTCTTGCGATCCTGCTTAGCTCGCACAATTCCCTCAAGAACCGGGTTAACCGCCTCTAAGTGTGAAGGGTTTGCAGCTAGATAAATCTTGGTCTTCTCACCTGATTCAGTGACGAAGTCGCCGTAAGTACCCAGGTGGTACTTAACATCGCCTGAACCTTGCACCTCATTTTCTTGGTAATGACCTTCAAACTCTTGGAAAATTTGACCGTAAGACTTTCCGGCAACATTTGCCAAAACATTAAGTCGACCGCGGTGCGGCATTCCAATGCAAACTTCATCTAGCTCTGCCTTAGCGGCATAGCGCGCAATCGCATCAAGAAGTGGAATCACAGATTCGCCACCCTCGAGTGAGAAACGCTTCTGTCCTACGAACTTGGTGTGCAAGAAGGTTTCAAAAGCTTCTGCAGAGTTCAATTTGCGCAGGATTCTTAACTGCTCTTCACGAGGGAAAAACGGTGAACCAACTTCAACCTGACTTTGAATCCACTTGCGCTCTTCTGGGGAATCGATATACATATATTCAATTCCGATAGAACGGCAGTATGAGTCACGTAGCGTGCCGAGAATATTTCTTAACTTCGCGTAGGGACGGCCACCAAAACCACCGGTTGAAATTTCGCGATCTAAATCCCAAAGAGTTAAGCCATGAGTAACAACATCAAGATCTGGGTGGCTGCGTTGTTTGTATTCAAGTGGATCAATATCAGCCATCAAGTGACCGCTGGTGCGGTAAGCCTGAATCAACTGCTGAACTCGCGCGGCCTTGTTTAACTGGTCCTTACCTTCTGGAATATCTGCATGCCAATGAATAGGAACGTAAGGAATTCGCAAAGCAGCAAAGATCTCGCCGTAGAAATCTCCTGCTCCCAAAAGGATTTCATGTATGCGACGTAGGAAATCACCGGACTGCGCACCCTGAATGATGCGATGGTCGTAGGTAGAGGTCAGTGTTACAACCTTTGAAATTGCTAACTCAGCAATGGTTTCCTCGCTGGCTCCCTGGAACTCGGCTGGATAATCCATAGCTCCAACACCCAAAATCAATCCCTGTCCCTGAACTAAACGGGGAACTGAGTGCACAGTTCCGATTGTTCCGGGGTTGGTTAGTGAAACTGTTGTTCCAGCGAAATCTTCGACAGTCAAAGCGCCTTTACGTGCCTTCTTAACTAAAGATTCATACTCTGACCAGAACTGACCAAAATCTAGATTTTCGCAACCCTTAATTGATGGAACTAGCAACTGTCGAGTGCCATCTTCTTTAGCCAAATCAATCGCAATACCCAAGTTGATGTGATCTGGATATCCGATAGCGGGTTTGCCATCTTGCTCAGTGAAGAATGCGTTCATCTCTGGCATATCGCGCATCGCTTTGATCATCGCGTAGCCAATTAGATGTGTGAAAGAAACCTTTCCACCACGTGCTCTCTTTAAATGATTGTTGATGACGGTGCGGTTATCAATCATTAACTTTGCTGGAACCGCACGAACGCTGGTAGCGGTAGGAACAGTTAATGATGCTTCCATGCTCTGCACGACTCGATTTGCAACTCCACGAAGAGGTTCAACTCGAGCAGAGGTTGGTGCTGAAACTTGTGGCGCAGGTTTTGTTACCGCTTGAGCTGGCGTCGGTGTTGGTTGAGTAGTTGGTCTTACAGTCGGCTGTGGTGTTGGAGCAACAACTGGTTCTGGCGTAGCTACTACATTTGCTGGAGCTGCCTGCTGTTGTCTTTTTGGAATTGGTGGAACTCCTGCAGAGGAGACTGAAGCTCCTGGCTTGTACCCAGCGAAAAACTCTTTCCAATCATCTTCAACTGAATTTGGATCGGCTAAAAAACGTTCATACATTTCATCGACTAGCCACTCATTTGATCCAAATGAGCCACCGAATTTGTTATCTGGAGTCATGCCCGCCACAGAACGAAAGCCTATCTGCGTTAGAGGAGCGCACTCCACCTGACCAAAGCGTGATTGGCCACAGTTTCAACCTGCATGATTACTCGACCTAGGGCACCCTCGCCCCATGGGATTAGTTTTTGTGACCGGGGCCAGCCGGGGGTTGGGGCGTGAGGTCGCCCGCGCCTTGGTTGAAAAGGGCCACCAAGTAATAGGTATCGGCAAAGATCCACAAAATGCTCAGGCGGCGGCCGCTGAGCTAGGCATCCCCTTTGAGTTGGTAGATCTGCAAGACATCTCTGCTACCCGGCAATTGGCGCAACAACTTCTCGATAAGTATGGCGTTCCAGAGATCATGGTTCTGGCACATGGAGTTATGAGTGAAAAGATGGCCAAGACTTTGCGCACCAATGATGCAGAGTGGTCTCGAGTTATGGATATAAATCTCAACTCAGTTTTCACTTTGGTCAATGCAATTGGTGCACCGATGGCAGAGGCACGTAATGGTCGAGTCATTATTTTCTCCGCATGCTTAGGAAGAATGTCAGGTCCTGGTAATGCCGGTGGATTAGCTCCGTATCGAATTTCAAAAGCGGGAGTTAACGCGCTAGTTAGAAATTTGGCGCATGAAACTGGACATGGTGCAAGAGGTTTCTTAGTTGATGCAATCTGTCCAAATCACAGCCGCACTGATATGGGTGGACCCGATGCACCACGCAGTGCGCAAGAAGGCGCAGCTACAGCTGTTTGGTTAGCGGTTCGCGACTTTAATCAGGGAGATTTAACTGGAGTGCTTTGGGAGGATCAAGAAGTAGTTCCTTGGTGAGGTCCTGCTGATTTCGGAATCGCAGCCAGTGCAGAAAACAACGTCAAAACCGCAAAGCTTCCGAGAACTAAACCCATTAAGACTCGATCTCCATCAATCATGTAATAAGAAACACCAATCGCGATTAAGTTAGCCATGACGGTTGGACCGCGTCCATAATTTCTCTGCTGTCTAAAGCCGCGACCTGCAAACAGCAGACCAGTACCACCAAGCACCAAGAAAACTATCTCAGCGATAACAGCGTCTAACTCCTCAACCTGAGAAGTTAAGGTGCGAACTAGTAAATACATACCTAGGGCCAGAAGAAAAAGGCCCTCAACGCTTACCAAAAAAGCGGCAATGGAGTGAACTTTTTTTGGGACCAGGCGCATGATGCAAAGAATAGGGGATGAGAAAAGGGTTTTCTGGCCTTGCATATAGGCAATAACTTCTCTTATGGCGTTTTTTGATGAGGGAATATACGACCCACTCACAGGCCTGCTTGCCCCGCTCTACTTTTATGAAAGCTCGCAGCGGTTGATTTCTTGGGCGGAGAGAAGTAATCGCCAAACCGCATTGATTTCAATTCAATTGGGAGAGCTCAACGATGACCAGATCATCAAGTGTGCCTCTGATTTAAATGTTGAGTTACGTGGTGGAGATTTGCTGGCGCGAATGAGTGAAAAGCTCTTTGTGCTTCATCTAATTGGAGATTTGCTAGGTGCAAAGCAATTGATATTTAGATTAGAGAACAAAATCAAATCAGATTTGGTTTTTGCAGCCGTGGAGCTTGAGAGGGGAGAAGGAATCGCCTCCGGTCTTAAACGCTTGGGTGTTTAGCTCTGCGGAATAAAAATCTGAGATTGGTAATACCGCAGCTCTTCAATTGAGTCTTTGATATCTCCCAGCGCGCGATGATTTCCGGTTTTCTTAGGGGCGTTGAAATAAACCTTTGGGTACCAGCGTCTAGCCAGCTCCTTAATGGAAGAAACATCAACTGTGCGATAGTGCAAATAATCATTTAGAGCTGGCATATCTCTGGCGATGAAGTTTCGATCCATGCCTACAGAGTTTCCAGCCAGCGGAGATTTTCCAGGTTGGGTATGAGCTGACAAATAATTCAAAACCGCAGCTTCAGCTTCAGAAACCTTTACGCCATTTGGTATCTCATTGATTAATCCTGATTCGGTATGCATGGCGCGAACCTCTTCCCGCATGCCAGCTAACTTCTCAGGGGAGGTGGCAATGACGAGATCTACTCCCGCGCCCAGAACATTTAGCTTTTCATCGGTTACCAACACCGCGATCTCGACCAGAGCATCATTTTCGAGGGACAAGCCAGTCATCTCGCAATCAATCCAAATGAGTGGGGGATTTTCGCTGGCCATGGGGGTAGAGCCTATTGCCAGAGTGACATTTCACCACTCGTTCACCTTCCGTTAACTGACACTCAACCCTTCTGGATTGGATTCCTAGCAGTATCCGCCGCGTGACTATGTTGGAAGGAAAGGCTGGCGGGCCGACCCCGGCGCCCCGGCCGATAACCAATCAACCGCGTAGATCTGACCAAGTGTTCAGAACTGTGGTGTTTTTGGGCGGTCTTTCATCCTTAATTGTTCTTGCCGCAATCGCAATTTTCTTGGGGATTCGCGGCTTCGAAATTATTGCCCGCGAGGGAATTAGCTTCATTACTGGATACGAGTGGTATTCGTCGATTAATGCCGATGGTTTATCTGGCGATCAACCATCTATTTATGGAATTGGCGCCATGTTAATTGGCACAATCATCACCGCATTAATTGCAGTGGTTATCGGAGTACCAATCGCGGTAGCAGCTGCACTTTTCTTGAACTTTTACGCGCCGAACTTTATTCGTGGAACTTTGGTGGCGGTAATCGATCTAATGGCGGCCTTCCCATCTATTTTGTTTGGGTTGTGGGGTCTAAATGTTCTTATGCCCAGCGCAGAGTATTGGGCCAAACTTTTGCATAAATATCTGGGTTGGGTTCCATTATTTGATGTTTCAGCACCGGTCTTCTCCCGCTCACCTTTTGTCGCTGGCGTAGTACTTGCGATCATGATTATTCCAATTGTTACATCAGTCGCAAGAGAAGTTTTTTCTCAAACACCGCTAGATCGAATTCAAGCGGCCTATGCGCTTGGTGCTACTAAGTGGTCAATGATCCGTGCCGTTGTATTGCCCTTTGGTTCTAGCGGTGTCGTAGGTGGAGCCATGCTAGGGCTTGGCAGAGCGATGGGAGAAACTGTCGCGGTATTTACCGTTTTGAACATTGTCTTTCAGGCAAATTTCCAAATCCTGTTGGGAGCGGGCGGAAATGTCGCTTCGTTAATTATCTTGAAGTTTGGCGAAGCCACAGCAGAGGAGATTCGAGCTCTGATGGCGGCCGGATTGATTCTCTTCCTGTTAACCCTGGTCGTTAACATGATTGCAGATTTGATTGTTAATCGCGCAGGACGTCAGGGAAGATAATGACTACAGCGATCCCAACTAAACCATGGAGACAGTCTCCCCGCGCTTTGATGCCAAACTTTGTTGCAGGCTTGATTGTTGTACTCGGAACATGGGTATTGATTGAGTTCACTGGTTTAGCTGGAAAATTAGGTGCGTTTATTGCTGCATCCATTTTATCAATCCTCGTGTTGTCAATCCTGTCTGGCATTCAGCGTGGTTCACAGGCTGCAAAAAATTCGGCGGTAGGAACAATTGTTGCCATTGGATCCTTACTTGCCATGTTTCCGGTTGCCAGCATTTTGCTAACAGTTTTTGTGAAAGGCATTAAGGGTATTTATGTCGGATTCTTTACCAGTGATATGTCACTGGCATCAGTGAATGATCCACTAGACAACGGTGGCATCCTGCACGCGATAATTGGAACACTTCTTTTAATTCTTTTCGCAATGTTGATTTCAGTACCGCTTGGAATTCTCACCGCGTTGTATTTGACCGAGATCAAGGGCCCAGGATCAAGACTGATTAGATTCCTAGTACAGGCAATGAGTGGTGTTCCATCGATTGTCGCCGGTCTTTTCATCTACTCCGCTTTTATTTCGGGAACTGGTCGTGGATTCTCTGGCTTTATGGGCTCACTAGCTTTATCAATTTTGATGTTGCCAACTGTTGCTCGTACCGCTGAGGAAGTTTTGCTTTTGATCCCGGCTGATTTACGCGAAGCAGGCTTAGCCCTCGGCGCTACACAGTGGAGAACGGTTGCCATGGTGGTAGTTCCTGCAGCTAAATCTGGCCTTATAACCGCAGTAATTCTCGGAGTGGCAAGAATTGCAGGAGAGACCGCTCCGCTGTTGTTCACAACAGGTGGTGGAGATGCAGTTAATGCGAATCCATTTGATGAGGTTATGGGCTCAATCCCATTTGCTATTTGGAAGGCTTTGATTGCCGGATCAGAACAATCTAACGCCCGAGCTTGGGCTTCAATTCTGGTCTTGTTGGTAATCGTCATGGTCTTGTTCTTTACTGCACGTCGTCTAGGAAAGAGGAAAATCTGATGTCTGAAAATGTGCAACCGGCTTCATTGGCAAATGTGGCAAGTGCTCATGCCCGTAAGTCACCAGGAATACGTCCTCTAGGAACCGGACTTGAAGCCAAAAGTGTGCATGCCTGGTTTGGAAAAAACCATGTTTTGTCCGACATTTCTTTGGATTTCGCATCTGGGACGGTGACCGCGCTAATCGGGCCTTCCGGATGCGGTAAATCAACTTTCATCAGAACTCTTAATCGTATGCATGAGTTCATTCCAACAGCTGCCATGGCTGGTGAGGTGCTTCTAGATGGCAAGGATGTTTACGCACCAGGCACTGATGTAACCAAGATTCGCTTGAAAATCGGAATGGTTTTCCAAAAGCCAAATCCATTTCCGTCCATGTCAATTGGTGAAAATGTTTTGGCAGGACTGAAGCTGGCACAGTTAAAACAATCAAATAAGGATGATTTGATGGAGGAGTGCCTCGTCCGTGCTGGGCTTTGGAATGAGGTTAAAGACAGACTTGATGCCCATGGCGGATCGCTATCTGGCGGACAGCAGCAGAGATTGTGTATAGCTCGATCCTTGGCGGTTCGCCCCCAGGTTTTGTTGATGGATGAGCCATGTTCAGCGCTTGATCCTGGATCTACTCTTCGAATCGAGGAGACCATTCGTGAGCTTTCAGAGAGCATGACCATCGTCATCGTGACTCACAATATGCAACAAGCGGCCCGTATCTCAGATTACACAGCCTTCTTTTTGGCTGACGGCGGCCCCGGTGTGATGGTGGAGGTTGGCCCAACCAGCGAGATTTTCTCCAGGCCAAAAGACAAGAGAACCGAGAATTACGTTACTGGTCGCTTCGGCTAGTCCTTAACCAACTGTTCACTTAACGTTGCTGATTCGTTTATCTGAAGTAGAGCCGCTGTTTTAAAGGTCTCCTTAGTGTTCGAGTGCAATATTCCGATCACACATAAAGGAGACCAAATTGGTCCGCAAGTTTTTAATGAAAGCTACAGTGGTAGCAGCTCTTTTCTCTTTGATTGCTGCTCCGGCATATGCGGTAAATCTTGTCGGCGGTGGCGCAACATTTGCTAATCCGCTTCTAGATGCATGTAAAGCTGAGTACGCACGTGAAACTGGTGACAATTATGTTTATAACTCTTTAGGTTCTGGCGCTGGTCGTTCCGGAATTGATAAGGGTGACTTCGACTTTGGTTGGTCAGATACACCTCACCTTGGTGCTACCGCTCCTAAGTCCATGATTCATCTGCCTGTGGTCGCCGCTCCAGTGGCACTGATTTACAACGTGCCTGGGATTCGTGGTAACGCTGAACAGATCACACTGTCACCTGCAACAATCGCAAAAATCTTCTCTCGTGAAATTACAAAGTGGAATCACCCAGATATTAAGGCGGACAACAATCGAGTAATCAGAACTCCAGTATTCGCTACTGAGCGAGTCAGAGTTACTGTCGATGGAAAATCCACCTTCCAAAGAATTACCAAAAAGGATAAGAACGGAAATCCAATCATCTCTCGCTATACCCAAAAGAGAGAGTCATTCCAGTTCCCAAATACAGATATCACAGTTGTTTATCGAAATGATTCATCTGGCACAACTGGAATCTTCACAAACATGCTTCGCGCGGTGGTTCCCTCAATTTGGACCAAGTCAGGCAACAACGACTTTGCCGCTTCCTTCCCAGGAAATATCAACGACATTAAGAATCTTGGAAAGATTCAAGGCGCCAAGGGATCTGAGCTAACTACTGCTCTAGTAGCAAGGACTCCAGGTGCCATCACTTATGCGGAAAAAGATTATGCAAACAAGGCAAAGCTGCCAGTTGCAAAGGTCTTGAATAACGCCGATGTTGCTGTACAGCCAGGAGCAGCCGGAGTTTCCACATTCTTAGGTTCAGCTAAGTTCAACGACAATGGAACATTGGTCTTGGATTACGCAACCAAGAATGCCGGAGCTTACTTATTAGGCTCCACCTCATATGCCTTGGTGTTGACTGATTACAAAGACAAGGCAAAAGGTGCAGCTGTAAGAAAGTTGATGACCTACATCCTTGATAACTGCGCGAAGAAGTTCCCTGAGACTGAATTCGCGGTAATTGAAGGAGCACTTTACGACTTCAATAAGAGGCTGATTGCTCGAATCGGCTAGTAGTTAGATAGATAGATTTTCCCGGGCACACGAGGGGTGCCCGGGAAATTTCTTTTTAGGCCTTAAATTGTTTTTCGGCAAAAAAAGCGCGCCCGGCAGGAATCGAACCTGCGACAACCCGCTTAGAAGGCGGGTGCTCTATCCGACTGAGCTACGGGCGCTGATGAGGCGCAAGTCTACAGAGTA
>JACCEA011009213.1_pt1 | contig 12834 bp, 13 predicted proteins | sample 7449851 | NCBI WGS metagenome assembly JACCEA01 (sample SAMN15323453, study PRJNA562643) | freshwater metagenome | isolation source: river surface water | place: USA:Blue River Watershed | collected 2017-08-18 | reverse complement strand
CGCCAATTGAATCAAAGAATTTCTTTGAACCGTATTGGATGTTGTAATCTGTACGATCAATTGTGATAGAAGCTTTTGCAGCTACTTTTCCATTTTTAACTGCAATTTCTGCCGGGAATGAGATTGATTTTGTGATTCCCTTGATCGTCAAATTTCCTGTAATTTGGCTTCCTGCAATTTTTGTGATAACGAAAGAGGCTGTTGGGAATTTCTCAACTTCAAAGAAGTCACCAGAAGTAATGTGTGTAATGAATTTTTGATTGTATCCTGGATCCGTGATATCCAATGCCTTGATTGTTTTCAAATCAATGGTGAAGTTACCACCTATCAATTTATTTCCATCAACATTCAATGCTCCTGCTGAGATACCTACCGTACCATTGTGCTTTCCTGTTACTTTTTCGGCATACCAAGCAATTGAGCTCGATGCTGTGTTAACTTTCACTACTTTAGGTGCTGCGAAAGAAGAGATGCTCATGACAAGCGCTGTTAAGATTAGGCTTACTTTTTTCATTTTATTTATTGTTTAATTGTTGGTAAATACATTTCTAAATTCATCTAAAATCTCATTCATTTGATCCATTTTCTCGAGGCTAATGCCATGAAAGTTCTGCTCCCAATTCAATTGAACTTGGTCAATTTCTTCCAATAGGGTCAAGCCAGCGGGTAATATAATGACATCTACCGCCCGACGATCATGTGGACACTCACGTCTTAAAACTAAATTCTTCTCTAAAAGTTTGTCAACTAATCGAGAGGCATTGGACATTTTGTCCAACATCCTTTCAGTAATGCCTAAAACGGTTATTGGATTGTTTTGTTGCCCCCGCAAAATTCGTAATACATTGTATTGCTGAATAGTCAAGCCAAATGGCTTTAACAGTTCATGCTGTTGCTGCAATACCCAGTTGCCTGTATAGATGATATTCACAATCGCCTTGCTCGTAGGTGTTCTAAATTTATTTTGCTTTAAATCCTCTGAAATTCCCATAACTGAAATTTGATGTCACAAAATTAAATGTAATTACATTAAATACAAATGTTTTTAAAAATTATTTTTCAAATGGTCATGATAAATCTTATTTTTGACCATGCAAGATTCCTTTAGTCTACAATTTCCGTTCATTCTCGCCTCTAATTCTCCGCGCCGCAAAGAGATATTGACACAGGCTGGATTTCAGTTCTCCGTCTTGCCATCGGATGTAGACGAATCTTTCCCAGCCGATATGATAGCTCAGGAAGTTCCTGTGATGTTAGCCAAACGAAAAGCGAAAGCTTTAGAAGAGACCTGTTCCAATTCGCTTATTTTAGCCGCAGATACGGTGGTGATTTTGGATCAAGAAATTCTAAACAAACCGCTCGACAAACAAGATGCCTTGCTCATGCTCAAGAAACTTTCGGGTAAAACACATGAAGTGGTCACTGGAATTGCTTTGGCAAGTCCCCAAGGTATTTTGACTGCCTCGGATTCCGCTTTTGTAAAGTTTAGGGAATTGGCCGACTGGGAAATGGAATGGTATGTGCGTGGCGGATCTTCCTTAGATAAAGCTGGAGCCTATGGCGTACAAGATTTTATTGGAATGGCCGGTATCGAAGATTTGAAGGGCTCATTTTATACCGTCATGGGATTGCCTATCTACCGTGTATATCAATTAATGAAACCGTTTATTTTAGAATCAAAACAGATACCCTTAGGTATTTAGATCGAGAAACTCTCACCACAACCGCAGGTACGTGTCGCATTGGGGTTTTTGAATTGAAAGCCTTTTCCATTTAAGCCATCCGAGAAATCAAGTTCCGTTCCCGCTAAGTATAAGATGGATTTTTTGTCCACCATCACTTTAACGCCCTTGTCTTCGAAAATCATATCGCTTGCTTGGGGTTCGGATGCGAAGTCCAACTGGTACATCAATCCAGAACAACCACCACCCTCGACAGCAACACGAACGTTGTATGCATCGGTTAATCCTTCTTTTTGACGAATTTCTTTAATTCGATTCGCCGCAATATCTGAGATTGTGATCATGGTAAATTTCTTTTTTGTGCTGCAAAGATAAACAAAAATTAGATAAAATTTGCTACTATTTAGAGTGAATCTAAATAAAGTATGGTTTTGTATCTGTTAAGGTTTTAATTTTGTAGTTCATTAGCCATATACAATTAGAACGAGATGTTATCAATTAAGAATTTACATGCGCGAATCGGAGAAAAAGAAATTCTTCGTGGGATTAATCTGGAAGTCAAAGCCGGCGAAGTTCATGCCATCATGGGACCGAATGGTTCTGGTAAATCAACCTTAGCGTCTGTTTTAGCCGGTCGGGAGGATTATGAAGTAACGGATGGGACGGTTGAGTTTTTAGGTAAAGATTTATTAGATCTAGCTCCCGAAGCGCGTGCCGCGGAGGGTGTTTTCTTAGCTTTCCAATATCCCGTTGAAATTCCTGGTGTTTCCACAACCAATTTTATGAAGTCGGCGGTTAACGAAATCCGTAAATATCGTGGCGAGGAGTCCTTGGATGCTGTTCAATTTTTGAAGATGTTCAAAGAGAAAATGGCCTATGTAAATATCGACCAATCTTTGTTAAGCCGCTCGTTAAATGAAGGCTTTTCAGGTGGAGAGAAAAAGCGAAATGAGATTTTCCAAATGGCTGTGTTAAATCCTAAATTGGCCATTTTGGATGAAACGGATTCAGGTTTAGATATCGACGCCTTGCGTATTGTAGCTGAAGGTGTGAATAAATTGAAAAGCCCAGAGAATGCCACCATTGTTGTGACGCATTACCAAAGGCTGTTGGATTATATCGTTCCTGATTTCGTTCACGTCCTATATAAAGGACGTATCGTGAAATCTGGCACGAAAGAGTTAGCACTTGAATTAGAAGAAAAGGGTTATGATTGGATCATTTCAGCATTAGTTGATTAACACATGGCAACAGATACACTAGTAAGTATTTCCCTCGGGAAAGAAAAACAAGCGGCCATGGATCGTTTCTTGGCCAAAGGATTTCCTACCAATAAATGGGAGGAATGGAAATATGCATCCTTGAAGTCCTTAAATGACACGGATTGGAATTGGAATACGTCCGAAGAACCAAAACATGTAGGAGGTATATCCTTAGATGCATCCCTTCAATTGAGCACTTACAATGGAAAATTTAATGTTCAAGGGCCTTTGCCTGCGGGCATTGAAATCTTAACATTTGCTGATTTTTCAAAACAAAATCCTGCTTTTATTTCCAAATGGGAAAAGCGTAATCAAATCTTGGATCAAAATCCCATGTATGATTTGAATGATGCATTAACAACCTCTCATCAAGTGATTTGGGTGAAGGAGGGAACAAAGCTAGCCAAACCGATTGTTCACCAACTTTTGGCTGATGTGAGCATTGCTTCTGCAATTCAAAGCAAATTATTGATTTATTTAGAGAAGGACGCCCAACTAACATGGGTTGATGATTTGTGTACCCATGATTCGTCGGAAGCCATTCTATCGAATTATGTGCAAGAAATTTGGGTTGAGGAAGCCGCGCAATTGACTTTCATCAAAACACAAGATTTTGCGCTGAAAACGACTCATATCGATCATACCTATATTTATCAACAGGCAAAAAGCCAGGTTGATATGTTTACTTTCTCAATCAATGGGGGATTCGTCCGAAACAATTTACATTTTTATGTGGATGGGGAAAATGTACAATCGAATTTAAATGGACTTTATGTTCCTGGTAACAATGAATTCATAGATTCACACACAGTAGTTGATCATCGTAAGCCAAATTCAGAATCGAACGAGTTATACAAAGGGGTTCTATTAGGGACCTCAACGGGTGTGTTTAATGGGAAGATTTTTGTACGTCCTGATGCCCAAAAAACGAATGCTTTTCAATCTTGTAAAAATGTCTTGGCCTCTGATAAAGCGACCATGAACACCAAACCTCAATTGGAGATTTGGGCAGATGATGTGAAATGTTCACACGGGACAACTACAGGTCAACTGAGTGATGAAGCTTTGTTTTACATGCGTTCACGCGGTATTTCTCAAGATGCCGCTAAGACTTTGTTGATGCTTGCATTTGTCCAACAAGTCATCGATTTATTGGAAATTCCCGACTTGAAAGAGTCCATTTCCAATCGAGTAATAGCCAAAATACAACAAGCCTTAAGCGTATAATGATGGCAGATCAATTTGATATTGAGCAAGTAAGGAAGGATTTTCCTATTTTAGACCAACAGGTGAATGGAGCACCTTTGGTATATTTTGATAATGCTGCTACGACTCAAAAGCCTCAAATGGTGATTGATGCGTTGACTAAGTATTATAGCCAAGATAATGCCAATATTCACCGTGGCTTACATACACTCGCTGAACGTGCCACAACGGGTTATGAATTAACTCGAAAGAAGTTGAAGGACTTTTTAAATGCGCCTTCAACAGATCAAATTATTTTTACGTCAGGAACAACTGCCGGGATTAATTTAGTTGCCCAGACTTATGGTCGGGCTAATTTTTCTAAAGGAGATATTATTCTTGTTTCGAATTTGGAGCATCATTCCAACATGGTTCCATGGCAAATGATTGCACAGGAAACAGGGGCGGAGGTTCGCGCAATTCCCGTTGATGATCTTGGCGTATTGGATTTGGTGGCTTATAAGGCCTTATTAGCAGGCCCAGTCAAATTCGTTGCCGTGAATCATGTATCCAATGCGATTGGTACAATCAATCCTATCAAGCAAATGATTGAATTGGCTCATCAAGTAGGAGCAAAGGTATTAATCGATGGAGCTCAATCCGTTGCGCATTTTGAAATCGATGTGCAGGATTTGGATATAGACTTTTTAGCTTTTTCGGCACATAAATTATTTGGCCCAACAGGTGTGGGTGTTTTATACGGGAAACGTGAATTATTAGATGCCATGCCTCCATACCAAGGGGGTGGAGAAATGATCAAAGAGGTCAGTTTTTCTGGAACGACTTATAACGAATTACCCTATAAATTTGAGGCAGGAACGCCCAATATTGCCGATGTATATGCCTTTGGCTTTGCCTTGGATTATTTGAAGTCCTTACCAAAGAATGCCGTTTGGGAACAGGAGAAATCATTACTAGATTATGCAATAGAACAATTATCCCAAATAGAGGGTTTACGCATCGTCGGTCAGGCCCCAGAGAAAATTGCTGTAATAAGTTTTGTGATTGAGGGTGTTCATCCGCAAGACATTGGGGTCTTATTAGACAAATTTGGTGTCGCAATCCGTACGGGTCACCATTGTGCGCAACCTTTGATGGAGCGATATGGTATCGTCGGAACTTGTCGGGCATCCTTTGCGTTTTACAATACCAAATCGGAAATAGATTTGTTTGTAAAGGCCTTGAAACGCACAATCATGATGTTGAGTTAATATGGGAAAGTCGATAAATGAAATACAAGACGAATTGATTGAGGAGTTTGGTCTCTTTGACGATTGGGCGGATAAATACGAGTATTTGATTGATTTGGGAAAGAAGTTGTCGCCAATGAACGAAGCCTTCAAAACGGAGGAAAATGTCATTAAAGGTTGTCAAAGTAAAGTTTGGTTGCATGCCGAAAAGCAAGGTGACCAAATCGTATTTTTTGCGGATTCAGAAGCAATCATTGTAAAAGGGATGATTAGTATGCTGATTCGCGTTTTGTCAAACCATACGGCAGCTGAGATTATGCAGGCTGATTTGTATTTTATTAATCAGATTGGGATGTCCGAACATTTGGCACAGACTCGTTCGAATGGTTTGGCATCGATGGTAAAACAAATGAAAAATTACGCTGTTGCGTTTAATGCATTAGCATAAGGAGATATGAGCATGTCGGAAGCAGAATTAAAGGAAGAAGTTGTCAAGGCGATCAAGACGGTATATGACCCCGAAATTCCGGTGGATGTATATGAGTTGGGATTGATTTATGAAATTAAGATTTTCCCGGTCAATAATGTCTATATTTTGATGACCCTGACTTCACCATCTTGCCCCTCCGCGGAGAGCATACCAGTGGATATAGAAAAGGCGATTCGGGAAGTGGAAGGAGTTGCTGAAGTTTCCGTGGAATTAACGTTTGATCCTCCGTATTCGCAAGATATGATGTCGGAAGTGGCCAAATTGGAACTTGGTTTTATGTAAGTATGTTAAGCAAATTAAAATAGAAATATATGTATCCAGAACATTTAGTACATCCCATGCGGATGGATATCGTAGAAGGTGGGTTTCAAGAATTGAAGTCGGCAGCCGAAGTGGAAGATACCATGGCAAAATCCGGTACCACTTTATTATTTATTAATTCCGTTTGTGGCTGTTCAGCTTCCACCGCACGCCCTGGCGTGAAAAGTGCAGTTTCTTCATCAGCGAAGAAGCCAACAAATTTAGCAACTGTTTTTGCTGGAGTAGATCAAGAGGCAACTCAAAAGGCACGCGAATATACCTTGCCATATCCTCCGTCATCTCCATCGATTGCCTTATTTAAAGATGGGGAATTGGTTCACTTTGTTGAGCGTCATCACATTGAAGGTCGTTCTGCGGCATTAATCGCCCAGCATTTAGAAGGAGTTTTTGAAGAGTATTGTTAATAAAAAAGAGCCGTTCATTGGACGGCTCTTTTAATGATTTTTAAGCGAGCCCTTCATTGAACGGCTCGTTCTCTTTACTGCTTTGGTGCACCACCCACAGCGCCAGATTCTGATGGCGTGTTTTTGGCTTTCTCTGCCATTTTCTTGGCAGCACCTTCGTAATCACCTGCTTTGATGAAGGACATCTTTGTCAAGTCAATCGTCTTGCGTGAGGCTTCGAGAATTTGCTCAGGTGTTAAATTTTTTACCTTATTTTCCAATTCTTCTGACCATTTCATGTTGCGACCCAAATAGAGGTTGCTATTAATTGTGCCTACCAACGAATTATCTTGGGAACGAGTCACCTGTTTTGCTTGAATCCAAGATTTCTTCGCCTCATCGATTTCCTTTTGAGTAAAGCCTTCTTTCAATACTTTCTCAATTTCCTCTTTGAATGCGGCTTCCAATTTGGCGATGTTTTCAGGTGCATAGATTGCATAGCCTAAAAATGCCCCAGATTGATCCAATGGACTAGCCGCAAATTGTGAACCTACACCGTAGGATAAGCCTTCTTTTTGACGAATGCGGTTCATTAATCGGGAGCTTAATCCGCTACCACCGCCCAACATGTAATTGCTCAATTCCATGGCCGCATAGTTGGGGTCTGAATCAGAGATCTTCAAGGGCTGATAAGCTAAGAAAAAGGCATTCGCTTTATCAGGAGTTTCAATTGATTTTACCTGACCACCTATTTCATGGAAAAGTTCTGGAATGCGAGTAAATGCTTTTGGAGATTTCCAGTCTGCTAATTCTGTTTTAATGAAGGATTTAATTGCCGCCTCATCAAAATCGCCTACAGCAGCGAAAGTTGCATTCGATGCACCATAAAATCCTTTGTAAAAGGATACGGCCTCTGCTAATTTTGCTGACGAATATCGTTCTGTCTGCTCAGCCATCGTGGGTTGATAACGTACATCATTCTTTGGGAAATGACCCGATCTCCATTGACCTAACACATCCATCGCTTTCGCTTGGGGTTCCGATTTTTGACCTTCGATTTGTGTCAAATTCTCTTGTTTTAATTTTTCAAATTCATCTGCAGGAAAAATGGGTTGTTTCAATGCCTCAGCAACTAATTGCAAGGCTGGTAATAAATTATCCCTGGTTGTTTCGATGGAAACGTTTGCTTGACGCGCATCCCCTGAAATGGATACACGTGCTTTTAATTTATCCAATTCATCTTGGAATTGCTGGCGTGTATGTTTCGCTGTTCCTTTACTCAACATATCTGCCGCCAAATCTGCCGCAGTTGCAGTACCTAACAATGATTTTTCGTCACCAAAACGTAAGGTTAAACGTGCATATACGGAATTTCCACGTGTCTTCTTCGGTAATAAAGCCAAGGAAACACCTGCAATTTTCTCCGTTTTTGTCCGTGCATCGATGTTGCTTGGCGAGGGATCAAATGCTTCACCTTCCGCAACAGCTGCCTTTCCTTTGAAATCTTTTAATACTTCTGATGCGTCTTTAGACTCAGGAATCTCAGCACGCTCAGGCTTCTCTGTTGGATAGAAAATGCCGGAAGTACGATTCGCCGACTGGAAGTATTTTGCTGCCACACGCTGAACATCTGCCGCGGTAACTTTCTCTAATTGATTCCGAGTATGGAATAATAAGCGCCAATCCCCCTGTGCAATGTATTCTGAAAGTCCTACACCTACACGTTGTGCATTGTTTAATAATAATTCAATGTTTTTGATTCCTTTAGTCTTGATTCGATCTACCTCTTCTTGTGTAGGAGCCTTTTTTGCAAATTGCTCGATCGTTTCAATCATGATGTTTTTCACAGAATCAACCGATTTTGTTTTTAATACCTCAGCACCGAAATACACCAAACCCGGTTCCTTTAATTGGAACGTGTATCCAAATTGACTAGAAGCTTTTTTGGTATCAATTAAGGCTTTATATAAACGGCCTGATGGCGCGTCAGTTAATAGGTCAACTAATACATCACATGCAATGAAATCTGGATGTAAACCTGATGGAATGTGATAAGCCATACCCACTTGTTGGACATCACCCACCCGACGTAAAATCACCTCACGCTCACCATCTTGTGTCGGTTCAGCTGTGAAAGTCGGCGTCAACACACGTTCAGGGCGTGGAATAATACCAAATTTCTCATTGATTAATTTTAATGTTTTAGTTGGATCAAATTTGCCAGCAACTAATAATACCGCATTATCTGGTTGGTAATATTTGCGATAATAGGCTTGTAAATTTTCGATTGGCACTTTTTCGATGTCGGAGCGCGCACCGATCGTCGAGTTACCATAGTTGTGCCACAAGAAAGCCGTCGACACGACACGCTCCATCAATACGGATCCAGGATCATTTTCGCCACTTTCAAATTCATTGCGAACAACAGTCATTTCCGTTTCTAATTCGCTTTTAGCAATGCGAGAGTTGATCATACGATCTGCCTCCATATCCAATGCCCAATCTAAATTTTCATCCGTTGAAGCAAAGGTCTCAAAGTAATTGGTTCTGTCTAACCAGGTAGTTCCATTGAATTGTGCACCATGATCCGAGATTTCTTTCGCAACCTCTTTATGTTTCTCTTTGGTTCCTTTAAAAACCATGTGTTCTAATAAGTGGGACATACCCGTTTCCCCGTAGCCTTCATGGCGAGAGCCTACCAAATAGGTGATATTAACGGTGATTGTCTGCTTAGATGGGTCTGGAAATAATAATACCCGCAAGCCATTGGCTAATTTATATTCGGTAATTCCTTCTGCCATGGTGACTTTTTCAGGAATTGGCAAGGATTTTGGCTTTTGTTGGGCCATGACCGCACCTTGAAATAAGAGGATCGCAAGACCCGTAGTAAACAGTTTTTTCATGTTGTTGATCAATTTGAATAAGAAACGAATATACCAAAGCATTTTATTCCATGAAAATGAAATGGATGAATGGCAGATAAGTCGTTCGGAAGGATATTATTTTTTGTATTGCTGAATTAACTTGAAAATTGCTTTTTGTGTTTCCAGATTGGGGAAATAATCGAAGATGAGTACGTGTTTATCGTAGTCCAACATTAATCCGGTTTCTAGAAAATGAAAGGCTTCTTTGAACTGAGCCGCTTTTATTAAAAAGATGGCTGATCGATAATATAATTCGGCCTCTTCAGGTAATTCATCTATTGCGGAGAGCATGATGTCTGCCGACTTCTCATAATCACCCATTTCAAAGTGCATTTGTGCCCATTTTACCCAAGTTGGGGCAAAAAAGGAATCAAGCTCAATCGACTTTTGGAAGGCCTCATCTGCAGAAATTGAATTGCCTAAATAAGCCTCTACGTCAGCCAAACCCGTCCAATAAAGAGGATTTGTTTCGTTGAGTTTTATCGCTTTTTTAAGGAAATGCAGTGATTCGAACCATTTGTCTAATTCGGTTAAACATACAGCTAATCCATAATAACCTTCATCCCAGAGCGGATCGATTTTGACCGCATCTTTGTAATAAGCTAAGGCTTCATTAAACTGTTTTTGACGCTCTAAACTCGCACCCAAGCAGCAATATAATTCAGGATTTGGTTCGTCATGTTGTAAACAGAGTCGGTAAGCTTCCTCTGCCTTCACATATTCCTCCATATTCATGTAGGTATTTCCTAGATTGAATAGGGAAGAGGCAAAAGTAGGTTCGATGGCAAGTGAATATTCATAAGCATCGATGGCCTTTTCGTATTTTTTCTGTTTGGAATAGGCGATTCCTAAATTATACCAGGCGGTAAATGAAAAGGGATCTTGATCGATAAATTTCTCATAATAGGGGATACTTTCCTCAATTTTACCTATTTCATCCAATGCATTCGCAAGTTCTACGAGCGCATTTTCATTTTCAGGATTGTGTTCAAGTGATTTCTTAAACATATCCACCGCTTCACGAGGTTTTGGCCAGTTTAAATAACATAAGCCCAAACGGAAATAGACATCATCTTTTTCTTCTGCATATTCTAATATGTGCAGAAATATTTCAACCGCTTTATCATGTTGTTTTAATTGGCTCAACAAGGAGCCCTTGACCATGAGCAAATCTACGTCAGTCGGAAAAAGCAACATCGCATTTTCAATCAACTCATATCCAGCCTCAGCCTGCTGCATTTCGCCCAAAATTTGAGCTTTGAGCGTAATTAATTCTAAGGTATAGGGGAAATGTTCTAATCCAATATTGCAGGCTTTAAGGCCCTCGTCAAATTTTCCTTGAATGAAATAATGCTCGGCGATTTGCTCCAACGTATCCAAATCAAAGAAGGAATTCTCATCCTCATTGAGCATTTTTTCGAATCGGTTTAACGAAGATTGAATGTCCTCCTTATGGTCGTCAAATTCGGGATCAAGCATGTAGGAAATTTGGGTTGTAATTAGTTCTAAATTACTAATTGTTTTTTAATAAACAGCCTTTCGCCGTACTTTTGTTCCAAACCCCTCGAAGATGCCCCATCCCCAAGCGATTATTGATTTAGGAACGAATACTTTTCAGTTATTGATTGCCGAACAAATGCAGGGTAAAATGCATGTATTGTATGAGGATCATCGACCTGTAGCCTTAGGCAAGGGTGCCATGGAGACGGGTTTATTGCAGTTGGACGCCATGGCAAGAGCATTGGAAGCCCTGGAACGATTTCTTTGGCATGCGCAGGATAAGTCATGTGTTTCCATTCAAGGAATTGGGACAAGCATATTGCGCAATGCACGAAATGCAAATGCTTTTATTGAATTGGTTGAATCGCAATTAGGCATTCCCATTCAAGTTATTTCGGGTTTACAAGAAGCCGATTATATTTTTCAAGGCATTCGACATTCCTTACCAGATCCTTGGAATGAAGTTTCCTTGGTGATGGATATTGGAGGAGGAAGTGTTGAATTCATCCTGTTTAAGGATCAAACCATCTTATATAAAACGAGTTTGGAGTTAGGCGGCTTGAAATTGCAATCGCTTTTTCAGCAGGATGGTGAATACCATGCAATGCTCGCACCTTCACTAGATGCATATATTCAATCTGGTTTAAAGCCCCTCATTGAAGCGTGTGCGAAATATCAACCAAGCCGACTCATCGGAGCGGCAGGTGCGTTTGAAACATTGGCAGAAATTCAAGTGGCTCAAGGATATCTCAAAACGATGCAAATTGCAAATCAATTAGACTTGCCTGCATTTTACATGCTAAAGGACCGAATTACTAGCTTGACCTTAGAAGAAAGGCAAGAGATTCCAGGTATGAAGGCTTATCGAGCGAGTATCTTACCCTATGCGAATCATTTAATTGCCCAATTAATGGAGAACACGGAGATTAACGAATTGTGGATGTCCTTATATAGTTTGAAAGAAGGTTATTGGTACAGCATTCAAGAATAATTGAATAAATGCGTACGATTTTTTTGAAAAAGACAATAATTTTGGCCAACTTTAAGTTTATATTAAATCATTAAAATTTTCAACAAAGCAATATGTCTTCACTCCTTAATTTTATTCTTTTAGATGCCGCTCAGGTCGAGGAATTCACGGTATTGAGTTTATTGGAAAAAGGGGGATATGTCATGTATCCAATCTTATTTTTATTTACAGCCGCCTTGTTTTTGTTTATAGAGCGCTATTTATACATTCGTAAGACATCCCGTATTGATGAAAACTTTCTTCACAACATCAATGATTTGTTATTAGCGGGTAATATTCAAGGTGCGGTAACGTATTGCAAGAATTCAAAATTCCCGATCGCAAATTTATTGGAGCGTGGTTTAGGTCGTTTAGGATCTCCTATTCGTGACATTGAAGATGCGATTGAGAATAAAGCGAAGTTGGAAATTTATAACATGGAGAAGAACTTAGGTATCCTTAGTTCAATTGCGCGTATTGCACCTATGTTTGGATTTTTGGGAACGGTAACGGGTATGATTCGTACTTTTCACAACATTTCGACTTCCAATAAAATTGAGATTTCAACCATTGCATCCGGTATTTATGAGAAGATGGTAACATCTGCTTCTGGTTTAATTGTAGGTATCATTGCTTATGTGATGTATACCTTGTTGACGACCATGATTGATCGTTCGATTAACAAAATGGAAATTGTTGCTATGGATTTCATTGACTTGTTACACAAGCCAGCCAATAAAAAATAAATTATCCTATGAATTTTAGAAAGCGCGAACGAGAAGCATCGGAAGTAGAAACAGGCGCCCTAGCGGATATTCTATTTTTTCT
>JACCEA012543688.1_pt1 | contig 12835 bp, 22 predicted proteins | sample 7449851 | NCBI WGS metagenome assembly JACCEA01 (sample SAMN15323453, study PRJNA562643) | freshwater metagenome | isolation source: river surface water | place: USA:Blue River Watershed | collected 2017-08-18 | reverse complement strand
CTTGCTTTCATTTTGCTGGCTAGTTACTTGTTCTGTTATACTACTCTAGTATACTACTGGTTGCCAACAAGATCCGAAACTAAAGCCGTCCTATAAGGACGGGGCTTTAAACCCATTTTTTTGGTAAGTAGTGGTCTTTGCGGGCCAACTATTGCTTATTGCGATTGAGGTGAAGCGTCTTGATGGGCGGCTTCATCTTTTTGTTTGCGCGAGTGCGCGATTGAGTTCGTTTCCTTGCAAGATTTTCGCTCAAAATGTCACTGACGAGCGTATCGATCGACAAACCGCGCCTAGCAGCTTCCTTTATAAGATATGGGTATAGTCCTTCCGCGATACTTGCGGATACTGCAAAAGTTACGCGAGTTACTTCGTATGTTGGTGGTGTTTTGGTGATCGGCATAAACTTTACTACATTTAACTGTTTACTACCTTAGCGCGGTTTCACCTGAAAAACCATTTTGTTACAAAACTTAACATTAAGTCGTAAGGTTGTGTTTGTTTGATTTTGGGTGTTGTGTTAGCTTAAGAAATATTTACAACTAAAACTAATGCTGCATTGGGTGATCATTGCTGGTGAAATAATTGCCGCAACTGTATTAATAGTGCTGGCGGTAAGAAATGGGCACAAGATAGATAATCAATTATCAACGGAAAATAAGATTAGGGCTATCAACGAGAGACTACAAGCGCGAGTTCAGCGCCTAGAACAGACTGACAAACAACATAATGATGATATTGAACTTTTGCAAAAACAGGTAATTCAACTTCAGGAATGGATTAGTCAAGTTACCTTTAGCGATTTTCTTATCGACAGTGTTGACACACTAAGAGAGCGCGTTAAGGAAACCAAGGAACAACGAGAACGTCGCCTCGATCGGAATATACAAGAACAAGAATATTATGACCCCTAGTCACCAGAAGTAAAATCTGTAGGGTACGCATCTGGCGGAAGTTCTCTTCGTGGATGAAACCCATTCGTTTTTGTCAAAAACAGTTCTATTTCTGCGTTTCTGTGTTTAAGGACACCAAGTTCTAAGCGATAGTTGTCGAGACTTTTTTGAACATCTAGTCGAAAGCTTTCATTAGCCATATCCAGGGTGCGTTGCACTTCTTCCCGGAACAGGATTTGTTCCTCACGAATTTTTAATTGCAATTCTTTTAGAAGCATTTGCGATCGCCACGAAGCCAGCCAAAAAGCGCCAGCCGCAACCGCTGAACCGAAGGTAAAAATTGTAATAAATAATTCAAAAGTAGTCTTAGAATCAGACATCGTTATTACTAACAGCATAAAATTTCACTAAAATACACCGGAAAACATTGCTGATTTCTCGGTGCAAATGCTTGTGGATAAAATTGAGCTACAAGCCTGCTGTTGAGCTGGCTCTATCTTATTTTAACAAACTTTTCACAGCGAAAATAGATTCCAGAAAACACCAAATTTTCTTGAGTCTCTGGGGCGACTTCGGTATACTCGCCTTGTAGTCGATTTGGTTCAATCATGGACGTACAATTGCTTCTGAGTCATTATCAGGAGTCTCAAGATGCTTTTTGGCAGTCTTGGAACTTTCTGTGTCGCGGTTACTTGCTGGCGCGAAAATTCAACCCGCTACTCGGAGACGGTATCGCTGTCTTAGGTGGTGTTGTCGGTTTACTGGCTGCTTTGGAAGTTTTCACTTTAGTGTCTAAACTTTTTAGCGAGAAATATATTGCAACGCTCTGTAAGTTCCAAAAGGGAATCTGCAAAATCCTGCATTGGGTTTTCCGACAGATTCGTAATATCTTAAATTCGCTACTTGTTTTGTGGCGATTCCTAAGAAGAAGATCCCGACGAAAACCAGAGGTTATTCCGGTAGAATCCGAAACGATAAATAGGGAACAATTGGCGTTCGAGTCGCGGGCGATCTTGCTCGAAGTATTGAGTACCGATGCCCGTCATCGCGCAGAAATGCGACGATTGTTTCGCGAAGTTGATACAAAATTGCAACTTTTAGGTTGGAGTCAATCTTCTTACATTCAAAAAGCAATGACTGAATCAAAAGGGACTGTCATAAAACAGTACGCGCAATCTATTTTGGAAGCGCACAATCTGTAAAAATAACCCACTCAAGTTTAAATAATTTGAGTGGGTTATTTTGTTTGTTTAAATTTACTTAAAATATTAATAATCGTATAATTTGAGAGTAAAAGTTTGGATACGTTCTATGTATTTCACAAGCAAAAAATTGTCAAACGACTTGATTGAAGCTTTGAAAAAGGCTGAAGTTGTTTTCAATACTACGAAAGATCGTTACGAAGTAGAGATACCGGAACTCGATCGCCAAGACTATGAAGCATTCAAACAAGTGCTCGAAGAAATCCACGGCAAGTGGAATCGGTCGGCACAAGCTCATGTTTTCGATCACGATCCGACAAAGATGCTGGAGCGCGTGATTGAAGTGGGTTGTTTCCCGCAACGGAAGCCTCACGAGGCATTTTTTACGCCTCGCCCAGTCACAGAAATGATGGTTGAGTGGGGTGGATTCCACTACAACCATGAGCTATTTAGCGATTGGCGGTATCTAGAACCTTCGGCAGGTCAAGGTTTTATCCTTGATGTGTTGCGGGAACTATATCCCGGAATAGAAGAAGTTTTCGATTGTTTTGAGATCGATCCGTTCAATAAATCTGTTTTGCAGAAGAAGGGCTACCGCGTAATCGGTGACGACTTTTTGACCGCAGACTCAGAACCTGTGTATGACTACATAATCATGAATCCGCCTTTTAATGGGCGGGCTGGAGATTATGTCGAACATATAGAGAAGGCGTTTAGTCTTCTCGCTCCGAAAGGAGAACTTGTGGCGATCGTGCCCTTTTCTTTCTTGACCTCAACAACAAAACGTGTTGAGGATTTTCGGAACAAAGTGTTTACCTACGGCGAACACGCCGAATTAGGTGACGACTCTTTCAAAGAGTCTGGAACAAATATGAAATGCGTTATGATACGCATGACGAAATTTTCTGACGAACGAGTTAGAGAGTTGGAGAATGGAAAAACATACTACGGCGCTTGGGATATTTACGCGGGTTCCATTGTGGTAACACTGCAATCCGATACTGATTGGTATTATCCAATGGAGCAACTGGTAGATCGTATCAAAGCAGGACGCTCGACATCGGAAACCGTTTTTCTAACTGCACTTGACTCGTTGTGCGATCGTATAGTGCGTCAAAAAATCTGGAAAGAAGAATGCTCTTTCCGTTGGGATACTCTCATTCGCGAACGAGTTGTTCGCTATTTCTTTGAGAGCATCATCGAAGATTACTTTGATGATGTGAACCCATTCACAAGTCAAAAACCTAGACAGCTATCGCTGTTCGGGTAAACAAAAACCCGTCCGAGTTAAGTACCCGGACGGGTTTTTTATTAATTTCCCTTGATATCACCGATCGCCCCACGTACCAATCCACCTAGGACTATCCGAAACGACTGCACGTTTAATCCAGGCAGCACTCTCAACTTAGTTCCCGAATCGACGCCTCCAGCCAGAGAGATTGGAATTTTTTTTCCCCAAGGGTGCATCTCTAAAAACGCAGTTTCCGGATCGTCGATGATGCTGAGCAGCTTGTCGCAGATTGCTCGAACGTCTTTACCTTCTTGGGCGATCGCCACGACTTCCACAACTTGATCGAAACTGTAAGTGGCGTCCCACTTAAATTCTTTACGGTTCGCTGCTTTCACCCATTCCGGGAACGGGATGTACTGGCGGTTTTTCTCTTCAATCGACATCAGGGCGATCGACGGCGTACTGCTTACTTGAAATATTTCACCAGCAGCTTCGACTTCTGGTTTGAACGAAAACATCAGGACGCCTCTGCTACCGGGAGCGACGGCACGGGTTAACTGAATTTTAGATTCCCCAACTGACGCTCCAATGAAAAACGAACCGGGGGCTAAAAAAGAAACATCTTCAATTTTGTCTTTGGCAATACCTGGCGGTAGTATTACGCTCGTACTGTCGTCGCCAACAATTACCGTCCGTGTCAATTTTACTGGTTTGCTCAATCGTTCCGGTAGCGCAAAGGTCAGCGCATAATCAACCATGTCACCGAGAGCGACGCTGTAGCCGAGTTTAATTTGCGAGACAAACGGACTGCCCGATAGCGCTGCGGGAATATCGACAGTCAATTGTGTTGTTGCGGTTTCTTGAGGTGTGCCGACGCTGACCGACAGATTGTAATGCTCTGGGATCTGTTCAAGCTTGAGTCTGAATTTTATAGAACCACTCCACAGAGGTAATGTCTCCCTAATTTCTTCGCAGCTAACAAATACAGGTTCTTCCACTGGAACCCATTCACCTAGAAAAAATTTCATGAATTGACTTGGTGGTCGGATGACGGCGACACTTACACAGCTTTCGCTCGGCACGACTTGAAACCCTTGAAATCCGTATCCGAGTCTCGCACGACATTCTGGCGACGTTAAATATCCGACATCTGCTCCTGGCATCAAGCTCCAACAAAAAAAACCGCCCGGTGCAACCCAAGGCTTTAGGTTTACGGCGGCGATCGCCTTTTCTAGGTCTAACGTGTGCGTGAGTTCCATAGGAGTATGTCTAAGGTCTTAGTCGATATTGGCACACGTTGTGGGATTGCGGGCGATCGGGTGTTAGGTTTCCAAAACAAAAACCCCAAGAAATTTTAAATCTCTTGGGGTTTTTGTTTTCCACTATTTTATATTTAAAACTTCGCCAACCATGCTAGCTAAGTTTTCTCGGTGTTTGTCTTTGTATAACACCCACAACTCTGACCCAACAATCTGTTTACTGATGAGAGTATTAAAGATTTCCTCCGACTCTGAAAAATCGTAGGAATCAAAAATTTTGAAACAAACAGTTATTGCTCCAGGATTTCCTGAATGAACCTGAGCCATCAACAATCCGTGGTCTGCGTTTGACATGATTGGTTCTCTACTAAGTGAATAAAACTATTATACGGTATGCACAAGCAATAAACAATTAAAATCCGTGTCGATCAGTTGTTTATTATTTTTGTTTTTGGTAACATGAATTGGTAGTCGTAGAGGTTTCCTATGTCAACTATAACAATGTGGGATTTTTGTAGACACGGATTCGCGGAATGTTACTCAGCATCTCAGGAGATCCAAGGTGATTATGATGACTGTGAAACGATTGCTGAGGCGATCGCCCGTTATATCCAAATCCTTGAGAAAGAGCGGGCGATCGGATTAAACCTAGAACCCGAAGATACGCATTATTTTGCACAAGAAATTGAAGACGCAAAACTGTTAAACCAACTATGGTGTGACAGTCAACACGACACAGGTGATTTCTTGGAATTGGTTGCATTGCAATCATCCGAAGTCTTGGAAGAACTCGCGCACATTCTCGTGTCGGGTGACTTTAACGAACTCTGCTTCTAAAATCTAAATAAAAAGCCTCCGTTTTACAACGGGGGCTTTCTTTTGTTAATATTCAATATTTGATTGGTTCTAGATCTTTCATTATTGGGCGATTACTGACGGTGACAATCAACTTGATATCTTTTCCTTTAAGTGGCGGTTGCCTGTCGGGAATCGTCGTTTTCTTTAGCCATTTGGGACTGTCATCTACAATAAGCTTGGATTCAACTAATCCATCAAGCAGGAACTTTCGAGAACCCTCTAAGTTATCATCATCTATACGATTGTCTACGAAAAACAATAAATTCACCCAAACAGGTTCCCTATACTTGATCAACTTTTGGGTTTCGACGATGTGAATTATTTTACTAGCCCATATACGCTTCTGTCTGTCGTACTCGCTCGATCGCCTGATTCTTTTGCCGTGTTTTGTTTGAGCAGAAACGCCAAGCGTCCGCATTGCTAGCATTTCGTTCAAGGTGGGTGGTATTTCGCTTAGCGCGAAATTTTGCACCAAGTGAGGTAGCTTGACTATTTGGAAGTCTTTTTTACTTGTTCTTTTTGCCATTTTTTTTTAAGAAACCCAGCCTGTTCCGGATGGGACAAGACTGGGTTCGGTGGTTTCATATTTACTGGAGTTCGGCAAGGATTGTGCGGTATTCTTCACACTTGTTTTCGATTTGTGCGAGCTTGCAGTAGCACCTGCGTTCACTCTTGGTTGCTTGGTTTAACAAGTACGAGTAAATTTGTTCTTGTTCTGCTTTTTGTTTAGCTAATTGCATAAACAATTTTCGCAATTCACACATATCTAGAACCTGTATTTCGTGACTCAAGCTAGCCAGCCTAGCTTGTACTTCAAGTGGTAAGTCAGCGTCCATATCCTCTTTCTATCTCGCAAAAAGTTGGGTTACATATATGCGGAAACCGCGAGTACCATCTTCATCGTAAACTTCGCACGAAATGACACCAATTCCAGTATGTGTCGATGCCAGCTCCTCGATTGCCTCCCGATGCCCTTTAATGCTGGCAAGCCAGTGAACGAGAATGATATTTGCAGTCGATCGCCTATTCTCGATTGTTTGGTAGCGATATTCACAAACCTCAGCGGTCGCGACGTTTTCGCTTATTTCTATAAATCTGAGATTTTTTACTTTCTTGGCTCGTGAATCAAAATCCCTGTGACAACTTTCACCTTCCCAAACACCAGCGGCGCACATCCACTGACTGTGCTTCCGTGCGATATCACTTATTTCAGTTACCAGTTTTAAAGGTGGCAGTTTGAGACTTGTCCTGTGTTGATTGACGACATCGAAAATTTGCGCTTCAAATTCAATGTCGTTGTTAGACTGATGAATTTCAATGGGTCGGTGATCGCTCGCAGGTTCTGGGGCCGGAAATAGGTTAAAGAAATTAAACAGCGTACTTGTCATGACTTAGATTCCTTGCGTAAAGCTTCATGTATTCATGTATGCGTTCGGACTTTATTCGTGGCAGTTGAGGTAGAGAGACGCTGCAAACAGTCCTAAGAAAACTGGTTTGCGCTGTTCGACGGGTAGTTCGCTGAGATTTGTTTCTGCAAAAAAGTCTATCGTCCGCCACATCGCAGGACGGATAGCTCGCCACCACCAGATTTCCTGGTTCTTTTTTGCATTAACTTCCCCTTCTATGTTTGCTGTTTCCCATAAAAACGGCAGATCCCACTCTAGGCATTCGTTCCCGTATTTTTGATAAGCCGCAGGGATTAAAAACTCCCAGAACTTTTTGATAAAGCTGTGTGTAGTATCGCTTTTTGTTTCGACGGCTTTGTTGAATGTCTCCCCGATCTTCGATTCCTGTTTTCTAACGAAATTGATAATTTCGGAACGTTTCATAATAGAGTTCTCCTTGTTTTTTGTCAGGTTCTGATGATGCGGTCCGATCGCCCATTTTCGATCAAGGTATAGTCTTCTGGTCGAGACACCCCAAATCGAACGGGTTCCCCAAAAAAATCTGAGAGCGTAAAGGTTGTTGAGTATCGGAGGCGAGCACCGTCGTTGGGACGGATCAAATCGTATTCACAGTCGCACACGATCTTATCGTCGTAGAGATTTTTGATCAGATTTAAATACTCGTCGCTCAAATTTGTGCCGTCGAGTTTCCAAGATTGTCGGTAATCGTAACCCGTCCAATCTGGAGCAAGCCTAAGACCGCGTTTGGGAGGTACGTTGCTGTGCTTGCACCGATCGTTAATCATGCTGACGATCGTGATTAGTTTCCCTTCAGCGTTTGCTTGGAGCAATGGCTCCAGCGATCGCGCAAGAATCGGGTTCGATCGCCCAACCGATTCAACCGCAGCTTCCGAAAACAGTGAAAGCGGTGTCGGTGGACATAGCAAAATCTGATACGGCTGCTTTCCTGCTTCTCTCAGTATGTATGCGCTTTTAAGTCCGCGACGTTGGGTTTCTTGTTGAATCCAAGTTCTCGTGGATTCAAATTTGTTCAATTGACTGGATAAGATGCTAGCTGAGTGCCTGGGATTGACAAACAGATTTTTTCCGTCGTCCGTAATTTCACAATGATCTATGAGTGCCGTTGAGTCATTTAAGTACATTTTTTACTTCCTCCGGGCGATCGAATTGTAGTTTGCGACTTTGAAACAGTTGCTCCAAGGTATAAGGGATGCTGTCGTAAGCAGCTAGAAACGAAAGATCTGAATCTGTCGGCCGATCACCCGCAATTATTCTTTCAAGTCGCTCCATCGGTATTTGTACATCCTTGACTAGCCATTGCAAGTCAACGCTTTCGAGGATTCGGGCGATCGGTGGTGCAGGATTAAGGAATGGATCGTCCATGATATGACGACCGTGGGTTTTTAGGTATTGTTCTGCGATGTCTACAAGCGATCTTAAATATTCTGATTGAGTCACAGATCGCATTGCCGCTAAAACGTTCAGCGCCACCTTAACCCCTGCGGGAAACGTCACTTTGAACGTCTTAGTTTCTGGTTTTTCTTTTTTCACTCTGTATGTGCTCCCATTTTTCTTCCAAAATTAGATCCATCATGTAGGCAATTCGCTTCACGAAGTACGGCGCACCTTTACCTTCAAAGCCCCAGCGATCTGCGGCACTGGAACCGATATCCCAAGCCTCAACTTCTCGGAGCCAAGCTTGCTTCCAAGTCAGCGTCAATCGCTGGTCGGTTCGGAAGCAGGTTACTTCTTGCGAACACTTCTTGTGCTTTTCGATCCCGCGATACAGCAAAGGTAGCCATTTGTCGCAGAATTGATCCAGTGACATAGAGCCACCTGGATTCATGATTAGTTTGTTGAGCGCGCTTGTTTCTGTTTTTTGAGAAACCGCAGGAGGTCGAACAATCGTTAGCATGGTATTACAACAAAATGATGTCTCCTTTCGATCGCCATCTAGTTTGCCACCAGCAAATTAATCGGACGATCGTTTTTTTATGTTAACGCTAGGGGTAAAAGGTGTCAAGAGTGCTAAAAGTAGCAAAAGTGATAAAAGTGTTGACAAGCGTGTAATACTCTATTACATTGAGAGTTATCTATATCTAATGAGGTTGAGTCTATGCAATTGCAACTCAAAGAAATGGTCGGTTCCATATTCGAGGGTTTTCAGCAGCGCGTGTCGCATACTTTTACGTCAGGGAAAGGTTTGAGTGCTCGTTACATAACGCCAGAAGAAGCTGCAATTTTACAAGCTGAGGCTCAAGTAGCTAAAGCAGCCGTGGCTCCAACAGTCGCAGGCTTGGAAGCGCGGGCTGAAAAAATAAAAGCCGATACCGCGATGACGGTCGCCGGTATTCGCTACACAGGCGCGGAAGTAGAAGCCTTGGCTGACACAATTGAAGCGGTCGCCGACTTGTCGGATGTTGTCGCGAACGCTTCACCGAGGGCTCAGGCAGCGATACAAAGAATGACCACGAACGCTTTGGCATTTGCTAGCGAATTCGAGGGGCTGCTCGACGGAGATTCTGGTCAACAATCCAATCGGGCGATCGGGCAAGCTCCTCAGCAGAAATTCCTGTACGCTTCGCGTTAAATCTTTCAAACAATCAGTCAAAAAGTAGTCGAGGATCGATCGTGAAATATATAGACTTTGTTCCGGTTACAGGTAGTGCAATTGCGGTTGGGTTTTTAGCCGCACTCGCTAAATCAGCGGTTAATCCAATCGCTCTCTACGCGACTTGCGGGTTGATCTGCATTCTTTTAGCAAAACTTCTGGGATTGAAGTATGTCGGAAGTCTTTCTGAAGTCACAAACTTGCGCCCTTCAGTTATCAACATTCATCTATGCGTCTCACTTTTAGTCTCGGCATTCATCCTCGCAATCACGTTTGGAGGTTAAGTTAAAATGTACGACGCTAAAAAGCACGTTGCCAAAGAATGGCAGATGATCGGCTGCGGTGTTGTTGCAGCAGCAGCGACGGTAGGCGCTTTTTTTGCACCAGTTAAACCGGGTGAAATCCCGGTGGTGAGACTGGTAGCGCTTCTTGTTGCTGGTTCAGCGCTAACCACAGGATCTTTGATCGAAAAATCGAAAGAGTCGCTCGATCGCCAGAAAGCGGTAATTGATGCGAAAAACAGAAAAGTGTTTGCTACTTCGCAGGGTATCGAAGCTGCATTTTTGATCGAAGCAAAACAAACCCAGAGCGAAGAACTACTCGTTAAGGAGTGCGACAAAAACTAATGGGTAGCAAGCGAGAGCTGACGGTTAAAGAAGTTCAGAAGATTCTGCAACTACTCGAAAAAGAAGATCCGTACAAAGAAAATGGTGGATTGATTTATTGGGATGGTTCGGTAACTTCCGAACATAATTACGCTATCTGTCGGAGCGCAATCCTGCTCGATCTTGATTCTTACGACTGGAAGAAGGTTAAAGCGCTTTGGATTTGCGCCGAACTGCCGAAACCGCCTGGGTATATCGATGAATGCTGCGGCGGCTGCGAAGATCGAGATATTTCTCGATCGGATATGTCCGAACTCGATTACGCGAAATTCGTTTCTACGGTTCCGCGCAAAGATTTCGTATCTCCTGGTCAAAAAGCTTGGGCAGATCAATTTGGAATTCCTGTCATTGTTTATCAGCGACCCTACCCGAATCCAGCAAAAGGAGAAGAATTTGGAACGTGGGATATCTACGATCCGATTAAAACCGAAGACAAGGCGATCGGTGTGAATCTCGGTCAATTATCGAAGTTCGCTGGGATTGCCGCAGTCGAAGATCGGGAGCATTTGACAATGGTTGCCAAGCTGGCGATCGAGGAACGAGATCGACATGAAGCAGCTATCTATCAAGCGTGGGTAAAAATGCGCGATGCTCACGATGCTGGATTACAAGAATGTCAGATAGCCTACGATGAGTTGCAGGCAAAAACTGAAGTTCTTGATCGCCGGATCAAAATAGCATTGCACCGCATTGATCGCCAAGAAAATCGCTCACCAGCTTTAACTGCAAATAGATCGACGTTAGTGAATTTTCAATCGCGATCTCATTCTCCTAATGTTGTAATCCCAAAAATGTCGATGCTGCCACCAGCGAGCACCGCAACTTTGGAGAGCCCGCTTTATACGACTCCGCCAATTGAGGCGTTTCAGTATGTAAAAGTGCGAAGAGTTTAGTGCGACCGAGTGCATTTACTAACTTAAGCAAGTAATTAAGGAGACTCAGAATGAATTTAAAACATTTGCAATCAACAATCGATCTACTAGAAAGGCTGATGCCAAGTCTAAAGTTAATCGAGAATTCGGAAGCGGTTCGCGATTTAGAATCAACCGAAGGGTTTCAGGATTTGACGGATCACCGGATGTCACGGTTCGTACTTGATCTAGATGCTTATGTACGCGCGTTACGTCAAGCAAAGGAAGAGATCGAAAATCCTTCCGACAATTCCGAGTTTGACAACGCACTCTCTCAAGTGTTCGGGAGTTTTTGGTAATTGCAACTCAGGTAAAAAGGAGACATTTAAATGTTAGTTACACTCAAGATAATTTCATTCGACGATGCTAGCGAAGAAATCGAACAGTTTTTCCGTCAGACAGTAAAAAAGTGGTTGGATACTATTTGGGACATCATGGAGCCGAGACTTGCAGAGGAAGATGTAAAGCTTGGATTCAAGCAATTTCTCGACTCATTTGTCACCCCCAATTCGCCAGTCGAACTCGTTGACGCTATTTCTTGGAACTGGCAGATTTCGAGAATGGGAATTATTGGTAGTGGTACTGCCGGCAGACTCGTGCTTTACGTTGCCGATGCAACGCTTAAACTCAAAGAAAATGAAGGGGTCACGCGCGTTTCAATTACGACGCCGAAAGGTGAAACTTTGCACGTCGAGACAGAGATTGTAGTCTAGTCAATCGCAGGCAAACATTTTAACGATCGTTTGCCTGCGATTAAATCTCGATCCAATAAGCCAAGCCTAATGATGAACGTAAAAATAGAAAAGACAGCAAACAAAATTATTGTCGCTCCAAAAAAAACATTATGATGTTAACTTACTTTGGGAGACTTTGGGGTCTTATTCCGGAAGAGGAAGCTTTTGAAGAAAATTGTTCGATCTCAATGTTAGGCGAGGATAACAAATTTGAGCCTCACGAAGCTTGCTGCACGCTTGCTGAATCGGGTCGAAACATAGATGATATCGAAATTGAAGGCGACGACAATTTTTGCTTTTACGTCAGAAATTGTTTGTCTGAAGTGGTTAGGCACGGTACGTTTGAAAGTATGGTGTCTAATTTGACGAAAATCAAACAAGTGGAGAATTGGAGCGAGGTAGGCATGAGAACTGATGGCGTATTTCTTGCTAACAGCATGGTATTTGACGGTTGTGAAAATGATTTTATCTGGGGAGCGTCTCAGATAATTCACGATGCAAAACATTACGAGAGAATGCTTGAAGGAAAATTCGATCACGCTAATTATGTCGGAGAGGAATTGATTGCGTTCGTACCGCAGGCAAGATTTTTGCGGGATTCCGGCCGTCATTCGCAGGCAGCGTACATCGAAAATTCCGACGGTCGTCACGTGTTCGACCGGGTGGACGCTTAGTTATTAGATTTTGGAACTTTCACACCAAGAGACCTTGAAAATGACAAAAACAACGATTGTTTATCACGTCGTAAAATCTGGAACTGACTGTCCCGACGGTATTTGCGCTGCTTGGGTTACAGTTCGCGCATTGGCACTAGATGCTATAAATCAATGTTTGTTTGTACCGATCGTCCATCGGGACAACGACGAGTATCTCAATCCCGATTACAAGTTGCCGTTCACGCCTGAAGGTGAAGTCTATATATTAGATCTCGCGTTTCCGAAGCAAGTTCTCAGATCGATCGCCCCAAAAGTGAACCGTCTCACGATAATAGATCAGCATACAAGTAATAGACACGTCGTCGATCTAGTAGGTGCTGGGAATATTCGCGGTGTGTTCGATCTTTCGGAG
>JACCEA011849800.1_pt1 | contig 12838 bp, 6 predicted proteins | sample 7449851 | NCBI WGS metagenome assembly JACCEA01 (sample SAMN15323453, study PRJNA562643) | freshwater metagenome | isolation source: river surface water | place: USA:Blue River Watershed | collected 2017-08-18 | reverse complement strand
TCTTTGACAACACAATATGAATATATTAAGCCCTATATTTCATATATATGGCACCATATTGTCACATACATGCATTATTTTGCACAAATAATGCTTAATGCCATTGCAGACACACATCCATCTTATTTTATATTGGGTGCTGTGTTTGCATTATTTGCAGCAACAATTTTTATAGCAGTGCGTTATCCATTTTGGAATACACATCCAGTGTATCATACATATGATTTTTGGCGCGGAATAGGAACAACAACACCATATATTATACAGAAAATACCAACCAAAACACGATATTATCTCAAGGAAACACACGATATGAAGATCAAAACTATGCTGTGGTCTAGATTATCGCGGCCAGATATTCAGAAACTTTTGAAATTAATCAATATGCACTATATTTCGTCTGACCGAATTCTATTAGATATACAAGAAAACGAATGGACAGCCAACTTCTGCGACAATAGTTTTGTTACATTGAGTTACAGTGGTGAAAACATGAATGCATTCATTTCATCACGACCCATTCTCTCCCGAATAAATAATACAGATGTTCAATTATTCTACATTGATTACATGACATGCTCGAACTCAACCGCAAATAAAACACCATTGAATAATCATTCTTTGTTCTCCACACACGAATATAATGTGAGATTACAAACGTCTTTAATGTCGGCAAATCCGGTCGCATCTTTAATTAAACAAGAATCGGGAGAGTGTTTTGGTGTGGTGCCATTTTGCAAATATGAATTAGTGCAATACTATTTAAATCCACTAAATGCATGGACTCTCCCGAATTTCCAACCTGAAATACAACTTGTTTCCTGTATTTCTATTCACGGAGTGGGTAAAAAACGCAAATATGAGAATACACACATATTGACTGATTTTGCTAAATCATTTATGAATCTTGATATGTTTGATGTTAAAATTTGGTCCGGATTGCCCGCTATGTTGCGGCATTTTGAAGCAGGCGATGTACGCATGTATGCTCTCACAAATAAAGGCAATCTATTGGGCATTTATTTTATGCGCAATACTCGAACATATTATGAAGAATTGGAAGGAGCAAACATGATTGAATGTGTTGCATCAATCAACTTTACTTTCACCGATTCCGGATGGGAATTATTTTATGGTGGATTTTTATTAGCTATTCGGGAGAGTATATTAGCTTTTACTAATGATGTGCCTTGTAGAGTATTAAGCATGCCAAGCATTGGTCATAATGTGTATCTAAATTCGAAGTTACCAACGAAGGATGTGATAATGAGAACACCTTGTCAATACATATTGCATAATATGGTGGCGCCGAAATCACCATACTCTCCCGAAAAATGCTTGATAATTTTGTAATATTGTTAATTCTGTTATAATTCTATATATGTTGGACTTGGGACATAGACGTCTTGTTTTGATTGATTCACGAATCAACAACATTGATTGCATTAAACGGAGCACGTTGGATAATGTAGATGTTATTATGTTTGATTATTACACAGAAACTATTAATGACATACAATCTCGCATTGTTCAAAATTATGAAAGTGTATGTATAGCGCAACACAACTATGAAAAGCCATATTATTTATTTGTTCAACGCGGCCAAATTTCATTTTTGGGTTCCTCTGACGAAGAAGGAATGGCCGTTGAATCATGGTCCGAATACGTGGCGTTTTTAAATTGGTTGAAAGTCGAAAGGGGTGTGAATAGTGTGGATTTATTGGCGTGTAATATTTGGTCCGATATTCGGTGGAGAAATGTAATTCATTACATAAAACAAACCACTTCGTTGCAAATTCACGCCTCCGTAAATATAACGGGACGCGATGGTGATTTTATCATGGAAAGCGACGACATTGATTTAATTGGGCTATATTTTACACCCAAAATTTTAGAATATAGCGACAATTTTTATTACTCGGTTATGTCTAATTTGGTGACTAAATCCGATAGTTTAGATCCTCCTGCAAATATTGGATTGAACGGAGGAAAACTTTCGGCAAACAAATACGCATCTTTTTTGGGTTCATTGCAAAATTGCACCACACAAACGGGAACATTGAAAGACATCCCCAGTGAAATAAATAATGTAATAAATTTCACATACACAATGTCATCTACCGGTATGGAATATAACTACATACCATATGCGTATGCTGCCCTAACTGCGTCGGGAGAGGTTGTTACTTGGGGGTCTAATTTAGGAGGTGCGGATATAAGTGGATTTGAAAGCAATTTATCGTCTGGTGTGATTGTCGTGAAGTCGTCCGGACGTTCATTCACTGCGTTAAAATCTGATGGCACGGCTTACTGTTGGGGATATTGGACCGATGGAAATCCAGTGAATTATACAAACAGCGCCAATATTGCACCGTCTAGTTTATCACTCACAAACATAAACAAAATCGAAAGCTGTTACATAAATGCATGGGCAGCACTCACTAATGATGGCAAAGTGCTGGTATGGGGAAAAATAGCGAATTGGCCCAATTTATCCTCAGCAACCGCATATTTAAATGCTAATTGCACGAAGTTGGTATCGAGCAACAAAAGTTTCGCGGCATTATCCGGTGGCATTGTGGTTATTTGGGGAGAATCAGGAACAGTATTACCAAATTTAACGGGTATAACAGATATATATCCTTTGGACCAGAACAGTTATGTGGCGGTTGATTCGAGTAGTAATGTGTATTCCATTAAAACAAATGGTTCAACGAGTTTAATTACACAATTAAATTCGGGAGAGACGATTTTGGATTGCAGGGGGTATTCTAATACTAATGGGTCGGCATTGATACACACTAATCAAAAACGATTGCTTAAATATTTTCAGAGTGCATTGGTTGTCTATAATAATGTTTCATACTATGTGACCAATTCATCAGAAACCAATATAATTATTATACAAAATGGAACAATGATATTTATGTATTATGGCGTTGTTTCCGGTGCATCGTCATGGATTGAAGAGAATACAAATATAACAGACGTTAAAAAAATCATATTAGTGGGTGGCGGATATTTTGTAATTGTGCGAGAGAATGGAAGTCTGTTGAAAAGAAAAGCAACATCTTATCCCGACACAACAAATTTCACCGAAATTTCTACGGGCGTTAAAGATGTTTTTGGGTGCAATAACGGCATTTTAATATTAAAAACCGACAATACCATTGTGAAGAACTCCACCGGGTTCAATTTGGTTTCTGATGTAATTACTTGGCCGGGAACTCCATCTACTATCACAGATAGCACGTTTTCTATTTCGTCGGGAGAGAACGTTGTTGTATTCAACACACCAACTAGTTTTTTAATGGTGGATGTAAGTGCGCAAACCGTCGCATCTCCGGCATCTATCACGAGTGGAACCGATACGGAAGTCACTATCACATCTAATATACAACAGAATATGGCATATCGCAATCACACATACAAATTATATGATAATAATTCTAATTTATTGAGCACGTATATTCCCACTGCTGATACTTATACATATTTGTTCAGTGCAGTGAATATATCAAATGGGGTCACCTCTTTATCAATCATCGATAGTGATTTATCCGCAAACGTGTATAGTTATTCACCAACTGTCATTAATGGTGGAGGTGGAGGCGGCGGTGGAGGATTACAAGCACCCGTAATTAATTTATTGTCAGGAGACCGTTGTCTGTACGTAAATTATACATGTTCTACACCCAATATAACGGGCTACAAATATTCATTGAATGGCGCAGCGTATCTCGATTTTAGTGGAATACATCAACCATTTACTGTATCCGGCCTGACAAATAGAACGAGATATTCACTTACATTAAAGGCTGTAAGCAGCACATTGGGAACGACGGGACCGAGTAACACAGAATCTGTTACTATTGGCGCGCCTCAAATACCCATCATTACAAGTGTTACGCCGGGTGACAAAAAGCTGACAATAAATTTCACGTATCAAAATAAAAACGGCACTATTTATCAAATAAATGGAACCACAAATGGCGGCACAACAATAACTAAACTCACTTCCGTTGATACTACCACTGTTATTTGGGGCAAACTCATAAACGGGATTACATTGACGCCTCAAATACAGGTTGTTAATGAGAATGGAGCATCTGAATGGTCCGCACCTATTGGTTCATTTACTCCAGCGTTGGTTCCATCCATGCTGGTTATACGTAGTGCGTCCATCACCGGCATTGGACAGGCTGCAATCGATATCGCAGCTCCTTGTGATAATGGGTCGCCGATTACAAAATATCAATATAGTTTGAATTATGAAACGACTTTATATGACATTTCCGGATTAACCAGTCCTTTCACAATCACCGGGCTTGAGAATAATATAACATACAGAATACGAATGTATGCAGTAAATGGCATTGGAACTAGTGTTGCGTCCAATCCATCTGCTGCAATCATAAGCAGGTATGCGGCTCCAACGGAACCAACGAACCTTTTATCCACACTGAGAAGCATATCAATGGATGTAAGTGGAGGCGCATTATGGTACAATGGTGCCGCATTAATGGATTTGTCTGGGACACTATTAGGTAGCACATCTTTGGGTGTATCAACATCGAGCATGTCTGTTATCTATACATCAGCCACAACAGCAGTTGCATTTATTCTGGAAACCACATTTGTTCCGGGAACTGTATCCACAGCAGCACCAGTAACTAATTATAAATATAATTTGGGGTCTGGTTCCTACGTAAGTTCTGGGTATGCTACATCCCCAGTAAAATTATTTGTTAGTCCAAATACGGTGTATGCTTTAAAATTGAAGTGTGTCAATGCCGTGGGAGATTCACCCGAATCTTTACCGGCGAATTCCGTTTCAATAAAATGCGCAATTCCGACAACACCAGCTGTTGTTTCATGTATTCAACAGGGAAGCGGAAGTGTATTAGTAAAAATACGACCATCTGTATCAAATGGTGTTGCAATCACGAAATATTCATATACGTTGGATAATGGTGCAAATTATGTTGATATGACGTTTGTAAGCAGTAATACATATTTAGCTTCTGGCTTAACAAATAATGTCGCGATAACTAATTTCCGTATTGCAGCATATTGTTACATTGGATATTCGCAATTGTCTGCATCGAAAACATTCACTATTTTATACGCGGTTCCAAGTGCTCCAATAATATCAACTGTCAGTGTTCAATCGCGAAACGTAACTATAAAATATACGACTCCATCGGGAAATGGGTCGGCTATAACCGGTTATCAATACACACTTGCAAAAACTGGAAATTCAATTGTTGATTCTGTTGGTGTTGTGAATCAAATAACTGTATCAGATTTAACACCCGGAACATATGTTGCTACCATAAAAGCAATAAATTCGTTGGGAATGTCAGCTTCTTCCACTGCAAAAGGTTTTATTGTGCGTTAAAAAGAAAAGATAGAATCTATATATATGAAACGGTGTTCTAGAGGGACAAGACGAAATAAGAAAACGGGGAATTGCGAACCTGTTTCTGAGAAAAGCCGGCGTAAAAACGCCGTTCCACTTGTGTCAGATAATATTCAGCACGTTAAGGAAGGACCTCCGTTGAGTAAAATGAAAAGATGTCCAAATGGTAGTCGAAGAAATAAAATTTCGGGAGAGTGTGTTACAACAACAAGAACACAAAAGACCAAAACATTATTGGATTATTTTGCAGCAAAAACCGTGGGCAAAGGGAAAAAAGCTTCCTACATGAAAATACGCTAACGCGCGTATTATTCTACATCACAAAAAGCGTTATACTGAGTATATTTACTATATATTACAACCCATGGAAACAGCCATAACTTTGGCATTCTTAACCACCGCTTTTTTCAGTTTGTTTAAATTCATCGAAATGCGCATATTTAGGAGCTCCAACGACAAAGAAGAAATACGTGCTTTGAAATTCTTCGCGCGAGATGTGCTTTTCATATTTTTGGCCACACTCGTATCTTCATTCATTCTATTTCACATGCACAGTACAATACACGATTTTTATACTGCCATTACACAAACAAAAGTCATTCATCCAGCCACTACGCAAATATTTACAGATTCTCCTGCGTGGTGAAGAATAAAATATTTTTTGATTAGTAATATATAAATGTCATTATTTGGTTCTGAATATATTAATCACGTTGTAGTTGATTACAATAAACTTCCTTTCAATCAAAAATTTAAATGTTATAATTCAGACACCTATAAATTTGAGAGAGAACGTTTAGGAAATATTATGGCTCCCAGTCCCAGTTCTAGATATGGTAAATACTTATACAGAAATTTGCGTAATGGTGTATTAGTTGCATCATATGACCGACCAACGAATAAAACTATATATACTTCACAAGATATTGGGGCCGATATTGGCGAAACATTTCCTTATTATAAAAATACGTGAATAAAAATATATAAATATGAGTTTTCAATATACACAATAATATGGATAAATGCGCATTTTATTGTGTTTGTTATAACTCTCCCGAACGCGCCACCATTATGCGCGACCGTTTTGCCAAAGTCGGAGCAGACCTTTCTATTCACACCGGAGTGCAAATGAACGACCCGCGAATACAATATACCGATGATTTGGCGACCAAACGCCTCTGGTCAGTATGTTATGGTCACATTGATAATATGGCCGCATTTTTAAAAACCGATAAAAAATACGGTTTCACATGTGAAGACGATGTGCATATTCACAAGGAATTGGGCAACCGAATGCCGGAAATACAGAGACATTTTGATGAAATGGATTTAGACATTTTACTGTTGGGATACATGACCACTTTCCCCATTTTGGATTGGTATTCTGGTTATAGGTTTCGTTATCCTTATGATATAACTCGTGGATATCAATATCACGATTATCCAGATGGACAATGGGGCATTCATTTAGCAATGTTCTCCCGAAAATATGCGCAACAAGTGGTGGAAACGTATGGCGGTGATTATGCGCAAAGGTCTCTTTCAGACGCTGCACTGGCCCCCTTTAATCCAGATTGGACAATCACAAAACTTACTCAAAAACGAGCACTCATGTATCCCATGATGGCAGTGGAGGATGGAAAGGGAAACTATGAACATTGGGGACAGGGAGAATTTCATCGTGCGAGTCACAAAGCAAATTATAAAGAGGATGAATTTTATTAGGCAATGACCGGTCGTGCCATTGTATCTCGAAGAGGTCGCGAGAACAGTGGTTTGGTTACTTGATTCCCATCATATTTTCCAGAATCTACGGACATTTGTGTGTGTAGCACACCTCCCCAATTAGGGTCCATTGGGTTGTCACTAATTGGTCGTTTTTCGGTGATATCGTGTATTTCATCTAATACGGTGCGAACCCCATTATATAATCCAGTGGGGTCGAATCCAGGATAATTGTCTTTATTATACGGTGGATTCTCTCGGTTTGCATCTAACAATTGCGCTTTTCCATTAACGAATGGGTTTTGTGCGGTGCGCATAATTATATTGCCTTGTGAATCATATTCTTCTCTGACAAATAACACAGGACATTGATTTCCCGATTTGCGCTGTGATTCATTGTATTTTCCATATTCTTCCATTGAACCAAATGTAATGGGCGATTTAGAAGGGTCAGATTTGAAATACAATGTGTATTTGCCATCTTTGAATGTCAATGTATCCGGACATGTTTGCCCCTTTGCATCACTTTTGTATTCTGATATTGCACTATTTAAATTATTTGTTTGTGATTGCATTGTGTTTCCACTGAATAACGACGCATTATTCGCAGCAGTTGCTCCTCCTCCACCACCAGATGTTAAACGCGATATTTCGTTCGAACCAAATGGAACTTTTTCAACGTCATATATTGACGTGGTATTATTCTTATTATACAATCTATCTTTTTCTTCTCCCGTCACATTTGAACCATTTGAACCATTTGAACCATTTGAACCATTTGAGCCATTCCTACCATTTGAACCATTTGAACCATTGGTTCCATTCGAACCATTCGTTCCATTTGAGCCATTCGTTCCTGGAGAACCATTTGAACCATTTGAGCCATTCGTTCCATTGGTTCCATTCGAACCATTCGTTCCTGGAGAACCATTTGACCCTGGAGAACCATTTGACCCTGGAGAACCATTTGACCCTGGAGAACCATTCGTTCCTGGAGAACCACTTGGACTCGGCCCATATAATGAGCTTGGACTGGGACTTGGCCCATATAATGAGCTTGGACTGGGACTGGGACTATATAATGAACTTGGACTCGGGCTCGGACTATACATTGGACTTGGACTTTGACTTTGACTTGAATCCGGAATATTATTTACATTAGGACTTGGGGCTGGACTTTGGTCGGTGGGAATCTGGGGTTGTTCTGATTCAGTAGTGGAAGTGGGTATTTCATTTTGAGTGTCTTCAGCACCAACATCTGATGGTGAAGGTGCGGGTGATGTTTTATATCGTATAACAGGTTCTTCTTCTTCTCCTCTTGCAGATGCCGCGGCATCATAATAAACATCTTGTGATGCAGGTGCAGGTGCCGGTGCATCTACTTGATCCAAACCTTCTCGGGTTGATACGTTTAAAAATAAATACATGCCTAATAGAAATAACGACAAAGATATTATCGTGATTATGAATTTCAGCATTAATTTAGATATGTATATATTATATCTAAATTAATAATATATGAATACAACACCTATTACATGCACTGTTGGCGTGGCATATGCGTCATATTGTCCGCATTGTCATTCCTTGGTAGGAGAGAAAGAATCTGATTATGAGAATTCTGATTGGTTTCGCTTAAAGAATTTGTTGGAGAACCACACGAATCATAAAGGCACTAAATATACGGTTGAAAAAATCGAGTCACAAGAAGCCGGAATGAACGGATTAAAGGAAAAAGGTATCGTAGTGAATGGATTTCCAACCATTTATAAATACTATGGTTCGGGAGAGAACGTTGAATATTATAACGGAGAAAGAACTGTTGATTCAATAAAAAAATGGGCGACAAATCACAGTAATCGATTTGGTAAAGGTTTCAAATTTATGTTAGGTGGTCGCCGCAAAAGAACAGCAAAAAGAATGCAGACGCGAACACAGAGAAGAAAGAGGCGAAATGTTTCCACCAGAAAAATGAAATAGATGCAAAATCTATCTAAACGTGTATCAATAATAATTATTAATATACGTAATTTTCTAAATAACTGAAAACAAAATGCCACCAGTGATTGATAAAACATTTCGTCTTATTGATTTTAATGTATGTGATGCTGCCACAGAAACCATTGACGGACAACAAAAGATGATGAATGATTTGATGAATTCATCGTCCTCGTCCTCGTCCTCGTCAAAATCAAACAAGAAAACGGTCCGATATGTAAGAAACGCAAAACAGTTCATCATTCAAATGTTTGGACTGAATGAACTCGGTGAAACATGTTCTATTGCTATTACTGATTATAATCCGTTCTTCTATGTGAAAGTAGCGGATAATTGGACACAAGACATTGCAAACCAATTTCGAGATTATTTGGCTCAGAAAATTGGGATGAAAGGTCGCGACATTCTAGATGTTTCTCTCGTGCAAAAACACAAATTATACGGTTTCACTAACAATAAACTATTTAATTTTGTGAAATTCGAATTTCGCACACAAGACGCCATGAATGCTGTTAAAAACGAATGGTATAAACGTGTTGAAACCGAAGATGTGAATACAAATGCGCGTTATACTTCCACAAGAAGATTAGGTTCGTTGGTATATAAAGGCGCGCGCACAGAATTATATGAATCTGGCATTCCGCCTATTTTGCGTTATTTCCATATCAAAAATATAAGTCCATCCGGATGGGTGCGTGTAAAAACAGGACTCGCAAAACGCATTGATGAAGAGTATTACAAAACAACCACGTGTAAATACGAATATATTTGTTCTATGTCTGCAATTGAAGCATTAAATGATAAAGAAACACGTGTCCCGTATAAAATTTGCAGTTTTGATATTGAAGCCAGCAGCAGTCATGGAGATTTCCCCGTCCCAGTCAAAACATACAAACGATTGGCCACGAATATTGCTGACGTATTTATTCGTCAATTTCAGTCGCAAAAATTAGACTCGTGCATGTCGCAACGCCTTCTGCAAAAAATTTTGATGGCTGCATTTGGATTTGGGCAATTTGATGACGTCGATTTAGTTTATCCCAAAAATGCACCAGAGAGAGCTGATATGGATTATTTAATACAACGGTTAATTAGCACTGCAATTAAAGATGCACATATGTTGGATACTTCGGGAGAGGCTGCTGAAAAATTGTCCATTATGAAATCATTCTGTGTTGCAGCGGCAGTGGCTGCAGGAACTGCAGAATCGGGTTTGGATTTGGACTTGGACTTGGACAACGATGACGATGAAAGCGATGACGAAGATGCGGTGGTGAAAAACCGACGTCCGACTTTTGGTGTTGAACCAACTGTAAATAAGTCATCAACTGTTATAGATGTATTGTGTTCGGCCATTTATACCCGCGACCAGAAAATTAATATTTTGGATGAAATGCTCACCAGTTGTTTTCCCGCACTCAAGGGTGATGAAGTCACGTTTATTGGTTCAACTTTTATGCGATACGGAGAATCTGAACCATATTTGAATCACTGTGTCGTGGCTGGAACATGTGATGCAGTGGATGGGTGTGTGATTGAGTCGGCTGCGTCTGAACGAGATGTATTGTTAAAATGGACGGAGGTAATCCAGAAAGAGAATCCCGATATTATTATTGGCTATAACATATTTGGTTTTGATTATGAGTTTATGTTTCGCCGCGCACAAGAACTCGGTTGTGCTGAACAATTCTTAATATTATCCAGAAGAAAGGGCGAAACTTGTGCCAAACAAAAGTATCAGAAAAAACAAACGCCCGACCAATCGGATGAGGAGGAGGATGTTTCTTCTGAACCAACCACGAAACTCGATATAGAGCATACTACGGTTCAGTTGGCCAGTGGTGAGTATGATTTGAAATATCCCAACATTCCTGGACGTCTGCAAATTGATATGTATGCTTATTTCCGTCGCGATTTCAATCTCTCTTCATACAAACTCGACGATGTTGCCGGCCAATTTATTGGCGATGACATAAAGCGCATTGAGTCCGTATTTGATTCCAGCACTGGGAAACAAGAATCGTGGTTATTCAGTTCGAATTTAATGGGACTTCACGTGGGAGATTTCATACACATTGAAATGACTGGTTTTACTTCCGACTACGTCATGGACGGTCGCAAATTCCCGGTTGAACGTGTGATCATGGGCCACGAAGTGGAGGAGTTTGATAAAAAAAAGAATGCAATGGTCATGGCAAAATATAATATCATCGTGGTTTCGGGAGAAGTCGTGGTCGATGCGGGAAAATCGCTTAAATGGGGTATGGCGAAAGACGATGTCACACCACAAGATATATTTCGTTTGTCAAAAGGGTCAGCCGCCGATCGCGCCATTGTGGCTAAATACTGTATTCAAGATTGCAACCTCGTGCATCATTTAATGAACAAAATCGACGTAATTACGGGATATGTGGAAATGTCGCGTATTTGTAGCGTGCCGATTTCGTTTCTCGTATTCCGCGGACAAGGTATAAAACTGACCTCATTCGTTGCCAAGAAATGCCGCGAGAAAAACACGCTCATGCCCGATTTAGATAAATCGGGGTCGAATGAAGGATATGAAGGTGCTATTGTATTGCCGCCTAAATGTTCGATGTACATGGATAATCCCGTCGCGTGTGTGGATTATTCGTCACTGTATCCGTCGTCGATGATTAGTAATAATCTGTCGCACGATTCCAAAGTATGGACGAAAGAGTATGATTTAGAAGGTAGAATCGTCAAAGAAACGGGAGAGCGTGACCCTAAAACGGGACTTTATATCTATGATAATTTGCCCGGATACGAGTATATTGATATAGAATTCGACACGTTCCGTTACGTGCGCAAAACTCCCACTTCTCGTGCTGAAAAAGTCAAGAGTGGCAAGATGGTGTGTCGTTGGGCGCAATTTGAGGGCGACCGCAAAGGCATTATGCCCACCATTCTGGAAGAGTTATTGAAAGCACGCAGTGATACGCGCAAAATGGCGAAGACGGAGAAAGACCCATTCATGCAAAACATTTTGGATAAACGACAGCTCGGATACAAAGTCACCGCAAATTCTCTGTATGGTCAGTGTGGTGCGAAAACCTCGACGTTTTATGAGAAAGACGTGGCGGCATCCACCACGGCGACGGGTCGGTCGATGATTACGTATGCGCGTCGTATTATCGAGGAGGTGTATGGCTGTCGGCAATATGAAACCGAATCGAATGGCGTAGTATTAACTAAGGCGGAATATGTGTATGGTGATTCCGTGGCGGATTATACACCAGTATATATCAAATACCAAAACAAAGTGCATATTTTGACAATCGATTCGTTGGCGGAACAGTTTGGATTGGGAGGATGGTTTCGATGCGAAGAATTGGGTCGTCAGGAGAAGGAGGTGTGCGAGATGGTACCGGGTGTAGAGACTTGGTCGGACAAAGGTTGGACGAAATTACATCGTGTTATCCGACACGAGTTGGCGGCACACAAGAAAATGGTGCGTATATTAACGGGAACTGGATGTGTTGATGTCACGGACGACCATTCATTGGTTCGGGCGGATGGAACGGAAGTGTCGCCGAAAGACGTGGAAGTGGGAGAACATTTGTTACACCACACTTTATTGCGTGAATCGGAAGAATCAAAAATATTACCAAGAGGCTTTGGTTCTTTGTCGAAGATCACCGGTCCTTCGCGCCCGGGTTTGTCAAAGACCACCGG
>JACCEA010541367.1_pt1 | contig 12840 bp, 12 predicted proteins | sample 7449851 | NCBI WGS metagenome assembly JACCEA01 (sample SAMN15323453, study PRJNA562643) | freshwater metagenome | isolation source: river surface water | place: USA:Blue River Watershed | collected 2017-08-18 | reverse complement strand
CTTTTTTTATATGTAATTCCCATTCTATGGAGCGTATTATAAAAACAACTTTGCGAAGCATGAGGTGCTAATTGATTACGTAGCTCTATACCGTCAGCATCTGGATGCTCTTGTAAATAATCTAAGATTGCTTGCTTATCGGTAAAAATATTCCGTCTACCTATTTTCAAGGGTTTTATGATCAAACAGCTTCCGGTTTCATTATATCTGTTACACCATCTACGAATTGTGGCATATCCTAAAGAGAGCAACTCAGCTAACTCTTTCTTATTGTAATTACCTGTTTTATACAGTTTCATTGCTTTATCGCGAAGGTCTTAAGAGTATCCGTGCATTTTATTATCAACCAAAATTAGGAGACATAGACTTTAACATATTACGCTCAATAAATGATAGGATAACTATAATCTTAAAATCACTAGTAAAACCATGTGAAAAATAATGGTAATTCTCTGTTTAGTGTTATAATTTCGGTGTTGATACTAGATATGGTGGTTGCGGTGAGATATTATAATTATGATGTGGTTCTTAGTGATGTGCCAAATGAGATAAGTTTAGCCTTTGCTATCGCAGGCTGTAAGCTTGGTTGTCGTGGATGTTTTTGGCAGGAGCTACAAAATACACCAAGTTATGAGTTAGATGATAAATTGTTTTCTGAGAAATTAGCGAAGTATCAAAATTTTATCTCCTGTGTCTTATTTTACGGCGGTGAATGGCTACCTGCAGAATTGATTAATAAATTAAAAATAGCTCATGCCCATGGTCTAAAAACCTGCCTTTATACAGGTAGGCAAATTATTGCTACCGAAATTTATCAACATCTCGATTTTATTAAAACTGGTGCTTATCGCGAAGATCTGGGTGGTCTAACCAGTCCAATAACCAATCAAAAATTTATTAATTTAACTACTGGCAAAGATTTAACGCACTTATTTCAACGTGTATTACCAATTTCAAGGAAGTAAGCATGAGTTTATTTATGGAGCTTAGCCCAGAGCAGCTAGGTGCAAAATTAAAGTTTATTAATAACTATATTCAGCCAACTAATGCCGCAGATGTTTCGCTGGTTGATGCAAATGCTAATATTGTACAAAAAAATGTTGCAACACTAGCACAGGAAATTCATAAAGACATTAATGTTCAAGTTAATCGTGCTTTAATGACGAATAAAATCAGTGAGTTATTTGGTACAGAGCTTGCAGAGGAGTATATTCGTCAACTGGAAAACCACGAAATATATAAGCATGATGAAACTCATCCGTTTTTCCCATATTGCGCTTCAATTACCATGTATCCATTTTTGCTTAATGGCTTGACTACTTTAGGTGGTGAATCTTTAGCCCCAAAGCATTTAGATAGCTTTTGTGGCTCATTTGTTAATTTGGTTTTTGCCATTTCGTCGCAATTTGCCGGAGCTTGTGGGACACCAGAGTTTTTATTGTATTTTGATTATTTTGCGCGCTTGGATTATGGTGATAACTATTTACTAACTCATAAGTCAGAAGCTGAGAATCATTTACAGCATGTGGTGTATGCGTTAAATCAACCTGCAGCAGCACGTGGATACCAAAGTATTTTTTGGAATATCTCAATTTTTGATAATAATTTTCTGAGCTCTTTATTTGCGGATTTTGTTTTTCCAGATGGAACACGTCCTGATTTTGCATCGGTGGTGAATTTAGAAGAATTTTTTTTAAGTTGGTTTAATCAGGAACGAACTAAAGCGATTTTAACTTTTCCAGTAGTGACCGTAGCAATGTTAACTCAAAATAATCAGCCCAAAGATAATGAATTTGCAAAAATGTGTGCCAAACAAATGCACGAGGGTAATTCATTTTTTATCTATATGTCAGAGAGTGTGGATAGCTTAAGTTCGTGCTGCCGTTTGCGCAATGAACTGACCGATAATACTTTTTCAAATACTTCTGGTGCTGGTGGTGTTGCAACTGGTTCAATTAATGTAATTACCTTGAATATGAATCGGCTAGTATTGGAAAAACGTGATTTGCTAACTGAGATTAACAAAATTCATAAATATCATGTTGCCTATCGTAAAATAGTTGAAGATTTTTTAAATGCTAATCTTTTGCTAGTATATTCAGCTGGTTACATAAACATTAATAAGCAATTTTTAACTATTGGTATCAATGGAATGCTTGAAGCTGCTGAATCTATGGGGATTACTCCAGATAATAATTCTGAGTATATCCAATTTTTACAGCAACAGTTAAAAATCATTTATGATGCAAATCGTACTGCGCGTCAAGAGTATGGTTATTTATTTAATACTGAATTTGTACCAGCTGAGAATTTAGGTGTAAAAAATGCTAAGTGGGACAAACAATCAGGGTATCGAATAAATCGTGATTGTTATAACAGCTATTTTTATCCGGTAGAAGATGACAATGTTAACGTTGTTGACAAATTTATCTTGCATGGGCGTGAAATTACGCAGTATCTCGACGGTGGCTCCGCATTGCATCTTAATACCAATGGTTATTTAACTGTAGAAGGGTATTTGAAGTTGTTTAATCTAGCGGCTAAAACTGGATGCAACTATTGGACGACTAATGTCAAAGTGACATATTGTTGTGATTGCGGTACGATTGATAAATTAACGCTTGATTATTGCCCGCAATGCTCATCTAAAAATGTCCGGCATGCAACGCGTGTGATTGGTTATTTAAAACTGATTGATAACTTTAGTAAAGAGCGCCGAATTGAAGAAAGGATGCGACATTATCATCCCATGTCTTAGAGCTTAACTTCTTGCGCTTTGCCACTGAGATAGGTAAATTTAGTTCGCTGATTTTATTGACATGATTGGGCTGAGTATTACCTAGCGGGATGTGTTAATGGCAGCTTGAATTAAATTAAACTGCCAAAGTTTAGTGTCAGATATTACAGATAGTGTTAATAATGAGGTGACAATTAATCCGGCATACGGTGTGATACTCCAGATTGTTCATCTTTGATTTGCAAAATATTAAATAAATAATTACGATAATGAACGGTTGCTTCACGAAGGATGAGTTGATTACCTATCCCACGAAAAACTAATAGCGCCCCTTGAAATGAAACTAACCAAAACCGAGCCAAAGACTCTGAGTCTACACTTAAAGATTTTTCTCTTGCTACTTTACTTATCAAGTTACTTAATTCAATTACCGTCGGAGCAAATGCCTGACCGATCAACGTTTGTAAATCGGTATTAGAATATGCTAATTCCTGAGCGCAGATCCCAATTACACATCCGTTAAATTTAGAATGCTCCGGTAAAAGCAAGTAATTATTAAAAAATTCCCACAACCTTTCCTGAGCTGATAATGCCAAATCTGATCGTAAGGAGCTCAATGATTGTTGCATTTTCAATGAAAAACGCAAAATGCTCTGTTTAATTAAATCATCTTTAGATTTAAAATAGTGGAAAAAAGCGCCTTTAGTCAGCCCTGTCGCCTGACAAATAGCATTCAAGGAAGTTGCTGTGGCACCTTTTTGCATGATCAAATCTATTGCTGCATCAATAATTGTATCTTTAGTAGTAGTCATATTTGAACTGCGTGCTCCTGTATTTTTATAAATTTCTGCGACCCATTATAGCGTCTAAATAAAAATCCAAATGAGTATATTCTGCTGAGACAGAATTATATCACCCAACTTAAAATTACAACATACAATCGCCAAGATTATGCTTAGCAACCAGATACTAAACTAGCAAGTAGATGTCAATTTAATCAGCTAAGCATCCTGTCCACCGATTTACTCAATTGTTTTAAAATGAAATCTGGTGCAATTCGGCTCATCATTTTAAGCAGGTTGCTTTGACCTGGTCGGATTTCCCAGCGATCTTTTTTTATGCCATCGACTGCCATCTTTACCATGTCTTCCACTATCATAATCGAACTTCCCTTCATATCTTCTTCACTAAAGCTCCCGATAAGTTCGGTTTTAGTGGCAGGTGGTGCAAGTTCAAAAACTTTCACCTTAGTGTTTTTGAGTTGGGCACGTAAGGACAACGTGTATGAGTGAAGTCCCGCTTTGGTTGCACAGTAAACAGGAGAAATAGGTAACGGAACAAATGCAAGCGCTGAGGTTACATTGATAATTGCTGCTTCAGATCTGGTTTTAAGGTACGGCAAAAACTGTCTTACAATTCGTATGGGACCGTTGAGGTTAATTTCCATCTCTTGCGTCAGATCACTCAAACTTCCTGTTGTATCGTGAAGATTGATTTTCTTCATGATGCCGGCATTGTTGATCAGAATGTTTAAGTCAGGAAATTGTTTTGTAACTTGTTCGTATAACTCAACAATTGCTTTAGAGTTACTCACATCACTTTGAATTGTATGGATATTTGGAAAAGTTTGCTTTGCACGTTCCAATTTTTGTAAATCACGCCCAGTAACAATGATGGTATTATCAAGCTCGCTTAGTTGCTTGATAAATTCAAAGCCAATTCCACTTGTACCACCTGTGATTAAAATCGTATTCTTTGTCATTTTCATAAAACACCTCCAATATAAATTTTCACCCGAACTAGGGGCTTATCTTTAGACTGTTACCTAAAATCTAGAAACGTTGATTCGTGAATTTTCCACAATTTTATCGCTTAATAACTAGCATAATAATTTTTTCATAGGTAGATACTCCTTTTTATGAATAGTTTTTCCCATATTCATTAGGGGATTTAGTATATTAACTAAATATGAATTTATTAATGACCCATATGCGGTGTAGCGTTAGGATCAGGACGCTTGAGAAGTAATGGCATCCAGCATAAGACAATAAGCCCAATTCCAGTCAAATAAAACATATCAAGATAAGATTGTAATATAGAGGCCTGACGCACAAAAAGAGCGCTTCCCTGAATTGGTACCTTAGCAAACGGTGTACCAATTAGATTTTGTGACCAATAACGAAATCCAGTCGCATAGTAGGAAATTTTTGTTCCGAGGTCATTCCAGACTACTTGCTGATTGCGACTAATTAATGTTGCAGCAATTGCAGCACCAATCGAACTGGAAAAATTACGTGCAAAATTAAATACTCCTGAGCAATCAGCACTTTCTGCATCAGGAACACCAATATAAGTAATCGACATCAATGGGACAAAAACACCTATCATACCAAACCCCTGCATGATCATCAATAAAATAATCAAAGTATAATTTGGTGTGGTGCTCATAAAACCAGTAGCAAAAGAAGCAAACCCTGTCAAGATTATGGCAAAGATCATGAGCACTCTAGCATCAATTTTTTTACTAAGCAGCATATATATTGGAGCACCAATAACTGCCGCTACACCACGTGGCGCCTGTAGGTAACCAGCAGTATCCACTGGCATCCCGTAAACATTCTGTAACATTGCGGAGAAATAAGTTAGTCCACTAGATAAAAGTGCAAAAAATAAGAATATAACAAAACAAGAAAATACAAAATTAAAGTTACTAAATATTCTAAAATTTACCACAGAGGAACCAAGTAACCCACGCCAAATAAAAAAACTAATAGATATGATCGCAGTAACCAGAAAACTTATCATTTCAAAAGACTCAAACCAATTATTAGTATTACCTTCATCAATAAAATATTCAAGACAACCAAGTCCAATTGCCATAAATGTGAAGCTGATATAGTCAATATTTATTTCTTTTTTGACATCTTTATCCATAAAAATAAAGATGAGCATAAAGCTGAGAATACAAATTGGTATATTCACATAAAATATCCAGCTCCAGCTCATATGCTGAACTATATAGCCCCCCATAATTGGTCCAATGATTGGTCCAAGAACTATGCAGATGGTGACTAACCCCATCATCGTCGGCTGCTCTTGTTCCGAATATTTTTCAACTACATAAGCCTGCACCAGCGCTGGTAAAAATGCACCACCAACCCCTTGGAAAATTCGATAAATAATCATCTGTGGTAAGCTTGTGGCTGTTCCACACAATATTGATGAGATGCCAAAGAGAAGAATCGACAATAAAGCAATATTTTTTATTCCGTACTTGGTTGTTATTAGACCTGTCAAAGGAATACATATTGCCGCGGCTACAATATAACTAGTCATAGTTAGTGAAACATTGTTAATATTGGCACCCAAAGCGCCCATTAGATCAGGAATAACAACAGCAACAATGGCAAAATCAATAATCTCAACTAGTGCTAACAAACTTAATGCATAGGTAACAATTGTTCGGCGCTCTGTCCACATACTCATACTTTAAAACCTTCAAAAATTAATCGCGTTAATAAATATTAATCTGTAAGTTGCTACTGATTTATATATCATGACTATCATTAAATTTTTTGATCTGAGTCAGTGAACTTTCAGCTAAATAGCCACCACCGAGTACCTGATAGAGATTGACAATACTATTCATTTGCTGTATTTTCACTTGATTGAGATTAATTAAAGCATAATCAATATTTAATTTCATTTCAACCGTATAAGAATATGCTGCTGCTCCCTGTTGATACTGATTCATTGCTAAATGGTATAACTCCTGTGCTTTGGTTAATGCCAACTGTTGCTGTAATTCTATTTTATTCAGACTGTCATTATTAGATAAGCCATTATCAACTTGTGCGAATGCATTACGTACTGTTTGTACATAATTGTAATAGGTTGAATAATAACCAGCTTTAGCTTTATCTTTTTCGGCATACAAACCCATGTTAAACAATGGCATACCAGCACCTAATTGTCCAAGCCAGAAATCACCACCAGCATTGAATAGATTACTTAACTGTAGAGAACCTTGACCTAGCATTCCGGTCAGATTAATTGTCGGGAAGAACATCGCAGCCACTGCACCAATATTGGCGTTGGCAACCTGCAACTGGTATTCCGCAGCGATTACATCAGGACGTGTTTTAAGCACATCGGAAGGTAAATTTACTGGGATTATTTCTTTGGTGCTGATCTCGTCAAAGCTCTTCACCGTCTTGATTTTATCGGGATTGTTGTTAGTTAATACTTGCAAAGCATTTTCAGTTTGCGTTATAGCATCCCTAATACTTGGAATTTTAGCCTGCAAACCAGCAATATATTGGTCAATTCCAGTTGAGTTAAATTTTGAGGTACTACCCATTTGATATTGAATCAAACTATATTTGCGCATTTCCTCGGCATCACTTAATAATTGTTCCTGCAAAATCAATTGTTGCTTAAGCCCAAGCAAGTAAAAATAACTGCCAGAAAGCTGAGAGATTACTCCCAGGCGCACAGCATTTCTAGCTTGTTCTTGCACTGCTAGATTGCCTCTTGCAATTTGTCCTTGTTTAATCTCTTCGAAAACATTCAAGGTATAAGTCGGTATAAAACCTACAGCATAACCATCAAAACTCTGTGGGCTATTAGGTGACAACGCACTTAATCGTGGAGTAGCACTCATATTTTGGAAACCTGAATTAAACACCTGACCAGCAAACCCAACTCCACCGGCATTCATAGTTGGCAACCAATCCATGTTAGCTTTACTAAGTGAAGCTTTAGCTTGTAAAACATTACCCATTGCAATTTGCAAACTGTTATTATTAGTTAGAGCACTTTCAATTAACTGGTTCAATACTGGATCATTGAACTTACGCCACCATGCCTGCTCCGCCAAATTGAAGCTTTCAACTTTAGTTGTAGCTGATGAATTATTCCAATAACTAGGTTCTGTAAGCACTGGCTTTTCATAACTAGGTCCCAACAGTCCACAACCACTAACTAAAACCGCTAGCGAGGTTAGTAATAATATATTCTTTTTCATATATCCTACCTTAGTTATTAGTATCAATGGTTACATTACTACTGGCACCAACACGCAGTGGGAAATTCTGATCATCTTGCAATGCTACCCGCACCGTAAAGCGTTGAGTAACTTTGACCCAGTTTCCAGTAGCATTTTGGGCTGGTAATAGCGAAAAAGTATCCCCACTCGCATGACTAATACTTTGAACTGTTCCATGATATTTATGATTGTACATATCTAGTTCAACCGTTGCCTGTTGTCCTTGCTTGATTCGTTTTAACTGAGTTTCTTTAAAATTTACATCCACCCACCAGCTGCTACTATCGACCAACCCAAACATTTTTTGTCCGGACTGAACTAGTTCACCATTCTGTAAATTAAAATCGCTGACATAACCATTTATTGGTGAACGCAGTTCAGTATAACCATTACGGTTGTTGGCATCTTCTACTCCTGTTTTAGCTAAATCAACCTGCGTTGTTGTAGCTAAATATTGAGTTTTAGCTTGCTGCAACGTAACATTAGCCTGTTCTAATGCCTGCTTAGCCACAGTTGACTGGTTGATATATTTTTGCATATCCTGCAATGAACCAGATTGCTGATTATACAGATTGGTATAGCGAGTTGCCAATTGTTGTGCAAATTCATAATCTGATTTAGCTCTAATGACTCCTGCCTCAGCAGTGGTAATTTGCTGCTTAGCCGTATTAGCTTGCTGTGACGCTAGTATTAAATCTTGTTTAGCTTTGGTTAAAGCCAATGCATAGTCCTGTGGGTCAATAGTAATTAGTAGATCCCCTTTATGCACTTGCTGATTATTTTTAACATAAATATTTTGAATATATCCGCCAACTTTAGGAGCTACGTTTACTAGATTGGCATTGACGTAGGCATTGTCAGTGCTTGGATAAACCTGATTATAATGATAATATCCATAAACTCCTGTTGCTGCAACGGCAACAACACCAATACCAATAAGTAAATGCTTATTACTACGCTTTTTTACTGTTGTCATAAAAACTTCCCTTAAATTAATCAAGCTTTGTTTTGTCTTTCGACTTGATTTAATACTCACTTATACCTAAGCTAACAATTTGTGTTGACAAATTAATAATAGTTATAATGAGATGAGAATTAAGCTCAAATCGCTCATTAACATACACACCGGTTGGTATGTTAATGAGCGATTGTAAGGTAACTTATTATAATTTGTCAAGTTTTATGCAGCAGCCTACTAAATCTCAAACTTAGCAACAATAAAATATGCTAAAATAAATCGTTCTTAAATCTTTGGATTAAATATTGTATGAATAAACTACATCTAACTCGCAAATATGGTGCTCTTAAAGGCGCTTTTATGTCACAAGTTTGGAATGATTAAAAAGGGATTACTATGTCAAATATAACTCAACTAATACACTACATCTTAATGATTATTCCCGTCACAAAGCGTTATAAGCAACGTCAATAAATTTCAAAAATATACTTGGTTTTTAATAAAATTTAGCAATATATTATTTTTATTTAGTATTTACAGTGTGTTACTTAAGTATTGCTGTACTATGCGTAACTCTATTTATTTTACATGGTGAGGAATGAAATGGCTCAATTAGAAAAAAAATTAAAAGCACGCCATATTAACATGATTGCAATTGGTGGCTCAATTGGAACGGGGATTTTTTTAGCCAGTGGTTATTCAATTTTTATTGGTGGGCCGGGTGGTGCGTTATTTGCCTACGCATTAATGGCGGTAATTGTCTATTTTTTAATGACTAGTTTAGGTGAAATGAGTACCTATAAGCCAAGCTCAGGTTCATTTTGTGACTATTCTACGACATATGTTGGCAAGTCATTTGGTTTTGCGATGAGTTATAACTATTGGTTTAACTGGGCAATTACCATTGCGGCGGAGATATCGGCAGCGGCATTAGTTATGAGCTATTGGTTTCCTCATGTTAATCCAGTCTATTTTTCACTGGCTTTTTTTAGCATGATTTTTGTGGTAAATTTATTTTCGGTTAAAGTATATGGTGAAATCGAATATTGGTTATCATTTTTAAAAGTTGGTGTAATCATTGTCTTTATTATTTTAGGCGCATTTACTATTTTTCAACAACCGCATTTTGGCACGCAAAATTGGCATATTCAAGATGCACCATTTCATAGTGGATGGTATGGGTTTATCTCAGTTTTCTTATTTGCCGGGTTTTCATTTCAGGGAACTGAATTAATTGGGGTTGCATCTGGTGAAACTAAAGATCCAGAAGTTACTATTCCTAAATCCATCAAACTGGTATTTTGGCGTCTAACATTATTTTATGTATTATCAATTGGCGTAATTAGTCTATTATTACCATTTAATGATCCTAAACTAGCAGATCAAAACAATATTTCAACTAGTCCATATACCTTGATTTTTCATAAGTTTGCTGGTATGTATGCTGCTGATGCAATGAATTTTATTATCTTGGTAGCGCTTATTTCTGCGGCAAATGCCAGCATGTATTCTTCAAGCCGTATCTTGTGGTATATGGGGCAGCATGGGCAAACCCCAGCCATTTTTAAACACTTTAACAGCAAAGGTGTTCCAATTCCTGCTCTAATCGCAACTGCATTGATTGGTTCACTGGTGTTTATTTCATCGTTTATTGGCAATGGAACTTTTTTTAGCTATATAGTGCAAATTTCTTCTTTATGTGGATTTATTGCCTGGTTTGGGATTGCTTTAAGTCACTATCAATTCAGACGTAAATTCTTGCCTGCATTGGGTGGGCTTTCAATTCTTAAATATCGAGCCAAATTTTATCCTTGTGCGCAGATTATTTCGATGCTAGTGATTGTGATAATTGTTGCTGCACAATTTATTACTCTGGGTGAGCATTATGGGGTATGGGATTTTGTAATGATTTACTCCTCAGTTATCTTATTCGCAGCTATTTACCTTGGGCATAAAATTTATATCGTACGTAAGAATAAGGGTCTTTAATGCGTGTTAGTATAATTAATATTGCCAATAAAATGCCAGCATGGGTAGTTAGTGCTTGTGATGAATACCTTAAGCGGATTAATCACGGGAAGTATAGTTGTCAGATAATTGAAATTAAAGCGGACAAGAACGCAAATAAAAGCGCCATAGAAAATATGGCGCTGGAAGCTAAAAAAATCGAAGATGCTATTCCTCGCGATAGCTTTATAATTGCGCTTGATGAGCGTGGTAAAATGTACGATAGTATCCAATTTGCGAATTTTTTAGAGCGTAGCACCTTGTCTGTTCCATCACTATGTTTTATCATTGGTGGCGCGGATGGCATTCATCCTGATTTGCGTGCTAAAGCGCATGCCAGAATTAGTTTATCAACCATGGTGTTTCCGCATGCTTTGGTGAGGGTAATTATTTTGGAGCAAATTTATCGTGCCATTTCGATATTGGAGCACCATCCATATCATCGGGAATAGTCTCTGATGGCAATTAATTTATACTATAGTGATGATACTTTGCGAGCACAGGCTCTGGAGCTAGCTGCAATTGTTCCTGATGCTCAAGTACTGCCAGCTGATTTGACAGTGGGTATGGGCGAGCTACATTTGTTGCTAAATCATGAATCTCTAATGGTCGTTTCACAGTTATTTAAGCCTTTTAATGTTTCCTCTTTTTACCATGAGTTTATTGCTAAACGAAAACCAGGCTTAAACCGTGAAATCTTACTGCAGGCTATTAATCTAAAATCTAGCATTAGCGAGCCTATAAGAGTATTGGATTTGACTGCTGGTTTAGGGCGTGATTCTATTCTTATGGCGCTATCTGGCTTTATGGTTACGATGCTTGAGAATAATCCCTATCTGGCAATTATACTTAATTATCTTTCAATTAATTTTCATACTCAATTGAAATTAACAGTACACTATATTAGTAACAATGAATATTTACAAACAAATAGCCAGAAGTATCATGTAATTTATTTTGATCCTATGTTTGCTGATGGTAAAAACTCTCTGGCAAAAAAAGATATGCAACTAATTGATTTAATGATTAAATCAGTGGGTAACGTTGCCAATGTAGATAATGAGAGTATATTCAATCTGGCACGTGCCCACTGCTTACATAAACTGGTGGTAAAGCGTGATAATAAACAGCAATGTGTTATTTCTAAACCTGATCCAACCTACGCCAAATCTGGAAAAACGATTCGTTTCGATGTCTATCAAAGCAATTTGGCAAAAGTTTGCGGATAGATTTTACAATTTACATGTAAGGTGCTAAAATAACGATTATCATATTTTTTAAAAGGTGTTTTTTATGAAAAAACTATTCCTGCCATTATTGGTTTTAGGTGTCGGTTCAGTATTTGCTGCTTCAGCAGCGACACAGGCAGCCGAACAACAGGCGATGACTGATTGCTTGAAAACTAAAACGCAAACAGAATGTAACGCGGCTCAGGCTGCTGCACAGAAGGCTGCAGCTGAAGCTAAAAGCAAAGCTACGGCTGCTAACTAAAGATTATGAGCAATAAAAAGTTATTACACTCTCAAGAGTTTGCAATTCGCTGGGGCGATATGGATGCTTACGGACATCTGAATAATACTAGTTACTTTTTATATGTTCAGGAAGCTCGTTTTGAATTACTTCGTGCATATAATTTAGACTATTCTGCATCAGCTGACAATGCGCCAATTTTGCTGGATACTTCATTTAATTTTAAAAAACAGGTGACTTATCCTGAGACTATTCTAATTGAAACTTATCTGGTTAATATTGATCGGAAAAAAGTTTATATGGAACAAATTATGAAGTCCGCGAATGATCTAGATATTGTTTATGGTACGTGTACATCACTGATTATGTGGTATGATTTTAAAAATAAAGTTACGGTTTTGCCACCAGAGGCAATCCATCACTTATAATTATTTTATAGAGTTATTTTATAGAGTTATTTTATAGAGTTATTTTATAGAGTTATTTTATAGAGTTATTTTATAGAGTTATTTTATAGAGTTATGTTGTAGAGTTATGTTGTAGAGTTATGTTGTAGAGTTATGTTGTAGAGTTATGTTGTAGAGTTATGTTGTAGAGTTATGTTGTAGAGTTATGTTGTAG
>JACCEA010932451.1_pt1 | contig 12844 bp, 7 predicted proteins | sample 7449851 | NCBI WGS metagenome assembly JACCEA01 (sample SAMN15323453, study PRJNA562643) | freshwater metagenome | isolation source: river surface water | place: USA:Blue River Watershed | collected 2017-08-18 | reverse complement strand
TTATTATTAGCGTAGTGCATCAAAAAGGAGGAGTCGGAAAAACAACATTAGCTTTAAACTTAGCGTACTGTTTGGCTGAAAATTTAAAAGTGGGTATAGCTGATACAGACTTGCAAGGGAGCATATCCGAGATAGCAGATTTTTTGCAAGGCATAGATTTAATACCCTTGGAAAAAATACGAAACAGAGAACCGTTGACTTATGATATTATCCTGATAGACACCCCTCCTTATCTTACTAATCAACTCCATGATATTTTTTTACTTTCTGATTTTGTCTTGATACCAACCAAAGCAGGATATTTAGACGCACTGGCAGTAAAGGCAACCATTGCTTTATACAAAGAAGCTCTCAAAGAAAAACCAACTTTGAAAGGTGGGGTCATTTTAAATATGTTGATGCACAATACTAATTTGAACGAGGAGATTAAAGAAATTTTAGAGGGGTATGATTTGCCCTTGCTACAAACCACAATCAGCCACCGAGTAAGTTTTGCACGCTCCCCCATGACGAGCGGAGTTTTTAACAGCGACGACAGCCGAGCTAAAAATGAAATAGTGAATTTAACGGAAGAAATCTTTACTTACTTATACTCTTAAAGTTCAAAAAATGAAAGCATCCTACGAAGAGAATCGAAAAAAATTAGCAGAAAAGGTAAAGACGGAATTACCAAAATTACCCATTCAAGAAGTTAAGCCAGTGGAAGTTAAAGAAGAAAAGGAAGCCGAAAGCCACGTTAATTTTTGGTTAGCCAGTGCCATTATGGATGATATTAAAATATTGAGTATCAAGCAAAAAAAGACTATCAAAGAGATAGGTAGAGAGGCATTTATAGATTTTATAGCGAAGTACAAACTTTAATCATTTATATAAATGATTAAAGAATCAAATGATTAAATATATAAATATATAAAATTCTGTACTATTTCTCGAAAGATAAAGTTGTGGGAAAAATACAACTTTATAGAGGGGAAGAAAGTAGGATAAAATTTAGAATGGTTTCATAACGAATGTTATGTTAATGACTTTTTCTAAGATTTATGTCATTGTGTCAGTAAGACAATTTCTTGATTTTTTACATTTCATAACCCATTAATGTCGTTGGTATATCATGCAAATACCGAATAATCAATTTCTGATGATTATTTTATAAATTCCTTGCAAATGGATGATAAGAGTTATTAGATTTGTTAAACCACAAATCCAAAACTCAAAATCATCCAACAATGAAAAAACTGTACTCTATTTTTGCTGTTACGTTTCTTCTCAGTTTGTTCGCTGGTCTGCACTGGTCGTTTGCAAATGAAAATCTACCAAAAGAAATTCTACCAATTTCAAGACCTAAGCCAGTTTTCAAGGCACCATTTAAGCCTTTACCATTTAAAACGCTCCTTCCGAATGTTGAATTATATGAATTCACCCCTAAAGCCTATACTTTTGATAAAATTGTAGGTCTCCAACCTATTCTGGTAGGAAAAGATTGGCAAGTTGTTACCAATGACCCAATTAAGTTTACACTAACGCCCAGCAAACCAACCGCTACATTAGGTGAAGAAATAGAGCTTACCCTAACGGCTGAATTGTTAGATATTTCACCACGCTTGCTTTTTACACTCGAAGAGCTACGGAATTATTCTATAAAGGTAATTCTTCCACAAGATTTTATCCAAACAGGTGGTACATATCTAAATTTTGCAACTGGTACGCTCGACCCAGCCAACCCCAAACATACGTACACTATTAAAGGTCGCTATTTAGATAAACCAACACTTGATGATTGTTTTAAAGTACTACGCAAGCTTAATGAAGAAGTTTTTGTATTGAGAAGTACTACATGTATAAATGTAGAAGGTTTTGATAAAACACAAAGCACCATTTTAGATAAAACAAGTGCAACTCGCGAAGTTGCACTTGCTATTGATAATACAAAACTAAAATTCACTGCTTCAGTTGTGAATTCTAATAATACAAACATTACAAACTTTGGTGAGAATGGTGGAACATACCAGACAGGTTGTTCGGGTAATTTTTCTGGAGTCCTTTTTACGTTTTCATATGATACACCAAGTGTAGTAGATAATACGGTGGGAAGTTATAAAGTAGATATCTACAAAAATGATGTCTTTTTTATGCAACCTATAATTAATGGTACATTAAAGTACGACCTAACTCAAATCACTTTAACAGATTGGAACAAATATAAAGGAATCTGTTACATTTATAATAACACTAATGCAAGTGGTACACCAATAGCGACCAAAATAGTTGAGATAACAATAGATAGGTCCTCATGTCCTACTAATTCTTTAACAATCTCCACCAACAAAACTTCTCTTTGTCCAGGAGAAGCGACAACACTAACTGCTACGACCAATTGCACAGCAGCAAGTATCTCATGGCAAAAAGATGGTGCAGCTTATGGGGTAAATGGAGCAACTACAAGTGTTAGCTCATCTGGTACATATAAAGCTTTATGCAATAGCCCTGCTATGGCTTCTAATATAATTACAGTCAATGTATCAAATACGCCCACTGTCCCAAATATCAAAACTAATAGGAATAGCATCACTCCAGGAGAATTTGCAACACTAACTGCTACAAACTGTCAGGGTACTGTGGTTTGGCAAGGTTCCAATAATTTTACCGATATTGGTAATGAAATAAGTGTTGGTTAGCCAGGCAATTATCAAGCTCTTTGTCGTTCAAATTGTAATGGTACACTCTATTACAGCGATTTATCAACTATAGTTGGTATTTCACTGCTACCATTACGTCTTGAAGCAGATAAATACGAAAAATATTCTAACGAAACTGCCCAAATTTCAGCCTATGGTTGTAATAATGGCTATATTTCTTGGAAAGTGAATGGAGCAGCAATTCCACAATCAAATAATCCACTTACTGCTTATGTAGCAGGAGTATACTCTGCTCAATGTACAAGTTTTAATGGACCTTCATCTGATTGGGTAACTTTGTATATTTATGAGAAAACTTCTAATACACCTTTCGTTACAGCATCTAAAACACAAGCATTCCCAACAGATAACGTAACATTGAATGCTTCAGGTTGTCCAAGTGGATGGTTTTACAAATGGGAAATACCAGTAACGGCCAGCGATAATTCAGTAACAATTCAAAGGCCCGTTGGAACTCCTCAAACAGTTAGCGGGCCTGGCACTTACAAAGTGCAATGTATTCTGAATGACCAAAATCAAAGTGCCTACACAAGTGTAACGGTAAACCCTTTATATATAGGTCAGGTAAGTATCAATATCACTGCCAACAAAACAGAAGCCAATATTGGAGAGCCAGTTATATTTACCGTTACAGGTAATTGTCCAAGTGGGGGAGGCATTCGTTGGTTTATCAACGGTATGAATTATTGGTCTTATGTGGGTGAAACTTTTACAGGTGTTGGGCCAGGTAAATATGATGCACGCTGTGAATCAGGACCGCAAATAAGCGAACCAGTCTCTTATATTGTAAAAGCTCCAAAACCTGGTGGAATAAGTATTGTTTCAGATAAAACACGAGCAAAAGACAATGAACTTATTACACTCCGTGCTATTGGCTGTAATCATGAAGTAAACTGGACTTTGCCAAATGGCACTGAAGTTAGAGGTTCTACAATCATTTATAATTTGGGGCCTGGTACTTATCAAGCCTATTGTGTGAATAAATTTGCTTTTACCAGTGACCCCGCCAGTATTACTATTGACCGTAAGAATGATAACGAACCAGAAGTAATTCCATCAGTCACATCTCTTGCAATTAATCAGGTAGGAGAATTAGTTATCAAGGGGTGTCTTAATGATTGGGTACAGTGGGGAATACCCCGAAAAGATGCCAATGGTAATACATATTATACTTATGTTGACAGACCTACATTGGTAGTACAAGGTCCTGGTGTCTATAGAGTCCGCTGCTCAGGAACTGACCCTGTGAATGTATTTCAAACTATAACTTTGCAACCTGCACCAGCAGATGCTTTAATTATAAAGTCGGATTTAACTGCTGCTAAGCAAGGAGAGATAGATAACACAGCCAAACCTGCTGACCGTGTTATACTGACGGCCTATGGATGTCCTAATGGTGTAGTACATTGGGAATATGGTACTCAAACGGCTACAGGGATGCAGATAACGGTTTATGGGCCTGGTTTAAGAAAAGCAAAGTGTGTGGGAGACTATACTAATAATGGGGACTGGGCAATGATAAACATTAGAAGCGATGGAAACATTACCCCTTACTTCACAACTTCTGTTACTGAGGCTTGCCCTACGCAACCCGTAACCATTACTGCCACAGGTTGCCCGAATGGGTGGTGGTATCAAACGCAATGGATAAAACCTGATAAACTACAATACTGGCTTGATAACAGAAATGCTCCAATTTGGGAGGTTTTTAACTATGGAGGTAGCACTCAAACATTGGCTGGGCCAAACCGTTACTCTGCACGTTGTATTAGTCCTGATGGGAGTTGGATGGGAGATTTCAATGATAAAACTATCACTGTTGAACCTGCTTTCCCAGCCGACCTACGAGCCACAAATAATGGACCTGCTCTTACTGGTGCAACATCGGTGAAGTTAGCCGTTACGGAAGTACCAGGAGCAAGTTATGTTTGGTCAGGACCATCATTCTCATCTTTTAGCCGAGTTGCTGATATTGCAAATCCGACTGAGGCGAAGTCTGGTATTTATACAGTTACACTATCCGTTGGGGGAAGCCAGCCATGGGCTTGTAACTCAACAGCCACAACTAAAGTTACAATTAGTGGCTGTGATATTAGAATAAAAGCGAGCGATGCAATAACGGGCGAAGAAAGCTATGTGTTACCCTATTCAACAGTTCCAACTAAAGCATTTGGAGATTTGGGCTTAGAAGTAATAAGCCCATCAGGTATGGCTCTCAGCAATATGTCCTTTGTATGGACAAAACCAGACGGTACAACAGCTTCAAGCCAGCAGTTAGTGGTTAATACAAAAGGAATCTATAGAGTAAAAGTAACTGTATCAGGCACAACGATTAGTTGTGCCGCAACAGTGAGTATAACAGAGCCTGGAACAAGGTATATGTTGTGGGCAAAAGCACGTGACCTAACCATGAACAACGGTACAATCTCTGTTAAAACTGTACCATTAAAATATGAAGGTAAAGAAGACCGAACAATATTTTTTGGAGAAGGTGGCCTTCCTACTTCAACTGATAACATCTCGGCAGAACAATACAAAACCAAGAGTTATCTGATGCTCTATTCGGTTAATAATACTTCTAAAAGTGAAGTTTTAAGAGTAATACCTGACTTTAATTATGCCAAAACTCACACGACTTGGAATCAAGCAGATTTTAGTGGTAGAATGGTGATGTATGATTATTCTGAAAAAAACTTTTTAGGAGGTTGGAAATATACAAACGGAGTACCAGTAAAAAGGATTTACGAATATGAAACGGCAGGAGAAACGCCACCTAATGATGATTGTAAAGAAATTCATCATATAGAAAAATCATCAACAACAACTTCAAAGGATAATAAAAATTATTATGAAAGTCAAGGCTATGAAATAGTTAAAACATATTTAAATGGTTCATTTGATATTAGAAAAAAGTGTGCAAATGGCACAACACCAAATACAAGCACAAACGCTACTCCACCAGCACCAGACTATGGTACATTGGGTTGGTTTTTCAATACACCAACATATACAACTCAGCCATTGGTAAATGTATTACCTGGAGATTTGAGAGGAGTTTTAGGTGTAAACCCATCAAGCACTGCGTTTAAACAAAAAATGAGTGGATATATTGCTGGCTTTTTCATAGAAGCTTCAAGTGTTGAGCCAAAAGTGATTATTAAAAATACAGATGCTGTATCAAGACAAAGATTTAAACTCTATGTTTATTTACTAATTGATGAATTAAAAAAAGCTCTCTTGCAAAGCGATGACCCTAATGTTAGGGCTTATGCCAATAGTCTAAGATACCCAGATGATGCCACGATTGATGCTTGTTTTGATGCCTATGCTCCTGAAGATGGAAGTTCATGGAACCCTTTCAATAACCCATACCAAGCAGCCACGATGATTGTGAATGGCTTCTTAGATTCTTTGCCGATAGATGTTTATCGAGAAGAAAAGATTGATGCTGTTACGAAAGCCTTAACAGAAAAAGTTAAGAATGCCTATAATGCATTGGTTCCAATTTTAAATAGCTGTACAGAAGGAGTTGCAACTGGCCAAACTTCTTATTGTACAGCACAAGCAGCATTGGTAATGGAAATTAGGAATATCTTGATTAGCCAAGGTAAAGATGTTTCTAATAGTTTGTTTGCTTTTGAAAATATTCTTGTGGCTGATGCAACAACAATCTCAAGTATATGGTCTGGTATTGGAGGCAACACAACGAATCCAATCACATATCAAGGTTATACTGTTACTTATAAAATTATAGATAATTCACCAACACTAAAATTCCAAAAGGGAGCAGACATAATAACTATAACAAATTTAACAGTACCAAATGGAATAGTAGATGATAGTCCAAGTAATAATGTTCCAGATTGGGTTAGAACCTTATCCTATAAAGAAAGGATTAAGCCATTAGCAAGTGAAGGGCTACAAAAAGAAGGGAATGTACCAGTTAGATTTAGCGATGGTAGGACAGGCAATGCTTACTCGCCAAATGGTTCTGGTGCAAATAGTTTTTATATTCAAGATACTCAAAACGATGTTGAATATTTTAAAATTGATGGACATTACATTTTCAGACAATATGATAATGATGGTAAAGAGATATTATATTATTTGGATGAAAATGATAACAAATGGCATAAGTTTGTTCCGTTTGATTATCCTGCGTCTTTGTCTGAGGTTATGAAGATTTTTGGACCCTCTTTATTAGTTTTTGCAGATAAAACAGAACGTATATTTTTGGCTACAACGATTGGGCTTATCACGCTTCCCGTTTCTGGCACTACGTATGTCTTATATACTGCGATTGGGGCATTTGGAGTAACATTCCTCACAGAAGCCCTACGAGAGGAGTTAAAAGGCACTGCTTATCTTGAAGCATATGATACTGTCAGTTGGCTATTAATGGCATATCAGGCAGGTGCATTTATTGGAAAAGGAACACAATATTTAGTTAGAAATTTACCTATATTAGAGGCAAATATCCGAAAAATTGAATTGGGGATTAGAAATTCTACAATTCCTCCTAAATTTAAGGCAGTTTTTAAACAATTGATTGAAGCTGTAGAAACACTTCGCACTCAAACTAAAGGTAATGCAAACAATAAAGGCTTAACTTCATCATATGGTCAGCCACTTAGTGAAATTGGAGAAGTTATTCAAGCTGCTGATGGTAAAGTTATCGTTAAGGGTAAATTTTCTAATCGCCCTTTCAACCCCAATAACAGTGGAGGAAGTATTCTAAATTTAGATTGGAATAATGCGACAATTGAACAAGCAGGAATTAATGATATTCAAACTCATTTAGCTCGATTAGTACATGATACTTGGAATGATAGAATGATTGAAAGATTAATTAAAATTAAAAATGGAACTATTCCTGTTACAGATTTTGATAAGAAATTTTATACTCATGAACTCAGAGAACTTCAAAGATGTAGAAATTTAGGGTTTAGTGATACTCGACAACTTTCATATGAAGAATGGGATAGTGTTCATAGTGCAACATTGGAAGATTATAAAATTAATGAGGTTATGGATTATCTTGGACAAGAAATTTCTTCGTTATTTCATCCAGATGTTCAAATTGAATAAGTAAAATAATAATTCGTTTAATAAGTTACTATATTTTTTTTCGTTGATATTATCAAGCTGCAAGCATCTGCAGCAGAACTTGTTCACTTAAAACAGATTCCTTCGGGATTACAGCGACACAAGAACATAAACCCACTTAGTTTACAAAGTATTTAAGTCAAATAATAAATATTATGAACTTTGATAAAATTGATTTTGCAATTATCAAAATATTGTATAATCAGGATAAAAAACCAATTGGCTATCAAGCATTAGATAGAAAATTACTACGGGAAATTGGAGACTATAGCTATTTACCAATTGTTTTTAAAAAGTTAGAAAGACTTATAGAATCTGGTTCTATATCTCAAATAGATTTCCAAGGTTATATTATTTCTGATAAAGGTAAAGGAGAATATTTAAACCTGATAGAATAACTGGCTCTAAGGTACTGAATTAAAATTCAGCCGAACAACAGATAACATTGAGGCGAACGGAGATGATTAGCAAATCAGGTGTAGCAAATTTCCCTTTCAAGCCAAGAAAGTAACGGAAACTTTATTGTTTACTAAATAACGATAAATTGGTAAACTCTTCGCAAGAGTTTGTAGATTCTCTGTTCAAATAGAATAATAAATGAAAAAATGTAATTTAGAAATACTTAAAATCATCGAAAAAGCCAACTCAGGTCAGCCAGTTGGTATTATTACAATCAATAATCGCTTAAGTGATGACTGTTTTGACGAGTTAATTACAAAAAGTCGAAAGACACTTAGTGCTATATTAAACGATTTAATTGAGACTGAATATATTCTAAACTGTGGAGATAGAATTGGATTCTGTCTTACAGAAAAAGGTAAAACATACCTATAAATATATTACGCACCTATGATGCTGGACTTAACGGTAAGAGCATTTTCGTTCCCTCAGAGTCTCCCGAAGGCACGTAGGGGACTCTGAGGGCAAGGGTAGTTGTCTCGTCCTAAAATTAGTTTACAAGATGAATAAAATAAATATGTTATTAATTTCAATTCTAAGTATATGCTTGGCTTGCCAAGATAGTGAAATAAATTTACTTACTGAACAAGCAAAAGAGCATCCGCTCAAAGGCAAAGTAAAATCTATAGCAGTATTATCTGGCACCAATAAAACGACAACTGAATGGGTGTATGATGCTACAACCAAACAGCTAACAGGCTCAAAAATCATAGATTCTTTAACAAAAACAAACATTATAGAAACTTATAAGCGAGATGCCGATGGCAAGATGCAAAGCATTGGCATCGAAAAAACTAATGCTGATGGTAGCAAAATTCAATCAGAAAAATTTTTTGTTTATAACGAAAAGAATCAAGTTTTATCAATCAAAGAAACCATAAAAGATGAAACACTTGCTGATGAATTTGTTTATAATGTAGATAATCTTATGATAAAATACAGCCGTAATTCGGTGAGAAATGGGCGTACTTCCAATATCCAAATTGTTCAATATACTTGGAAGCAAGGCAATGCCACCAACAAAACCGATAGAAGCCTTGCGGGTGGCTACGAAGAAGAAGATTATCAATATGGCACGAGTGAAAACCTATTGGCAAAATTCTACAAAGAAGAATTGAATTTATTTGGCGGCTATACCCCAGAGTTTATCAGCCAAAACTCACCCGCCACGAGCATTAAGCTCTTTGAAGGGTCACGTTACAAATACGAATCCGAGGTAAATCAATCTAACAAACTGATTGGTTATAAAATCCTTATCAACAAAGGAGGCACTTGGCAAGATTATAAACAAATAAAGATTTCGTATTACGAATAGCACATACAATAGGTATTTTGGTTTAACGAATCCCAAAAACTTTAATAAACTACGACAATTGTTTTTTTGCAATCAGTTAAAAAGATTCGACTCATTAACAGTGCACGAGATTCTTTGAGATGCTAAAACTTTACTTTATCCAATCCCAAAGACTTAGCTAAATATTTGGTTCTGTCTTTGGGTGGATTACTTCTTTCAATCATATTTTCAATGATGGCATGAACCCTAATAAATTCATTAAAAACGTTTGTGTCAGATAAAATATAGTCTTTTTGTTCTGCTGAAAGAGTGTATTGTGTCATTAAAATATGAGATTTCTCCGCAATTTCTTTGGGCGTTAAAGTAGCAATATACTCCATCGTAGTTTTAATATTGGCATTCACTTGTACCTTTTCTTGCTTCTCTTTGGTTCTGATAGTGAATGTTAGAGCTATTATCTTCTTACGTTCTTTTTGAGCAATTTCCCATTCAAAATGTAATCCACAATGTTCCCAAAGTTCTTTTTGTGAGTATATCAAAATACGTCTTTCAAAATCATTGAAGTTTTTATACTTTGTTGAACCTATATTTAATAAGGTTTTTAACTTGTCTAAAGATATTGTCCAACTTTTTTGATTTAGATACATACTCATTAACTCATACATTCTAATAGAATATTCACTTTTTAAATTTAGAATAGCATCAACTAAAAGACTTGTAAAACCTTTTGCTAATTCTAAAAACATCTTCTTACAAGTATGATGTATTTCTATTAAAATTTCAGATTTATGCCCATTTTTTGCTGTATATTTTGCGTACGGAATGGGTGTAACAGAGCCAAAATACTCTTCATTTATTTTGGAAGAATCAAAGAACAAATTTCGAGTAGTTATTTTTTTTACGGCATCCTTTAAAACGTCTATATTTTTAGAGCCTTTCAAAACATCAGAACCATTAATTATAACGGTCAAAGGTTCTTTATTCTCCATATTTGTCAAATTTATTCCTTGATTTTCCTTTAATTCAAATAGGACTAAGTGAATAATATGCTTTTCAACTACGGTAAATTCTTGACGAGTTAAGTTTAAAATATTACTGATTCTTACGATACTATTATCTTCCATAAATTAAGTTTTTGCAAATATAATAATATTACGACAGTAAAAAACTTATGTAGTAATGTTTTGTAGTAATTAGCTTTTAACCTACCCAAGTTTGTTGCAATACCTACCCAAATTTGTCGTAATAGGTTGCTAAAACCTACCCAAATTTGTCGTAATACCTACCCAAATTTGTCGTAATAGGTTGCTAAAACCTACCCAAATTTGTCGTAATATAAATAAGTAAAAGTCTTACTATTAGGAACTTAAAAAAAAAAAAGCCTAAAAACAATCAAATCAATTGATATTGATTACATTTTTTCAATTGATACAAAAAACAAAAAAATGGGTGTTTATGGAGCGTAAAATGCACGCAATTTTATATGTCGAGAATGAAAAGGAAAAAATCAGAAAAAAAGTATAACTCTGGTTGGGGGGCGTGAACTGAATTTTTAGTTGTTTCGATTTCTTACTAAAACGATTAGTTTCAGAAAAAAGAAGGCGTTGAGAATCGTTTCTATAAAATTTTTCGGGGTTTGGTTAGTATAATTCAATCCTAAACGAATTTAAAGCATTGATTATCAGTGGTTTGACTAAAAATATTAGGAACAGTTTCAGTTATTTGCTTTTACTCGCTCAATTCCCTTGCTCAAATGGTGGCTTGCGTCCTTCGGCACGCTTTTTTCATTTAGGGCGGGCAAAGCCACGCCAACAACTTTTAATCAACTTTGTTCAACTTACATTCAACTACATGCACGTACACTGGCATACGTAAAAAAATATACTAAGTCGATTTTGTTCATTTTTTACTGTTTTTTATGCTAAAACTACTATTTTAAAAAAGTGCGTTCAACCGCCATTCAACCAAGATTTAACCGAAAATTGGCTATTTATTAACCCTCATTCAACTACCAGTTAACCGTGTAATCATGGTTAGTTTAAAGGCTAATTTAGCTTTGAGTATTTGAGTAAAGTAGTTAAAACTAATCGTCACAACTTTATCTTTCAAGAAATGAATAGGGTAATTTGGCGTTTTTAAGCCCTACAAGCAATTTAATTAAGTCATGTTTAAGTTTCTGTTGTTAAAAATAAATAAGGTCTTACAGGGCTTTTTTGGACGTCTAAAAGTACATGACAAATTTTGTACGTTTGTGTAATTTAGTCCAAATTTATTTTCTCGATATTTCCTCGGTTTTATTTCGGTGTTTTCTTGGTTTTTTCTCGACATTATCTTGGTTTACGAAGTTTCAAAAAGAAATCATGGATTGATTTTTATTAGCATTAACATACCACTTGAAGAAGGCTTCCCGATGAATAATAAATGAGAAATATTTTGAATTTTAGCGTTTCTTTTTACCTTTGCTCGTCAAAATTATAGCTCACTATAACTACTATCGTAGTTTGTGAGGTCTTGCAGACGGCTAAAACCGAAAAAGAGCAAACTATGGGTAAGAGTAGCATACACGTTTTACCAGTCAAGGCTGGGTCAGAAAAGCACAATCAGCGAGAGAAAGAATTGAGTTACGTTCGTTCGGATTTATCTCGATTGAACAGTTCGTTTGTCGTCAAGAGCATAGCGGAAGCTAAGGCATTTGCCGAGAAGAATTGCAAAGAGAAAACAGGGCGAGCCATGCAATCCAAAGCCACCCCGATTAGGGAAGGTGTTTTACTCATTGACAAGTACCACACCGCAGATGATTTAAAAAAGTTGGCGAAAAAAATAGAGCAGCGTTTTAACATCAAAACCATTCAAGGGTATTGCCACAAGGACGAAGGGCATTATGACAAAGAAACCAAAGAGTGGAAACCGAACTATCATGCACACATGGTTTTTGATTGGACAGACCACGCCACAGGTAAGAGCATCAAAATGAGTCGAGACGACATGGCGGAGCTTCAAACCATTGTTGCAAATTCTTTGGAACTGGAGAGAGGGGTGAGCAGTAGCAAAGTTCATCTAAACGCCATCCAGTACAAGAGCCAGCAGGAACAAAAAGATTTAGAAAAAATACACAACCTGAGTAGTGGTTTGTCGGAAGCCAAAGCCGTTATTGAGAAAGCCCAGACGATACAAAAAGAAATAGAGCCACTCAAAAAAAAGCAACAGCATCTTAGTTCAGAAGTGGAAGCCTTACAAGAAAAAAAGAAACAGTACAGCGATTTGGCAGAGCGGGAAAAACAGCGAGCCA
>JACCEA010060014.1_pt1 | contig 12845 bp, 12 predicted proteins | sample 7449851 | NCBI WGS metagenome assembly JACCEA01 (sample SAMN15323453, study PRJNA562643) | freshwater metagenome | isolation source: river surface water | place: USA:Blue River Watershed | collected 2017-08-18 | reverse complement strand
TGAGTGAAGTCACATCCTTCATGACGTAGTCTCATGGATAGAAAGTGACATTGTTCATAAATGGACCTAACCGAAGCAGCATCATCGAACGACGGGAGAATCGATTCTAAATCTCTGATAACCACAGACATTTGTCGGTTGATCCAAGATTGGAGAATAACTCTTGTAGAAAAGAGCGGGACGACATCCCGATCAATGTCAAGGCTGTGAGAGATAATAGATGATGGAGATGTATCGACATGATCAAACAATGCATTAAATTGAGAGATGATAGAAAAAAGTGCCGTGCGCCGTATTTCAATTATTTCGATAGTCTTTCCGTATGAGCCTGTGGTGGAAACCGCTGCTTCACCTTGCCGTGAAGAAAGTTGAACGTCAAGAAGTAAATTTTCCATCCACACTGATCTAGCTTCTAAAAAGTCCATCTGTTGTTTAATAATAGCGAAATCAATATAGGAGCCACGAATGATGCTTCTCTCCTCTTCACCACAAGGATATGAATTCTTATCGTATCGCTGTAAATTGAGCTGCCGATCAATGAACAGTCCATCAATTTTGCGAAGAGTAGCAACAATTTGAATTAGCTTTGGCAGCGGATTAGTCTCTGTCAATTGCATCAATAATGCATGTCTCAAATCTTTCAGACTGGCATGTACGTCATTGACAATACTTTCCATCACACTTTCATCGCAGCGAGCTATCTCAGACTTTACTTCAGCGGCAAGGAGATGTCTACGCTCTAATCCATTTACAAAATTGGCCAACTCAATTGCTTCATCCATAAACCCATTTCTGGTACAAGCATCAACGAGTTGTGGAAGTTCAAGTAATTCGAGTAATTGAAGATGATGCTGCAGGGTCTTACGGTTTCGTTTGTGGTTGATCATATGTGGCTGAACATTTTCCTTGAATTTACAGCACGTTGTGTTTAATGTTGATATGTTGGAAGCTAATCTCTCACATATTTCAACTAATGTCTTGTCCTGTTCACAGAGAATTGAAAGCATTATTTAAACAAAAAAAAAAAACAAAAAAACAAAATCTAACCTGATTTTGCAAATGGACACTGCAAGTTAAATTCTCCACGAAGACTTTATAGTTGGAAGTGATCAGAGTTTCCAGCTCTACGTCTACTTTTCCTGCTTCATCCAACAATCGTGCCGGTTCTGAGAGTAGTTTTTGCAATCCTAAATGATTCACCGATGCTGCCATTTATTTCGCCTTGCTGTCACACGCAAATACAATACCATAGGACCAGGAAAAAATACTTTTAATTGAATGATAGGATATGGGATAAAATTCTGATGTGGTATTGTATACAATATGGAATACAATCTGGAATCTTGTGCAATCCAATACAAGCGTACAATAGGTAGTGTAATGCTAATAAGTTAATATGGTATTCCGGTGGACAGCAGACGCACGGACAAATCGAATAAAATGTAGGTTCATCCTGCATGTCCCCACAGAGAAGTAAGCTTGTTGGAAAAGTGAAATCTTTCTGTAGAAGAGATTAAAGTTACACAGTACTCTTAAATCTTATCGATGCAACAAAATAATGACTACTAAGTTTAAAGTTAACAATCGTTTCCTTATAAAACACTGGATCAGTAAGCAATCAAGCCATCATAAGGACTCGATATGTGGATACGTGTTAGTGATGGTCACGCGATCAACTACCTCACCAATAATGTCACCAACTATCGCTCTCAGCAATTGTTTCTTGTTTGTTGCAAGTGCTGTCATGTAAATGTATACATAAAAGTTGTCTGGAGATAGGACAAGCAACCGTATCACCAATATCCCGACCAGTATCTCAGCCTCAACCCACGATCTTGTCATCAACAGACTTGAAAATAACAACAGAGCATCTCAATGCAACATTCATACCAAATAGCTGGATAACAAATGCTGTAAGCACCCCACCCATCCAATGGGAGTTAACACCATCATTGAGAGATCATCCAAATTCCCCAAAAGCTTAAATTTGGTCATTCTCTTCATATAATGACAAAGACTCTAATATTAACAATGTAACTGATGAAAATGTTTAAGATAGTGAAATATAAAGAGTTCTACTGATTTCTAGGGGAACTAGTCCTTGGGTGTATGGATTAATCAGGTATACTTGTATTCTTCGACTATTTATGAGAAAAAAGACCACAAACCTCAGTGATAACAACACCCACGTTATCCAATAGGTCGTTGATAATAGACTGGCTTAAATGACGATGACTGTGGGTCGATTTGTTGAAGGGATATTACTATAGGCACTCAATTATCAACTCATCGCCTTTAGAAGCGTAATAAATCTCACCAGCAACTTGAGTGAAGATCATGGTTCGTTTGCCTACCATCGTGGATCAACGTTGGACAGTCCTAAGAGCTATTCCAACCTTGTTGTGGATGTCATTGTTGGGCTCTTATCCAACTGCAACTTGAGCACGAAGCAAGAAGTCCAGGAAGCATTTTTTTCATCAATAATTAACTTTATTTCACTGGAAGGCCAAGGATCAAGAAGGTGAATCGCGAACTTTAAAGTAGTGAAGGAAAAAAATCGATTTGATGAAGTGATGGTTTCAAATATAAGCAATGTCAAGTAAAATATGAAAGAGCGAAGAAAAATGTGATTATCCCATATATCCCATATCACGCACACGGCGTTGTTATCCGGCCGCTCCGGCCTGCTGCTCTGCGGCCCTGCTGCGCCCTGCTGGGGCGGCGAGGCCCAACTACTAGTACTACTACTCAATGCCACAGCAATATTCTATTGTACAATATCTAGTATACTTGGACTTATGATGGGATATGGAATATACTCAAACAATCCAAAAAGAGTAAACGTATCACCTTAATAATACCATTTAGCCAGCATTGCATAAGGTTCATTAAAGCACCACATATGGATCAATTGGAAAATCTACCGGTTGTTAATGTTGGTGACGTGTTGTTACTGCAGGTGGATAAGAGTGGTTCCATTAGGGCACAGGTTATAAAAGTACGACGGTCAAAGAAAAAGAATTGCGGTTGGAAGTATTACTTGAAAGTGCTGGACGAAAGCAATGAACAAGTGATTAAATCAACTTTGATTGGTGTTGAGTGGTCCTTGCTGAAGAGAAGGTTCAATCCTCCTACGCACGAGGAATCATCACCTGTTCCCATTCCCATAGCCAAGAAAAGTAAAGGTTCGATCAATTTTCCTGCGGCATATTTACACTACGTTGTGGCACCCATGGTAGGAGCTTCCGAGCTACCTTTCAGGTTGCTTTGTCGTAAGTATGGAGCGACGTTGGCATATACCCCAATGATAAATGCAGATAAGTTTGCTGTTGATGTAGAATATCGCAGAGAGGAATTCCAGACTACTGCTGCAGATAGACCTTTGGTTGCACATTTTGCAGCAAACAACCCAGGGACGTTTTTGGCTGCAGCACGACATGTAGAGTCTTACTGTGATGCAATAGGTACGACGCCTAAAGAATGCCATTTTGTTGTAATTACGGAAGCCTATTGTTTTATCTTTTTTCTTTTCTTTTTTGAAAAAAAAATAAAATAGATTTGAACTTAGGCTGCCCTCAAAGGGTTGCCTATGTAGGTCATTATGGCTCTTTTTTATTGGACGATGCAGACAGGCCACTTATATTGGATCTTGTCAGAACCATTGCTGAAAACTGTAGCATTCCTATATTCGTGAAGATTCGACTTTTGGATAAGTTGGAGGATACAATCATTTTGTGCCGCCAACTTGTTCAGGCTGGGGCTTCTTTAATTGCCATTCATGGTCGTTATAGGGTCAATTTGGTAAATAGAACCGGGCCTGGTGCTCGAGATGGTCCGGCACATCTTGATCAAATTAAGGCTGTTCGGGACGCAATATCTGAAGTTCCAATAATTTGCAATGGAAATGTTCGTTCTTGGAGTGATGTTGTGGAAAATAAAAATTTCACTGGGGCGTCTGGGATTATGAGTGCAGAGGGTCTACTCGATAACCCTGCTCTCTTCAATGGTGGTGTGGGTATTGATCCTTTGACACTTGCTCTAGAATATTTAATATTGTTAGAATCCTATCCGACGAAACTCAAAACTGTTATTTTTCACATTCGTAGGATGTGTAAAGATTATTTGGTGCGATATCAGTTGATGGATGAATGTTTGAATGCCGATAGTATTGATAAGGTTCGACAAATTATTGATAACATGATACACTTCAAGAAAACCGGTCAGTTTATTGAAGATCCGGTCAAAGTCAAATTGGAGAAGGAAGCACTGGAAAGGCGCAAAAGAGAAGAAGGGAAAAGAAAAGAATTCGAAGCGCGCATGGTCCGCAAGGCGAAAAGGGAAGGGAAACCACTAGACTTTTATCTTCAGCAGGGATCCAGCATTCCTACTTTGGAGGAGTTAAATGAGTTCAAATCGATGACCAAAGAAAAAGCATTTGAAATATGGAGAAGTTCGCATGGACAACATTGTTGGGCTTTCCATTTTGAGGGTGGTTGCCCAAGAGACAGAAAATGTTCATTTTTGCATACAGATGTACGGATGATGACGGAAACGGAAATATTCGGATAATTTAAGTTGTTACATCCCCTGCAATTATTTTTTGTTAACGTCTTGATTAATTGTCCCTTCGGAATGCTTTCGGTGCTTTTGAGTCCATGCATTTCTATTGTTTGATGAAACTGTCCCATCAGTTTTATTATTCCTCACTACCCTGGTTCCTTTTTGTCCTTTCTGAACAACAGGGCGATGGGATGTTTTCCATCCTGGATGACGTCCTTTCATCCTTGACCCAGCATTTTCACTACTTGTATTCCATTGTTTCTTCGCATCCCGTACATTCCAGTCATCTTTATAGCCGTATACACCAACTAACGAATCTACAATACGCTCGTTACTTTCAAGCAACTGACTTAACTTATCAGAAACTGAAACCGCAGTTGTCTGCAATGAAGATGGTTCGACTTTATAAACATTTAAAATGGTACCGGAGTTTTCCCAAGAGGCTGATATTTCCTTATTGAAAATCATGTGGCATATAATTTTTCGCACTTGAGTTTGCTCCAAGTCAAACATTTGACACAAGGTAATGAGGTCTAATGATTCGTAGCTGTCAGAATTGAGTAGCAGATAGCAACGAATGGCCTCTTCTTGGACTCTAACACGAAGTAAGTTCTTGACTTGCTGTCCACCCTCACCAGGAATAAGATTCCACACTTCCAAATCTAGCAAATACTGACATGCTTTGCGCCAATCTCCGGAAAGAACAGCTTTGGTGGCAGCAAGGACATGCTCACGAGTTGTCTCAGGTGGTCCAACAAATGGTTGTTTATTATAAATTGCTAAATGCTTTCGAAGCTGACGTGAAACAACTGCCAATGAGGAACCATTGGCCATGCTACGAGCCAGATGAGGTAGTTCCAAGATCATGGCGCAAGTCAAATGACAACACTCTAAAAGTTCAGGATTAATATGCATATGATACGGCATTTGACGACGACGCTCTTGCTTTTCTTGCTCAAGGTCTTTATCGGGAGAGCGAATACTTCCTTGGGCAAGAAGTTCTTTCGTTCGACCCGAACAAATTATGGAAAGGCAATCATGGGCTTTAGCAAATAAACCGAGACGAAACGCACACAATCCAAGAGTAACGACTGTTCGATTATATAGAATTTGTGTTCGTATGTCTGCCTTGTCAATAAAATCTTGAACATGTGAAATCAAAAATAAATCTCGAGCACGATAGTACTTATCATGTAAAGCATGGTAATAAACTGATGACAAAAGAGCTCTAGTCTTACTTCGCTCATCACCATGCTCAAAAATAAATCCACATAATTCCTCGAGCCTAGAATTAAAGTCAACAATAGGGGCATTGACGGATGGCTGACCAACAAAAGAGCCTGGATGAAATTGAGCACTATTTCCATAGTCAACGATAGAAAAATCCGATCTACCTTTGCAAGCTGGATGAAGATCACTATAGGTGCCCCACTTTTTCGAAAAGTTATGAGCTTGTATGACAGCCTTAGCATGGCTATCATGCTTGTAATAAATATGCTCAACAATTAATAGTGCAACCGAAGCAGCGCTCTTATTGTCACGCAGTTTACGAAAGAAAGTGAGAATTCTTTCTTGTAGTTCCACCAAGTTTGCTTCATTAGCCAAACGCGCCACATATTCCTATAAAGAAAAGAACATTTGCGTTAGCTTAAGAGCCGCAATCAAATAGATAAAGGACTCCTCATTTTGAGGAGTCGACGAACGCGGAGTTCACGCATAACCAAGTTGTTCTCCGGGTATGAATGCTGCAATGTGACATACCAACATTGAGCAGAAAAAGAAACACCACGGAGGTTCTGATATTTATTACCATCACGTACCTGAGTGTGAGGATTGATTTGCTGAAGACTCTTAGTGTACTCCTCTTCCAGTTTTAAAATGAAGGAGTCCAAACTTCCAGCAACGGCAATGACATCGCTGTTAACTGAGTCAAGTGCCCCGCTTGAAATATCAGCCAATTCCTCGGATCCATAAGGGCGCAGACTCAATTCTGGATGGGATTCTAGCAATGACATCACGCGAGACAAGGAGCGGTGACACGAGTTCCATTGATTTAAATCCATAAAATCATCAATACTGCGTTGGGTGTCAAACATGGACGAAATTAAGTGCATCAACACAGGAATTTCTTTGCGTGGACCTTGCAATCTCGCAGCCTTTGTCAACAATTCAAGAGTTCGGAGTATTTCACGCTGATCAGAGCCCTTTCTACCACGAGCAGCAACCGCCTCGGCGACTTTTTGATCCAACTCCTCAGGTGTCATTTTGTCTTCAACCCGCAATGCAACAAGCTTCTTCATTACGCTCTCTTTAATTTCTTTTTCCTTCGTCACTACTTCTTTCCGATCATCTTTTTTTTCAATCTTTCGGTCGGCCTCATCCTTTTTTTTCTTTGGTTCAACAGAAGTTGGTTTCTTGAGCCACTTTGCCCTACCTTTCAATTCTTCCTCTGCCTCACTTTCACTTTCTGATGAATTTGATGACAGCGAGTCTAAATCATTTTCATTGTTATCATCATCGATAATCTATAAGAAACAAATTTAAAAGTTGCTGTGATTAAACGGAAAAAGAAAAAATATGTCAGTTGCTCAGCTTATTGAAAGATATCTTAGATTATGTCTCATCGCCAATATTTCTACTGGCATCAGAAACGAGGAATTTTCCATTTGGAAGTATCACTGCAACTTTTAAATTTTCTTCTCAGATCCAAAACTCACTTACCTCAGGCTTTTTCTGAGGAAACATAGACTCTTCATACTTCAAAGGGTTACTCCTAAAATCTGCAATATCACTTCTATAGTTGTCATTATGCTTTCGCACTTGCAATTTTAATTGATTCAGAGATCTTGCAGGAGCTTGTTTCAATTTTTTTATTGCTTCTTTATCCTTCAATGCGGCAACAACATGATCCTCAACTTCTGCCAGCATCTTGATATAGAATAATGGGGTCCCATGTATTGCAATCAGTGTTTTCGATTTCTCGATCTGTTTATTGACATTGTTGAATTCGTCTTGGATGATTGACCAGTCATTATTTTTTTGAGCATTTCTAAGTCTAATTACACCTTCGAGGATTCCATCCCAAGTACGATCTTTCTGTGATTTTACTTCTCTAATTTCATCTTCCGAATCTTATTGAAGATGGTTATTGATAATGTTTACATCAACGAATTAGTAACTTAACCTGAATCGGATTCGTCGAAAGCTGCAGCAAACTTCTTGTCAGTCTGCTTTGTGTATTGCTGCTCTTCTTCAGAAGAATCTTCAGAATAACTGTCTTGTTCATCTTCTGATGAACTACTCGCATCCCAGAACCTCGACATTTGTACCGCAACAAATAATTTGTAGTCATGAACAACCAATTTTCATTGCAATGGCTGCCAGAGATACATTTGAAGAAGGTTGGGAAATTGTTGGCTGCCAAGTGAGCCGCAGCCCGGTGGAGTGTTGGGAAAAAATGAGAATGTGTTGGTTTTTTTGCCCAGCCAATCAAGTCAAAGCGTGCTACAGCTGAATATAGCATGATTATAATTATAATATTTTTAATCCAGCATTGGCATCACAGCAGAATGGCAGCTTTGAACATTAGCAAAAAGAGAAAGTTCGTCGCAGACGGTGTGTTCTATTCTGAGTTGAATGAAGTAAACATGTCCCATATTACGATCGACCGTGTAATCATAATATATTTTGTAGCTCTTTTCTCGTCAACTCGCAAAGGATGGCTATGCTGGCTTGGAAGTCCGCGTCACAGCTGCTAAGACTGAAATCATTATCAAGGCCACAAGAACTCAAGATGTGTTAGGAGAGAAGGGTCAAAGAATTCGCGAATTGACTTCACTAGTCCAGAAAAGGCAAGAGGAGTAATCTTTTTGTTGGTTTACCTATTGTGATAGTGATTTCAAAATTAGATTTAATTTTAAAGAAGGAGGTGTTGAAATTTTTGCCGAGAGGGTAGCAAGTCGCGGCTTAAATGCTCAAACTCAAGCCGAATCTTTGAAGTACAAACTGCTCGGTGGTCTTACTGTCCGTCGCGCTTGTTATGGTGTACTCCGTTTTGTGATGGAATCTGGTGCAAAGGGTGCCGAAGTTTCCGTTTCTGGCAAAGTTCGTGGTCAACGTGCTAAATCACAAAAATTTAACGATGGTTATATGATCAAGACTGGCCAAGCTTACAAGTACGTATACATTATCTGCACTGTTTGACTAGTTTATCATCTCCTCCTTGTATTATAGCGACTATGTTGAGACTGCTGTCCGTCACGTCATGATGAGACAAGGTATCCTTGGTGTGAAAGTTTCTATCATGCTTCCCCATGATCCAAAGGGTGTGATTGGCCCAAAGACTTTGTTGTCTGATGTGATCACCATTTTAGAGCCAAAGAACCAACACTAAAGTGTAGTTTGCTGATGTCAATGCTGATAAGATTTAATTTCTTCTGAAAAGCATAGCCATGAATTTCATTTTAATATTTACCATACACGATTATGATACTGAACTCTTGAAGGGTTTCCAGCTGGTGGCCTTGGGATACCCTTTCCAATAGGTGGAGGATGCGGTTGATTCGAATCGACCGCTGATCTTTCCGAGTTAATCGGCGCGAGAGGTTTTCTGATGTTCATTTCTGCTGGTGGTGCAGGTGGTTTAGGTCCTGGCGCTGATTGAGCTGGGCGAGGTTCATCTTCCTTACCATTTAATTTAGCAGCGTCGGGATAGCATGGCTTAGGAAGTGCATCGTTAAGCTTTTTCAAAAGTGGCGGAACTTTAATCGTTCCTAATAACCCATTATCTTGGTTATTTTCTACTTGGCGAAAGCCTTCAGCTTCCATCATATCTGATTTGCTTGCGATGTCCGACATTGCCAACAATTGAGTGGTTGTCGGTCTCTCTTTCCCATTAACTCTGAGCATTATACCAATGATTCTCTGTAGGGAATCCGAATAAACTCTTGGTAACGGTGGGTATCTTCCAAGCACTACTGATCGTTTTAGCGCAGCAAAACTGTCGCCCAAAAATGGTGGTCGCAACGACGCAAGCTGAAGGAAAAAAGTAGAAAGTAAGAATCCAAAGCCCACTGATGAAAACAATATGATCCAAACCTCATATATCATGCAACCTAGTGACCAAATATCACATCTCTCATCGTATGGCTTATTGTTCCATATTTCCGGTGACCTAATGAAAATTATAGTTGATTACTCCCGTTACTCATGAAATGAAGTTTGAAAGAACTCACATATAGTAGGGAGTACCTATCTGAGTTTGGAGTTGTCCTTGTTTGAGTTGCTTTGAAACATTCATATCCCCAATTTTGATAGAACCATCTTCTGATAAGAATGTGTTGGCGGCTTTCAGATCTCTGTGACATATTCCATTGTTATGGAGAATCTGGAGAGCACGCAGGGCTTGAATCAAGTAACCCCAAATCTTAACCTCGTTGATATATTGACGCTTCCTTTTATATCGCTCAATTTTCTGTGCAAGATCTCCGCAACCACAAAATTCCATTACAATACATAACTCAGAATCATTGTTTTCCACAAAAGCCTCATAAAATCCAACGATATTAGCATGACGGATGGATGCAAGAAAGCGAACTTCATTTAATGTATCTGCTATTTCTTTCCTTGACATCTTGTTAATCTTAACTCTCTTCATAGCGTACACTTTACCATCGGTTTTACGTAATACTTTATAAACTGATGCAAAGGAACCCTTCCCCACCATTTCCATTACTTTAAAGTTTTTTGAGGACATCCTTTCGGAGTAACTTCATGTAGAGCTCAATTCTGCAGCTGTGCTTTGATAGTTTGCTTGCAAATATTGTTGGCTTCGCTTGGCTTAATACGCATAAAATAATGTCAAACCAAAAGCAGAAAGCAAAATCAAAAATCCGGGCGCCGCCCGGAGCGCCGCCGAGCTATAGCTGCCAGCAGTAGAGCGGATAACGGTCATATATAGTTGGTATATAGAAGTAGTATTATTATTAGGAAGCGAAGGGACGTAAAAACAGGCGCTTTTTATACAATACCAAATACAAGCACTTGTAACGGTAACGGCGATCAATAAGGTTTACTGCCTATAGATAAACTCCATCTTTCGCCACCTTCTAATTCATTCCACATCAAAAGCATGCTGGTCGCCAGTTAATTCCGAAAAAAGTATCATACGATATATATTATATAGAAAGGTAGCTTACCTTAATAAGAGAGACAAAGAAAAAGAGATGACCGTTGACCAATCTTAAGCAAGTGGTGCTATCATCAACGCGTTGAACCTGCCAACCAGATGACATATCATGGTATAATTCACAAGGACATAATGTGGCCCAATGTTCGATATAAAATACTTTTCCATTTTGAAGATCCCCTCGTAGTCTATATATATTTGTTTTACTTCAATACGTATAAATTTTTAGAAGTTATTTTTGTGAATATCAAGCAATTTTTGACTGTCTGTAGTTTATTCTCTTTGGAACATTTTCTTGGGGATATATAGTGGTCTGGTGTATTACTTGGGAAATATGTGTATTGTTCTAATCATCCACCGGAAACGAACTGATGGCAGAGATTGTATTATATTGCAATTTGGCAGGGTCGCAAATCTGCTTAGTTTATTTGCATAGTTCTAATTTATTTGTATGTTTGTAATGCGGAGTTTATTTTCAGAGTTCATAAGATTAGTATTTATGATAATATTGGAGAAGACGTTGCATGTGTCTAGAATATATCTACTTCCTCACGATATAATATAATTTCCGTGGATGCGACTGGTAATAGATACCACTCAATAGTTAGAAATCTGTATTGTAGTGATCGCTGTGAAAATGGCTAATTATGAAAATTTACAACAACTCTAACCTTAACCGGTCTCCATTCATAATAGCAATTACTTTTAAGAAGATTTTTTCGTTCTACGTGGCTGTTCTGACCAACGTCCAAATATAATAGCTGAAAGAAGAGAAACACAACCAGCTAAAATTGAAAGTACACCCAAAAATGTTATATTCTTGCTTTTGTTAAACTTGAAAGTAGTCGATTCCCCATTATCTATGAAGTCTTGAATTGATTTCGACCCAGATCTAGCCGATCTACGACCAATATCATATGGGAGAAACATTATATGCTTTTCAACTTTTAGACGACTGTTTGGTTCAGGAGGTTGGCGCACACGTAAGCGAATAGAGTAGCCAAACTTTTGTTTTTTATCGCTCCTCATTTTTGTAGAGTCAGCAAAGTCACCATTACTATCTACACGGACTAATTCGCTTTCCAACAGGTCGTACTTTGGAAAAGCGATAGTGTTCACTCGAATATTTTCGGGTTTATTGTTGTATTTGGCACTGTATTGCAGAATGTTGTCATCAGAAGCAGACCATAAACATTGCCCGTCAGTGCAAGTCAAGCTATAATTGTACGAATAACTTCTACAATGGGAAAATCCCAAATACACTATTCCTAGAGACAATATGACCCACAAAATCGTCAGTGCGACCTTTACAAATTGCATTTAACAAAATACACCCAGACTTCAGTTTCAGTAACTTACTCCCTTATCAATCAAAGGCATTCCTGATATTCCATTACTCCTGCGAGTGCCACCATGGATGGGAAGTGTGTCACCGCTTCCAAACATATTGAACAAATTCTTATCAGACTATTTCCGAAAACTTGACTCGTTTCTTTTTTGGTATTTCCATTGCAGAATGCTTATTGGACAGTTTTTGAATATGATGCGCATACATATTTCGTATACAAATTAATGGTCAAAATAGATGATATTTATGCAACCAGTTTTTAGATTGATTGCGCGCTCAAAAACCTGCCACTAAAAACCTGCCAGCACAACCCGCCACTTGAGAAAAACGATGAAAATATTTTGAAATCCTTCTTTTTCGACGGAATGCATCACGATTTCAACGTAGCTTCTCATATAGTCTTTCATTACTCACTAATACAGAATTCTAATGCCGTAATCAGAATCTTCAAATGATATCCCAAAGATGAGATATCCTCCTTTTTGTCGATTTTCTGCTCTTCTTTGTCGTCCTTTTTCCCTCACTTCATTTCATACCAAGAAATGATCTTTTGAGATTTTGATCTTTGTTCCAGATTTATCATATCCTTATTGACAAAGGAGGAGACAAAGACTTGTCGAGACATGGTGAGACTTCTGGTCGAGAAGGCTGTTGATTGGTCCGCAGTGAGTTTTGGCAGGGATTCGTCCTTACATGAGACAATAGTTTCGCATAGTGTGGATCGTTTTTTTCACATAAATATCAACCCAT
>JACCEA012360358.1_pt1 | contig 12854 bp, 24 predicted proteins | sample 7449851 | NCBI WGS metagenome assembly JACCEA01 (sample SAMN15323453, study PRJNA562643) | freshwater metagenome | isolation source: river surface water | place: USA:Blue River Watershed | collected 2017-08-18 | reverse complement strand
GATCGTGCCGCCCCCTCACCATGGATAGCCCTCGCGGTCCTTGTAGGCCAGCCAGCCCAACAGCAGCACGTCGTCAATGGTCTTCTGCACCAGCGGCGGCAGGCGTCGGTATCGGTCGATGGACTCGATTTCCGTCTGCGTCAGCGGCCCCATGCCGTCGAGGGTGCGCCCTGTGACCAGGTGCGCGATGTCAATTCCCAGCTCGTCATGAAGCAACCGCAGGTAGTCGGCATCTGGTGCACGCGCACCTCGCTCGTATGCCAGCTGCGTCTGTTTCGTGACCCCGCCAAGGCCACCAAAAGCGATGACGGTCAGCTTTCGCTCTTCCCTGGCGCTCTTGATCCTTTGAGCCATCGCAGCGCGAGCAGCGCCTATTCCCGACTCCGGTATCGGGTCATTTCCAATTTCTTGACGGTACTGTTTTCGGTACTCACAATTCACCTCACTTTCTTAAGTTTCTCAACTGTACGCCTCGCCATGAAAAAACCCAATGCACGCACGCTGCACGACTTCGTTGAGGAGTTGGGCCGCAAAAACATGACGGCGGCCGACTGGGCAGAGCAGCACAACTTCGACCGCCAGGACGTCTACATGGTCCTGCGCGGCACCACGCGCGGCCGGCGCGGCAAGGCCCGCGCGGTCTTGCAGGCAATGGGCGTGCAGCCGCCCCCGCTCATCCGCGTCCGCAATCCCATGACCACAGGAGAACCCGCATGAAGACCCGCTACGTCCTCACAGCCGACGGCCCCATGAGAAAGGACGCCACGCCCGACCTGATGGCCGCGACCCTCGAAAAGAACCGCCGCCGCTGGCGCACGCACGCCCATCTTGAAGAGTGCGAGTACGTCATCCGTTTCGTCAAGAACGGCCCGCTGCGCCAGTCCGCCCTCGCCCTCAAGGCCCAGCTGAGAAACCCCACCACCGGAGAACCCGCATGAACAACGCCATCACCCCCGCCGTTTTTTCCCACCCGATGTTTGGCGACCTGCGCGTCGTGTCGCTTGAGGAAGAAACCTGGTTCGTCGCAAAGGACGTTTCCCGGGTCTTGGAATACCGGGATGCCGAAAAGATGACCCGGAACATCAAGAAGGAATACAGGGGTACCCAGATTGTGGGTACCCCCTCCGGCAACCAGACGGTCAACGTCATCAACTCGTCCGGGCTGTTCCAGGCGGTCATGTCCAGCCGGAAGGCGCAGGCCGAGCCGTTCCAGAAGTGGGTGCTGGGCGAGGTGTTGCCAAGCATCGCCAAAAACGGCAGTTACAGCGACGCGGAAAACAAGATGGGCGAGACCCTGGCCCAAGCCACGGGCGGCGCGATCTCCATCGAGCAGGCGCCGGAACCGACGGTCGAGATCTCGCTGCAACTGCTGGACGCCCTGCGCCATGAGCTGACCACCAGCCGCATCGAGCGCCGGATGATGGTCCAGACCTTTAACCGCAGCGTCGGCCAGATGGTCCGAATCATCGGCGCTCAGCGCCCCAGCAATGCGCGGCTGGACCCTGACCGCCCATTCAACGAGCAGGAGGTGGCCCAGGCCGAGTACCTGTTCCGCAGCGGTCTGAGCGGTCGCGAAGTCTCACGCCGCATGAACCGCACCCACGCGGCTGTTGCGCGCTTCATGGCATCACGCCCGGACATCCTCACCGACCAGATGCAGGCGTCCTTGATCTGACCCGAAATTCGAGAACAAGGACACCCATGTCCACATGGATGACAGCAAGGGAGTTGGCGGGCCTGCCCGGCTTCGAGATGAGCGAACGCGCCACCCTCGACAAGCTCAAGCGCCTGCAGGTGCCGCAGCGCCCCCGCGCCGGCCGTGGCGGTGGCCGCGAGTTCGACTGCGCTGCCCTGCCTGCTGAAACGCGCCAGGCGCTCATGCTCAACCAGGTGACCGAAGCCGCCACGGTGGTGGCCGCCCAGGCCGAGGCCACGGTTTGCGACACCACCCCGGTTTGCACCGAAACGCAAACCGCCGCCCCGGCCCCGGTGCCCGCCCTGGTCACCGAGCGCAAGCCACCCAGCCAGGCCGAAAAGGCCGTGGCCGACGCCCGCGCGGTGCTCGTGCGCCAGGTGCTCGACCTGGCACAGACCCACGGCACCACCCGCGCCACGCAGATCCTGGCGCTGTCGCTGGCGGCCGAGCACGCCAGCGGCGAGCTGATGCAGGCCGCCCGCACCGCCAACCAGCGCAGCCGCAAGGGCGCCGTGATCAGCGAGCGCACCCTCTACCGCTGGCTGCAGCTGTACAAGGCCGACGGCTGGTGGGCGCTGCTGCCCGCACCGGGCGACATGGCCGCCGACACCCGCCTGGACGACGACGTGGCCGCGGTGCTGGGCCTGTACCTCAGCCGCGACCCGATGTACCGCAACCTCAGCGCCGCGGCGCAGCAGGTGGCCCGCCAGGCACACGGGCTGGAGACCTGGAAACAGCTTTACCACCGCGCGCAGCGCGCCCTGCCCAAGGTGGACAAGGTGCAGCTGATCAAGGCCCGCCACAGCGGTGCCGAGCGCGCAGCCAAGCTGCCCTTTAAACGGCGCGACACGAGCGTGCTCAAGCCGCTGGATGTGTGCCTGATCGACGGCCACACCTTCAAGGCCAAGGTGCGCCACCCTGACCACGGCGCCCCCTTCGCGCCAGAAGTGACCGTGGTCAAGGATGCGGTCACACGCATGATCACCGGCTGGTCGGTTGCGCTGAGTGAAAACGTGATCGCGGTGGGCGACGCCATCCGCCACAGCGTGGGCAACGTGGGCGTGCACGCCATCACCTACACCGACAACGGTGGCGGCGAGACGGGCAAGCAGCTGGACTGCCCGGTGGCCGGCATCCTGGCGCGGGTGGGCACCGAGCACCGCACCGGCATCGCAGGGCACCCTCAGGGCCACGGCCTGATCGAACGGGGCTGGCGCACCCACATGATCAACTGCGCCCGGCAGTTCGGCAGCTACCAAGGCAAGGACGTGGACAGCCTTAGCCTGCGCAAGGTGAGCGCCGAACTGGCCAGCGAGCAGCGCGCCATCAAGCGCGCCGCCGAAACGGGCGAGGTGATCCACCTCAGCCACAAGGCACCCACCTGGGCCCAGTTCATCGACGCGGTCGAGCGGGCGGTGCACCAGTACAACCACGAGCACCGCCACCGCAGCCTGCCCAAGGGCGACCACGGCAAGCACATGACCCCGGCCGAGGCCTGGGCCGCCATGCTGGACCCGACGCTGCAGCACATCCCCAGCCAGCAGGAGCTGCGCATGCTGTTCATGCCCGCCACGCTGCGCGTGGCCAAGCGCGGCGAGGTGCAGTTCCTCAACCAGGTGTATTTCGCCAACGAGCTGATGCAGGTGGACGGCCAGCAGGTGCGCGTCCAGTACGACATCCACGACCCGCACTACGTGCTGGTGTTCACCACCGAAGGCGAGTTCGTCTGCGAAGCGCGCTGGAACGCCAACCGCATCGACTACTTCCCAAAGCCCGTGGTCGAGATGGCCCGCGAGAAGCGCGTGCGCGGCATCGTCAAACGCCGCCAGGACCAGATCGACACCGCGATGCGCGAGCTGCAAGGCCCGGCGATCGCGCCCACCCCAGTTTCCCTGCCGGCACCCGCGACCCCCGTGGTGTTGGTGCCCACCGTGTCCACGGCCGTCCCGCTTTCCTCCCTGGCGGGCAAGCGCTCTTCGGACTCGGTGGCAGAGGCGGCTTCGGCCGTCTCTGGCAGGCCTTTCTTCGACGCCCCGAGCGACCGCTACGAGTGGCTCATGACGCACCGCGACCGCTGGATCGATGGCGATGCAGCGTGGGTGCAGGGCTACGTGCGGGAAGATGACTACGCCGAACTTCGCGAGTACTTCGACAGCCGGGGGCTGGGCTGGAGCGACGAAGAGGCGAGTTTTAAGAGTGCCCGGTGAAGGTGGCCGCCTTCACCGAGCGTGGCTGAGTGATTTCAAGAGCAACTGCAACCGAAGGAGATCTTAAAGTGAAAAAGGGATTCGTCCAAACCGAGAACTTCAAGCGCCTCAAAGAGGCCGAGAAGCTGGTGGCCCGGCGCGGTGCGCGCGAAGCCGGCCTGGTCATCGTGCGCGGCAAGTACGGAATCGGCAAGTCCGAACTGGTCGAGCGCTGGGCCGTTGACTCTGGCTATGTTTTTGTCCGCGCCAAAGAGACCTGGACCAAGCGCGCCCTGCTCGACGAGCTGGCCGACAAGATGGGCCTGGCCAAGCACGGGCGCAACCAGGAGGTGCAGGCCCGCATCATCGGCAAGATCGCGGTCGACATGGTCCCGATCATCGTGGACGAGGCCGACTTCCTGGTGCGCAGCACCGCCAGCCTGCTTGAAGTGCTGCGCGACATCACCGACCTGACCGGCGCGATGTGCTTCCTGGTCGGCATGGAGCACTTCCCGCACAAGGTGGCGCGCTACGAGCACATCGCCAGCCGCGTGGCTAAGGTGGTGGAGTTCGAGACGCTCAGCGTGGCTGACGTGAAGGCCACCATCGCGGTCAAGTGCGAGGTGAAGATCGATGAGGACCTGATCCCCGAGATCTTGCGCCAGGCCAAAGGTCGCATGCGCCTGTTGCTCACCGCACTGGCCAACATCGAGCAGTGGGCCAGCGCCAACAGCTGGACCAGCGTCAACGCCGAGAAGGTCGGCGGCAAGCAGTTGTGCCCTGAGTTCGACGGCAAGGCCCTGGGCCGCAAGCGGGAGGCCATCTGATGACAGCCGCAGCCATCACCGGCACGCCCACGGAAGACCTGCGCTGGACCAGCTCCGCCCTGCTGGTGGCCCTGGCCGTGCGCGACTTTAAAGCCGGCCACGCCTTCACCGCTGACATGGCACGCGAGTGGGTGCCTGCCCTGGCACAAGGCCGACGCCTCAAGCACGCGATCGAGACCCTGACCGACAACGGCTTCGTGACCAGCCGCGTGTTCGTGGACCGCGAGACCGCTCGCAACATCACCGAGTACACGCTCACCACCGTAGGCGGCGAAGCGGTCAAGGCCGCCAAGTCGGGCCAGGCTCGCGCCAGCGGCCCCAAGGGCCCGCACAGCAAGGACCGCACGGTCCCGGCCGGCAGCTTCGCCATGCGGTTGTGGTCCCTCATGCGCGCCCGCCGCATCCTGGACAGCGACACCGCCGCATCGACCCTGGTGGACGCAGGCGACGACGTGGCCACCGCCATGAAGAACGCACAGCGCTACTTCGCCAACTGGGCCAAGACCGGCGCCATCCAGGAGAGCGCCCAGCGCATGACTGGCAACCGCAAGCGCTACGTGCTCATCCACGACACCCCCGAGCCGCCCGCCTGGACCCCCAAGGCCCGTGCGCGCGCCCAAGCCACCTCTTCCAACCCCGCATGAACTACCAGAACGAACCCTGGTTTGCACTGCTGCAAACCGCCTGCCAGAACCGCCAGCGCGTGAAGGTCGCCGAGATGTTGGGCGTGAGCGCGCCAACGCTCAGCCAGGTGCTCAACGGTTCCGGCAAGTACGGCACCGGCGAGGCCAAGACCGACCGCTTCGGTGAACGCGTGGTCCATGTCTTCGGCCGCTACGAGTGCCCGCACCTGACCGAGCAGAACGGTGAGCCCACCGTCATCGAAGCCGCCCAGTGCTCCATCAACGCGCACCGACCACCGCCGGTGGGATCACCGCGCGACATGCAGTTCTGGCAGACCTGCAACGCCTGCAAGCACAAGGCCGCCAGCGCACCCGTCACAGCAAGAGAGGTCAAGCCACGCGGCCCCCGCAAGGGCCACGACGACAACACCACCGTCAGCGCTACCACCGAATCCGCAACCCCACCGGAGTCCCACCATGAGCCTGTTTAAAGCCGCGCGCCGCATCGGCCGCACCTTCATGCACTACGGCCCGCTGGGCTTGTACTACACCGCGCGCCATGCCTGGCTGGCGCGGCGCACCAGCCGCCTGCAGGTGTGCATCGACCGCGAGAAGGAACTGCACCGCTCGATGGTGAGCAACCTGAACGTCGAGATGAACATGCTCATCGGTCAGCAGCAGGCCTTGCGCGTGGCGGCATCCCACTTCTTCCGCCACTGCGAAAAACAGGACGCGGAGCGCTCCAAGCCCGTCGCCGGGGTCTGACATGACCGAGCCGACCAAACCCCTCTACACGCCCGCCCTGGGCTCCCAGGCGGCCATCGGCATGGCACACATCCGAGCCATGCACCCGGCACCCGTCAGCGGCAGCGACCTGGCCGAACTGCTCCACTGCGACAGCAAGAACGTTTTGCAGGCCATGCGCCGCTGCGTGGACTACGGCCTGCTCCAGATCGAGAAGGTTGGCGTGCGCAACCTGTACACGCTGACTGAAAAGGAAGCCCTTCGGGGCCCAGAGCCGGCAGAAGTGAGCGCCGAACAGCTGCAGGCCTACGCCAAGCGCGCCGTCATCATGCTGCGCGGCCAGACCAAGAGCAGCGTGGACCTCGCCGCCTGGTGCAACACGACGCCATCCATCGTCGACAAGGCGCTAGCTGATCAGGTCAATGCGGGCCACCTGGTGCGGGTGGATGTGCTGCGCGGCGGGCAGAAGATGTTCGACTACCGCTGGGGCGCCACCTACGTGCCCAAGGACGCCGATTTCGACAGCGTTGGCTGCGGCCAGGCACCCGAACCGCGCGTGCAACCGGTCGAAGACAAGGCGCTGCCGCCCAAGCCCAAGAAAGCACCGGGCACCCCCACCAACCCGGCCAGCCCCTGGCGCAAGGAAAGCACCCTGCACCGGCCCGGAAGTGAAGACCTCAAGCCGCGCATGATCATGGGCCATCCGGGCCCGGAACTGCACCCGGTGGATGCGCTGGCCAGCGGCGTCGAGCTGGGCCGCGTCACACCGGCCACGGAAGAACCGGCACAGACCATCACCCCAGAGGTGAAGGCAACGGCGGACGCCATCCCAACGGTCAAGGCCCGCGAGATGGGCGAAGCCCTAGCCCTGCTCGGCTGGATTCCCCAGCTCGATGCGCCCGCCCAATACCGTGACGAGCCAGAACCCGAGTTCAGCATCACCAACCGGGGCGAGCTGACCATCCTTACCGTCACGGGCGACATCGAGCTCGAAGCTCGCCACGCCCTGGCCCTCAAGCGCTTCCTGGACAACACGTCCGTCCTCGAAGAACTCGCCGCCGGAGGTGCCCTGTGAGCGCCGCGCCACCGTTCCTGCCCGCCTCTGTGGTGGCCGATCTCAAGAAGCGTGAGCAGATGGCCCTGCAGATGCAGGTGTTCGTGCAGCAGCTGCTCTTGGACCACCAGCACGCCGAAGTGCTCGACACCCTGCTCGGCGCCTACCTGACGCTGGTCACCAGCTGCCACAACTGCACCGAGCAGGCCATCAGCTTGCTGCCCGCGCTGGCCGCCCAGCTCAAGGCGATCGCCGACATCCGCCCAGCCACGGCAGAGACCACACCGGGCACCCCGACCGGTGGCAAGCACCTGCACTGATCCACCTGGAGCCATCCATGAACGCTGCAGCCCTTCTGAACGTCCTCAGCACCCACCGCGGCCAGGCCAACGGCATCCACGTCGCGGCCCTGGAGCGCATCACCGGCCTGCCCGAGCGGCAGCTGCGCAAGCGCATCGCCGAGCTGCGAAAGGAAGGGACAGCGATCTGCGGCAAGCCCAGCACCGGCTACTTCATCGCCGAGACCGCTGCCGAGCTCGATGAGTTCTGCATCCGGTACCTGGAAGCGCGCGCCATGCACAGCCTGCAGCTCTCCAGCCGCCTGCGAAAGATCCCGCTGCCCGTGCTCGCCGGCCAGCTCTTCATCAACCAAGCCTGACCACATTTAAAGGAGTGCCACACATGGCCACCAAGTCCACCAAGCTCAAAGCCAAAGCCCAGGTCTACGCCCCGCAGACCCAGAACGACTGCGCCGCCGACATCAAGAAGCTCGGCGACCTCCAGCGCGATCGCACCCGCCTGATCGCCGACATGAACGACGAGATCGCCAAGATCACCAAGCGCTACCAGCCCGACATCGACGCCCTGGCCGAGCGCATCACAACCCTGCAGGAAGGCGTGCAGACGTTCTGTGAAGGCCGGCGCGACGAACTCACCAACGGCGGCAAGGTCAAGACGGCCGGCTTCGTCACCGGCGAAGTGCAGTGGCGCCAGCGTCCGCCCAGCATCGCGATCCGCGGCGCCGATGCGGTGCTCGAAACCCTGGCACGCATGGGCCTCACCCGCTTCATCCGAACCAAGCAGGAGCCCAACAAGGAAGCCATGCTCAACGAGCCCGATGCCGTGCGCGGCATCGCCGGCATCAGCGTGGTGAGCGGCGTTGAGGACTTCGTTATCACGCCCTTCGAAGCCGAGGTCGCAGGCGTATGAGCGCCAGCCCCATCGAGCAGAAGAAGGCGCAGCACCGGTTCACACCGGCCATGCAGCGCCCTCGCTGCGGCAACTGCAAACACGAGCGCGGCGGTGACAAGCCTGCCTACCCGCAGCAGTGCTGGGCGCTCGGCTGCCTGGTCTCCGACTGGGCTGTCTGCGACCTGCACGAATTCAAGGGCATCCCCAAAAGCATCCGCGCCACCGGCGGACTGTTTTCTCCCTGATCGAGTTCGCTCGGTCTTCCCCCGGCCCGTGAGGGTCGGGGCTTTTAAACACCACATGGACTCCCCCACAATGAGCAGTGCAAAAACCCCAAAGAAGCTGGCAGCTGGCCAGCGCCGGACGCTCCGCGCCATGCGCTAGAAGCTGCTGAAGATGGCCGACGAGTGGGAAGAACTCGACGAGTTCAACCGCACCCGCCTGACCGAGATCGCCGACCTGTGCGAGGAAGTCGCCATCGAGCAGATCGACGATGAGACGGTGAAGAAGACCACCACCAAGATGGGAGATCTCGAATGAGCACCACCCTCGCCATCACCGCCGCGCTGCTCTGGCTGGCCGTATTCCTGGAAGGCCACAACCCGGGCATCGTTCGCCGCCTCATCGGCATCCCGTTCATGTTGGTGGTGTTCTGCACCGCCTGGGTGTTCCAGCTCGTATCTGGATGGCGCATTCACCTCGACCTGGAGGCGCCACACGCCAGCGCAGAGCCCACCCGCATCCTCTACGAGGACAGCCTGCTATGAGCCGCCTGAACACCTGCAAGGCCAACCACTGCACGTGGGCCGCTGAGAACCGTCACCTGATGTGCATCTACCACTGGCGCCTGCTGCCCGGCTACATGCAGGGCGCTGTGCACGCTGCAGTCGAAGCCGATCGCCCCGGCGCTCGCAACCTCACCAACGTGCCCTACCTCGAAGCCGCAGCCGACGCGGTCGAGTTCATCGCCACCAAAGAAGGCCGCAACACCCGCAACGTGTTCCGCGAGCTGGCCAAGAAGGCCAAAGCACAGGAGCCCCAGACATGAACGCCCCAGCCGCCAAAGCCCAGCCCCAGCTGGCCATCGTCAACATCGGCTACACGCACGTGCTGCTGCCGATGACCAAAGCCATCAAGATCATCGAAGCCCTGCAAGGCGCTGTCCGCGTGGACCAAGACTACGACAGCGACAAGGGCGTGTTCATCTACGACCTTCGCGAGGGTCTGGAAGCCGAGCTCAAGATGGTCAACCCTGGCCAGATCCGCGGCGGCACCATCACGCCCCCCAAGCGCAGCCGCAGCACCCAGCAGCTGCAGCTCGGCCGCAGCACCCAGCAGCTGCAGCTCGGCCACACCACACCGGAGGTGCTGTGATGGCCGCCAGCAGCACCAACCCCTTCAAGTCCGTCGTGATCGACGGCAAGCAGTTCTACCGGATCTCGGCCGATGAACGTGTCGAGATGGTGGCCAAGTTCACCGAAGCACAGTGCCACGCGGCCCTGCAGGTCGAAGGCCTGCAGAAGACCGTGACCACCGCCGTAGCCCGGCGCCTGCGCAAGCTGGCCAAGCAGCAGGGAGGGGCCGCCTGATGCAGTCCCGTCGTCAATCCCTGATCGAAACCCTGGCCGGCGTCGCCATCGGCTTCGTCGTGAGCATGCTCATCAGCATGGTCGTGTACCCGCTGCACGGCCACGCCTTCAGCCTGGCCCAGAACGCCTCCATCACCGTCATCTTCACCGTGGTCAGCATCCTGCGCGGCTACTGGGTGCGGCGCTTCTTTAACTGGCTCTGGAGGTCTGTATGAACCGCGACCAGGCCCTCTCCAAGATCAAGAAGTGCCTTGCTCTGGCGAAGTCCAGCAACCCGCACGAAGCGGCGGCCGGTATGCGCCAGGCACAGAAGCTGATGGCCGAGCACGGTCTCAGCGAGACCGACGTCACCCTGGCCGACGTGGGCGAGCACAGCGCGAAGCTGCGGATGAACTCGGTCACACCGTGGGAAAGCATGCTGGCCAAAAAAGTTGCCCAAGCCTTCGGGTGCGACGTGATCATCAACAACCGCTGGCGTCGGATCGGGCACCTCATCCGTTCTGAACGCCTATTCAATTTCATCGGCGTTGGCGCCGCCCCCCAAGTGGCCGCCTACGCCTACGAGGTTCTGGGCCGACAGTGCGCCAAGGGCCGCAGCGAGCACATCGCAAAGCAGCCCAAGAACTGCAAGCCCATCACCAAAACGGCCCGTGGCGACGAGTTCGCTCTGGGCTGGGTCCTTGCAGTCCAGTCTCTGCTCGACCAGGTGGCCAGCAGCGAAGCGAACCAGCTTCTCATTGAGCAGTACACCACTGCGCGCTATCCCGACCTGACGGAATCCAATGCCAAGGACCGTACCAAGGGCCGCAACATCAGCACGAACGACCTCCACCAGGGCATGAAGGCCGGCAAGAGCGCGCAACTCAACCGGGGCGTGGGCGGCGTTCAACAACGGGAGCTGCTGGCATGAGCGAGACAGTCAACCTCAGCACCCTGATCTGGTTGAGCTTCATGCTCCTGCTGGGCGGCGCGTGCGGTGGTGCCTGGATCGGCGTGCTCGTGGCCACCAGGATCGCCCGCAAGTGGGTGACCGACCACATGCCAAAGGCACCCGAGTTCTTCGTCATCGACGAGCTCAACCTCATCAGCGTCACCACCGACGATGGCGACATCGTCAGGCAGCGCATGACCATGACCACCAAGGCGCAGGAGTTCAACGCCCGAATGGCCGAGATCTGGCTCGAAGAGCGCAACCTGGTGCCCATGCCCAAGGGCCGGGACTTCAAGGTTAAATCGCCAGCAGGAGGCCGCGATGCCCGTGGTTGACACCCCCAAGGCCCGCAACAACGAGCTGGCCCAGATCCACATCGCCATCGCCGACCTGAAGTGGTCGGATGACGACTACCGCGCCATCCTGTTCGCCAAAACCGGAAAGCGCTCGGCCGGCGAGCTCGACAGCACCAGCCGCAAGCGCTTCCTGGAGCACCTGCGCGCCTGCGGCTGGAACCCCAAGGCCAAGGGCGGCCCAGGCAAGGCCAAGCCACTCACGCCCCAGCAGTGGCGCATGAAGAAGCTCTGGCAGGAGCTGGGCGCAGCCGGCGCCCTCCAGGACGGCAGCGACAAGGCCCTGCTCGCCTTCGTTAAAGCCAACAGCACCGCTCAGGTCGACTCCCTCCAGTTCGTCACCCCACGTGACGCCCACCACGTCATCGATGCCCTGCAGGGCTGGTTAAAGAGAGTGAGCAAGAAGTGAACTACCGCGATACCACCGACCCCTGTCCCGGCTGCGGCGCCACCTCCAGCGACCGCAAGCACAACAAGCCTGCCGAGCCACAAGGCCTGCAGACCTGCCCACACTGTGACGCCGAGAAGTGCTGCATGTGCGACATGGGCGACGACGTCGAGTGCCCAAGTTGCGAGCTGGGCGGCGACTGACGAACATGAACGCCTGGTCCGAACTCTCGACCGATCTCCTGCCGCGGGTGCTGCAGGACTTCGTGCGTCTGATCGGCCTGCACGCGACCATGATCCTGGTCGAACACTTCGGCGGCCGGCGCCTGTACATCCCGGCCCAGCCGACCCCCGATCACACCCTGGCCCAGCTGATCGGCCTCGACAAGTTGCAGGCCCTGTCCAAGGTCTACGGCCTCGAAGCGCCGATGGACATCCCCCGCGCCGTGGCCGCCCTGCGCCACCTGCGCAACCTCAAGATCAGGTCCGAATACGGCCCCAAGTCGGCGGCCAAACTGGCCCGCGAACACGGCCTCACCGAGCGCCAGGTTTACAGCATCGTCGGCGAGCTGGCCCAGGCGCCAGACCCGAACCAGGTCAACCTCTTCGGTTGAACCTTCCGGTTACAGACCGGAGCACCACCCCCGACCATCCAGCTGCGTGAAGCTCACGCAGATCTGCGCACGCCATGCACAGCCGCACCCACTTTTTAAAGTCGGAAGCTGCCCGGCTCAACTTCCGACTTTAACGAGGCCACCGCTGTAACCTGGCCCAACTTCCGACTTCCGAGTTCACGAACTTGGAAGTTGAACTCGGAAGCTCGACCGAAGCACGCAAGTCCGCGCCACGCTTGATGATTCGGCTGGATCTGCTGAAAAGGTGGGCAATGTGCCGAACTTCCGAGTTCGACGCCCCTGGTGGGCTCTGGCCGGCATCGTCAGGGCCTTGCAAAGGCCACCTGCAGACCAGCCTCGCACGGGCGCTGTCATAGGGAGAATGGCCCCGTGGCGCCGTTTTCCCAGCCTGGCCCGGGGTTGGCTCGGTCAGGCCCATGAAAACGCCCGTAGGGCCGATTTTTGGGCCGCGTGGCCCATTTACTGCCAAATCGCCCGCGCCCACCTGAAAAGCCCGAATCGCCCGTAACCCCGCGTCACCGTTCAGTTTTTCCCGCGCGCCCGTTGCACTTCCGAGTTGCCATTTCGGTCACCTCCCCACAGCCGTCGGGCGTGGCGGCCAGCTCACCGTCCATGTGGTAGTCGCGAGCAAAAGCGGT
>JACCEA011004958.1_pt1 | contig 12854 bp, 16 predicted proteins | sample 7449851 | NCBI WGS metagenome assembly JACCEA01 (sample SAMN15323453, study PRJNA562643) | freshwater metagenome | isolation source: river surface water | place: USA:Blue River Watershed | collected 2017-08-18 | reverse complement strand
CAACTTCTACCCCAATCTAATTGGTTCTGTTGATGAACAATTGTAGTGATCCACATTTAACATAACTAACACTTCGTTCAACATTGACGGGAGTCCATAGCAGGTGTCACGTCATAATAAAAATGGGTGTTGGTCAGCATATCTCGACCATTTGAAGCAGGATTTTGATAAAACTTTCACGTGGTTGAAGATAATTGCTTGTGATGAGTTTTATCGACCAGAAACAATTGAAATAGAAGCGGTTGCTGAGCCTCAAAGACACTTCGTTGAGCTTTGGATTTCAAATTTATTGAAATTGCTCTTCAAAGGATATTTTTCCACAAGAAAAGAAGTTCGAGATCAAACACTCCTCTCGATGAAAGTTGAAGATTAGAGGTTTCCAAAATTCTAAGTGAAAATCGTAAGTGAAAGATGATGTTGAATCAAAAATTTGAAAAATAAGTGAAGAATCCAATTTAGGTGGTAATAGTCCATGTTTGGAACAATACAATATCATTGTGCCAATCGTCACTGGTCCACATCCTTCCTATCCTATGTACATACAAAGGTAAAATCCAGCTAGCTACTAGTCTATGTTAAAATGCGATATGGCCTAATGTGTTTTTAAAAGAATACCGCGGAGTACTTTGGCTCAATAGGCACTTTCGCTAACTGACACAACTTGTAGCTCTCCGCATCTAATTTGATTCAGGTTTCATAATATTATATCTGTGTTGAAAATGACGAGAAATTGGTCAGTAGAAATTGTCAACAACACATTCTTACAACAAGAGATAGACAATGACGATGATGGAGACCAAAGTGTAAACCATGGTTCCAATTCAATCAATGATGCAGAATCGAATATTAGTATCACAAATAAGCATCAACGATCGAATTGTTGTATTGCAGCGTTTAATGGGTGCATTAGGATTGTGGGTGTAACTAATCACGCAATGTAACTCAATCATGGTTGTGGTGGCACCGTTTTAGGCGAGATTCACACCGCGAGCTCAGTACAGTTAGAGAGGTCGAGAGAGAGAGAGAGTTCATGGATTCTGGAAACACTGAATCCAAAATTGCTCGGCGGTTAAAGTGATAAACCCAATTGTTCAATATTGCATGGACAATTTTGAGTCAAGTCTATGCAATACCAATATTTAGATATGTTCAAGGAGATAGCTTGGCTGTTGCTCTCCAAAGGGCGTTTTATATAGGTCGATCAGTTCTCTAATCTTGCCACAAGCTTCAGGAAGCCAATTATAAAAGAAATATGACTTAGATTTTGTACTGGCTATCTTTGAAGTTATTCGCCGTTGAAAGAGGAGTGGTTGTATCACGCTTTGCCCTGCCAGATGATACTACGTTGCTAACAGATAGGGGAATGACATACACATTCCCCTATCTTTCATGGAGTGATGTTTATAACTGGAATATTATATTTTCCCGTTGCTGGCAGAGTTCGTTTTACATCATGCAACTTTGTCGATCAACTGACGAGCATGCCTATAGAAATGTGCGCAATATAGACTACTGTGTAACACCATAAGATACTTAATCATCCGATACCGTAAACACACATATCCAGGATCAACAATTTAAAATGCTAAACATAATTTTGCCAAAGCGCAAAATAATTGGGTGAGTGGTAATTGGAACCATATGATATCAAGTTTTGTAGAACTGATTTTGCGGATGCGACGGTACCTCTTTGCCTTGTCAACCAAGGACCATATATATTCACAATCCATGGTAGGGTCGTTCACGATATCGGAGGAAGGACAATTTGCAGACTACGAGAAGACTTTTTTACATATCTTGACTGATGAGGATGGTTAAAAATCTTTGAGTTGAATTGCAACTGCCCTATCCTTCATATTCTAGCTTTGCGCGCACATCTGGGATCAAAAGATGAATGTTGAAAGGCTGGCTTCTTTCTTCTAATCAGCTGGACTATCTCAATTAGCAAATCTTTGAAATGGATTTTCCGGTTTTGTAACATTTTGGGTTTGAGTCCCTTCTCTACACAATAATCAAAAACTATCAACTAAGGCTTTGCACAACACGTATTGACTTACTTTAAACGTTCTATGAGTGGTTTCGTAATGGGGGGAGCTAAACAATTATCGTAGTTGTAGATCATAAGATCAGACTCATCTAACAGTCCTTTGTGTGGTAACTAGAAAATGTCGGTTGATACACCTTAAGTATGGATAAGTTAAAGATTCAACTTACTAATTTGCAAGAATGCTCTCGTGAAATATTCGAGATTTCACACGGTGAATCTGAGTTAGAAGGATTAGAAGTATTATCACTATCAGATTCGGAGTACAGATCGATAACTTCTACAGTTTTGGAGATGATATTCGTTTGCTGATGTGGACATTCTTCTTCGACAGAATGACGTTTTACCTTTGAAGCAAAATAATGGGAAATGCTACTTCTAGGTGGCAACCTTTTGCGACAGAGTCCCACTGAACTCGAAACGGTTGGAGATATTTTTGTCATGGCTGCTTCCATTCGACAAACAAAAGAAGCCTCTTCTTCACCCCATTCGTGTTCCATATCTGATCCCAATTCTTGCGTCGTTCTGGCACTACTGCTTCCTGTCCCGGAAGTTACGAAATTTGAAGAAGCATTTGTCACGGGTGTAAAATAATGTGCTATGGTACCTTTCCTACCCTTGGTGCTTCCTTTATAATTACCACCCAAAGATCCATTCCTACTCATTGATTGAAAATTAGTTTTTGAAGAACTGGAATCAGCAGACTTGCGAGGTAACACGGAAGCTTTAATTTCTCCAAAGTCAAGATGAATTGATGACGTCTCGGTTTCAATTTTCGCCGAAGAGGTATTGCCTTGTTTTTCTCTTGTGGATGTGTTAACGGTCACTAATTTTTCGTCGGTGTTATGAATATGGACATTATTCAACTCATGATTTTCCACGACAACTTCTTCATCCACCAAGTCGTAGTGAAAACCAACCGGTGACTCATACACCACCGTTTCCGAGTTGTTTCGATGGTAGTTTCCAACTGAATGGGTTCTAATTAGCCTAGAAGGAACATTCATCGCCGTTTCAATCCGCTCAAGTTTTTTGAAGTAACCTAACAGTATGTTTTTTTCCCCCAAAAATCAATGAACGTCAAAGTGATTTCAGGTCATCATGAACTTACCGTCAAACAACTTACTTCGGATCGGATGTGATCCCAAGGTACTTACTGAAGAGGGACGGGGCCGAGCAGGGGCACTGAGATTAAATGATTTGTTCGAAGAACCACTCGGAGGTTGTAGAACTCTCTCAATTTTAGAAGATAATTTAAGTATTGTCTAACACAGTATGTGGAATATTAACAATCGGATAGCTAATTTTTAGCATCACGGTAATACCTTATCTGTGGGGTGAACCTTTCCATTGGCAATATCAATGGCAACGTTGTCGTCGAAAAGTACACCAAGAAAAGAATATTGCATTGGTCCAAAAACTTCATCAATTACAGAGAGGTATTCACAAGGCGGCGCAGGCAGAGGTGTTCGGTACACAGTCTAATTTGTTCTTATCAGATTCAACATGATTTGGGGCATGAAACCTTACCTTCATTAACAAAGGATCAAAAACTACTTGATGATAAAATGTTGCATATGCCTTGTAAAAATCGACCTCATATTGAAGATATTTCAGTTGTATATTACTGCCAATATCGACATGGTAAGAGGCGGGAATGAGAGGTAACTGGCCGGAGGCCCTCATCGCTTTTAAAACGTTTGATGCAGTTCTGCAAGTTATAACCAAAACGTGTGAAGAATGGAAGACAATACGCTTAACAACGAATACCTGTGTTTAGCGACTAATTTATGACTATTCTTCAGTCCAACACCCTTTACGGAATCCTGTAAACATAACATTTAGCTTGGGGGGTCATGCCTTCAAAATATAATTACCAAATAGTCACATCCAGCAATAATGCACATGATGATGATCATATCTTGATTGAAAGAAGTGAGGTCAAATTTATCAATCGGATTAACAAAAATATCTCGCAGAACCAAAGTTTGGCAAGATCCATCTTTTTCCAGTTTGAAAATAACTTGGTCACATCCATATGGAATGTTGTCGGAGTCTTCTGATATAACACAATCAACTCTGCCAATGTGACATAGATATGATAGTTGCGCATCGGCTTCGTATGGGGCAACAATGCAGTTAACGGAGGGCCTTGTATGACGAATGACAAATATAAGTTCACTTGCCATCTGAGGAGTCACATCAACAGCGCGAGCATAGTAATTTCGAGCCAATTTACTATCTCCCGCTGCTGCAAGAGTGCGAGCCTTTGCCAAGTTGGCAGATCGCGATTCTGATCGTTCCAGTTCAGTTTTGGACTTTGCAGGAAGTGTATCACCGTCGAAGACCATGGTGACTTGCATGTTGTTGTCCAGAAGAATATCAATGAAAGATAAGCAATAACGAATCCACCCATCCGTTTCATTACCATTACAAATATCTACACAACATCCATACAATGCTTTATGAAGCCAAGAATATCCATCTACAGCCACCTTTCTATTTGCGAAGTTGGATATGTGGGATGCTGTTACAAGTGGCTTTAAAACTTGTAAAAGCCCTGGTACTCCCATTCTGAATACAAAGCTTCTCGAAGGAAATAAAAAAATTAATTCCAAAAGAAAGAAGTGTTATCCATAATAAGGACAATTTGAATTTTATCAAATATATCGACTTATCACCCTTCACAATTTCAAATTTTACCCCATGCTACAAATATAGATGCCAGATGGTATATAGTTAGTATATATTGTAAGTTTTTGAAGGGTCGAGTCTCATTTTATTTGCAAACGACAATACACCATCTACAACATAGAGTGATTGCGATAATACACCGTATCTAAAAACAATTTTATTCCAAGCTTGTTTGTTCAAATGATAAGGCGGACCGTTGTTGTAGCTTTAATTATTATTCATGTGGTTTATGGTGGTAAGGATGGAGTGTTCAGGGAACTACGACGAATTTTCTTTTGTGGTCAACCACTTCCCACAAAATTAGAGGGGCCAAATCAACTTGAGAGATTCTATGCAATTAAAACTAGAAATGGTAGCAATTCTTCAACCGTGTGGTATCACAGAGGGTGGTTAAAGAACCCATCAACGGGTAATATCTTGGCAGGTATTGAAGGAATTGAATTCGTAAAACCCTGCCCGAATATTTTTCTTGGATATTCAACCAAAAAGCACTTTGTTTACGTCAACGCCTCCAATAGATCCATTTTGTTGACCTCTTTTCAAGCTCAGCGAACTGCTCCAAAACGAAGGGTCAACCCGGGGAAATCGTATTCAAGTATTGTGAACTTACACACCATTCAAGACGATACGGACATGACAAAAGGAAGATGTACCATTACGTTTCCCGGTGGCCGGTCAATATTTTCTAAACGTCTCAAAGCATATAATTTATCGGGAAAAAACATTATGGTGGAAAATGCAGTGGTAGCAGAAATACCAACTTTGGTAAAGAAGTGGGTGTCCTTCGGTAGAAACCATGCTCAGATTGCAAGAAGTCATGAGCAGTATTATGTGGAAGAAAATATTCAAGCAGATAAGTCCATGAGAAGTTTATCTTATGTTCCCGACCACGATGCTGTTATTGGGTACCGTAGATTTGGGGAAGGTCCATCCTGGATTCAACCAAGCAGACCACTTTTGATTGAAATCAATTCATATCGATTAAGTAACGTGAGTAAGGCATGGGCTGATGGAACACTGGACCCAATTTGTCAAGATCTTCGATGCAATCATCTAATAGGATCAAACTTAGAATATTTCATTCCAAATGTTGATTTTTTCCATCAGTTCACTCAAAATTGGTGGCTCCGTGCAAGTAGACGATTAACAAACTTGCCCTAAAAATTTAATTATAAAAAAACAGCTTCAAAAATCGACCCACTCAAACTAATTTATCGGTCCGAAAATTCTTTGCGGCTTGTACAAATATTTCCACAGAATTTTCTGTCATGTCGGGTTCAATGCCATGGCCCAAATTTAGAACGTGGCGTCCATTTGCCTGTCTAATGCAAGTTTCTACTTCCTGCTTAATTTTTTTTGCGTTGCAGTAAAGAATGGTGGGATCTACATTCCCTGCCAGCACCTTTTCTGGTGCCACTTGCCGAGCAGTGGCCATGGAAATTTTCCAATCAATGGAGAGAGCATCCATGTCCATGGAAAGTTGTTTCTCCAGAAAAAAACTGCCACCGTTCGCGAAATATACTACAGGAATATTTGGATGCTGCTGTTTCAGGTGGACTGCAATTTCATTGGCATAGGGCTATTAACAAACTTTGAGTTCCGGATCGACACCTCGACAAACAGGCATACCTTAGCAAATTCATCGAACATATTTTCACTCAAATGATGTGCCCATGATTCGAATATTTGAATGACTTGGGCACCATGTTCTACCTGAGCCAATGGAAATTAGAATATTGTTATACACTACGATAGTAAATTACCTGATAATCCACATAGGTACATAAAGCAGAGGCATACTTCTGTAATAACTTATGGGCCAATAACGGCTCTCTTATGCACAGCATTTTTATATATTTAGCTTGCTTTGAGTGACCTCCTTCAACTGAATAAGCGGCTAGTGTCCACGGTGCACCTATAAAACCAATGAGGGTCGAAGTGTTGGCTATTTCTCGCCGAATATTCTACAATTTCACATCATAGGATCGATTGAAATCCATTTGTCCCAGAAAAAATACCTGCAAGATAGTTGAAATGAAAGGAAGCTGTTGATTGACATCATGTAATTGACCAATGTTTTCAATATCTTGTGATGAACGAATAGGGTTACGAATTTTAGGTCCAGTCCCTGGATCAATCTGAAAATCAACACCCAGAGCAGCCAGCGGTGTTAAGATATCTGTAGTAATATTTCTTACTTCAAGAAATGCAAATCCAAATATCATACATACCAGAGAACATGATGACTCCATCAACACCAAAGCGTTTCCAAGGCTGTAATGACAATATCGTTGCAATTTCCGGCGTCTCTGATCTTTCCCGAAAAGAATACTTCTCTGAGTATTCTCTGAAAGAAGGCATATACCTCCCAGCCTGTGCGAGGCGTTTTAAAGTTGGCAATATACTACTTGCATACGATACCATACTTGACGCATAAGCCAGACGGGAATCCTTTCGACGCGTTCCCCACGGAGAGCACGTAACAGGAGTGGTGGTGGCAAAGGTTCTAATGATTTCCATGCCCGAATCAATAACAGCGGGCAGAAGGCGAGGAATATCACAATGACAAGATTCATTTCATGGAATAGGTTACAAATACACAAGGCACAGGCACATAAAGAGAATAACACACTTTATACTTTGTCAAATATGGAATCCAGAATACTTCATTTTGCTTATGTAATACTTCTATTATATCGCTCCAAGAAGTAAAACATGCAGGAAGCAGCGCCACAGCAGCAGCGCTGGGGCGCCAGCAACTGCTGGCTCTGCTGTGGTGGACCCGCGCAGAAGGTCGAGAAGAAATTGCCTTTAGTACCATCATAATAAATAGAAGTAATAAATGCCAATGCAAAACAAAACGATCTAATTTAATTCTTTCCCTCAATGTAAAAAAAAAAAAACAAAAAACAAAGTACCATTGACTTATTTTGAATATTCGAAGCAATCATGGGAAATGCTACCACGAAATCCCGTGAATCCTTAATAGAAGAGTGCCAATCGCCTGGACTTACTCATAAATCAGGTACAGCGTCTGTTGGTGTTCTGCAAAGCAGCAATGGTACAAACAGTCCGTGGGTGATAAGAAATAAGGTCGAGTCCAAATTTTCTCCTTTATCTGTCGTTTGTGATCAAAGTTCGCAAACAATTGAATCAGACACTGCAGTGGTGGCGAATTGTTTTGACGATAATGTAAATTTAAGGAGGCATGTGATACTGGTTTTTATCTTGTATATCCTCTGTTGTGTGGTTTTAAGCACATCTACCACTGCGCAATCTTTATTGATTTATTTGCATGTTATTCGATATCCGCTTGGTGATCTGAAAGATTTACAGAATTATGGATTGTCTCATGCACGCAACGTCCAATTTATGACCGAGGACGGATTCACGCTTCATGGGTACCATTTAGTACCTCCTAGTGGATGGAAGGTTGTCATGAAACCGCCATCATGTTGGAACAATTCTGATTTTGATGATGCATTGGCTTCTTCCGATCGAGTTGTCATATATTTTCATGGAAATGGAGCAACTCGTGCATATAGTAATCGTATTGAGATCATCAAACAATTAGCAACAACTTTGGATGCACACGTGATATCATTTGATTATCGTGGATTTGGCGACTCATCCGGATGGCCCACCGAGCATGGAACGTTGTTGGATGCAAGAGCTGTGACCAAATGGTTGCTTGGAGTCATCACTAAATACAATTACCATTCAGATGGGTATTTACCAAACAAGAATTCGTTTTTGGCAAATTTATGGGGTAGCAGAAAATCAAATGAAAGTAATACCACAACACGTCCAATGATAAGTGCCCCAAAGCTGATTTTGTATGGGCATTCCTTGGGTTCTGCCATCGGTACTGTGATTGCAGCTGAGCTGAATCATATGTCCCCTCAAGCTGTATCAGCTTTGATACTTGACTGTCCATTTTCGTCGCTAGTAGAAGCCATTGAATCATATCCGCTGGCTGTAATGTTTAGAGTGTTTCCTTTGTTGAAAAGAATGATGTGAGTTCATTGCAATTTATTTTTGGTGCGTAAAATTATGAGCATTTGTGCAGGATGCGTGGCATTAAATTTAAGTATGAAACGATAAAAGTTTTGCCCACGGTGGGAGCGCCGGTTATGTTACTTCATGGTGAACACGATTATAAGATTTCTCCTTTGAACTCCCACAAATTGCTGAATTCAGCAATATCATCTGGCCGCTTTATCCAATCAGAAAAAAATTTGGGGTTTTGCAAAAATGTCACAATGGAAAGCAATCATATTCATTTGGTGATTGTTCCCAACGCTGGACATGATAATGTATTTAGGAGCGCGACGTGGCTGGATCATGTTCCGTTGTTCCTCGATTCGATTAATAAACAACATTGTAATGGTACATTGGTATCATAAGTAGTATGGTAGACAATGAGTTTGTCGTTGGTAATCTGTTGAATTTGTAAATGAACTTATTTAATTTTCTGAAATAAGGCCTAAGCTTAATTGTATTGTTGGTGAACGAATATAATTTTTCCCGTGGTCACAAACCGATGGTGAAAATCTAAACAAACTTTATCATCAATTGACATGTCAAATTGTATACTTAATTAGGCTACAAAAAGGCGGATCGCCATATATTTTGTACACAAGCTATAAAAATACTGCTTCTCTACTTCTCTATATTGTACAATACGATACCACCTGCATGCCATATGTATTTTATCTTCTTTTGTGTCAGCTTTCATATTCCAAACAATGTTGAATGTTCGGAAATTTTCATCGGACTGGAGTTGGCCTCCAGGTAATTGGTCAGACACGCGATCTGTGGTGTTTCGCGGAGTGGGGAAGAGAGCATATTTGGATGATTGCGCACCCCTTATGACTGTTTTCACCATGAAGAATTTGACCGTACAAACTGCAAAAGCAGCTCTGATCCCAGCAAATCTGGTCATTGCTGAGTATAACAAACATGTGATGGAATGTGAGCAAAAAGAGGAAGACCTTGAATTTGATTGGAAAACGTGTTTGGAACGAAATTACGTGAAATTTCAATATGAAGCTCAACGGATGATAAGTGTGTCCATCATTAAAAAGTTTTTGGAAGAATTTTGTGTCGCTATGTTTTCTGCCAAGATTGCGGACAAGCTGACGAAAAATATCGGCAAGTCACTCTCACGTAAATGGGTGAAACATGGTCGTAAGATGGCGAGTCAAAAGATTTTGTTCACAGCATTATGGGGAAATTGCCTTTCTTATTCTTCCCTGTGTATTTATGATATTACATTCAAAATTTGGGAGTCCTTGTTGCATTTTTTTAATACGTGGAAAAAGAAGAACTTCAAAACTTCCCTTCAAAGTGTGAATGTTACTGAACTGATCAAATTCAGCGGCAAGAAGGTCGTATTTTTCTCTGCATGCTGGTTCTCTTCGAGTTGTGGATTTTCATTGGGATCATTTTGTAGTGAAAAGTACGGGGGGTTAATTGGAAGCCTAATTTTGGAACTCGTTGCAGCGACGACATGTTCCACCCTACTTTGTATTTAGATGTCAAAAATTAACTAAAATATTTCCAACATTGGCAAATTTATAGTTTTACAATTTTTACACCTTAAAGCATATTAATAATAAATGCCATTATTTTTGATCATTCCATCGGATGCTTCTACGCAATCGAAGTTCATTTGCCCAAGAGACAATCTACAGATATACAAATCAGTAAACATATTAGTACATAAAGTTTGTCTTCAACCCAAAGAAAATAGTCACCTCGGGGTGGGAGAAACTATCCATCGTGCTCTCAAAAAACCTCTCTAGACGTTTGCCTGGGTTGCTCAGTTCATATTCATTAGCCTGTACGATCATCTCGAATTTGTCGAGTTGACGGGCCAATTCTGCTTCCACAGACACCCCTTCTTCATACTCCATCCAGAGTTCCACAATATTTTCAGATATATCTGATTGACCAATATCTGCAGCAATGTTGCGCAACGCGTTCTAAGTACAAATCGCCATTATTATGTGGACCAATCGGTGGCAGTGACGTTCACCTCCTCCATTCTTCTTTTTTCCTCCTTCGAAACACCGTCGTACGGAGTGATATCACCGATCACTGCTTCGGCCAAATCGTGAACCAAACATATTTTCATGAGTCTGTCTTTATTTACTGTTGAATCGGTAATTAGGAAGCTCAGCATAGCCATTCTAAAGCCAAATAAGTTCTTAGTTCCTGCAACAATTTATACTTGAATTCTTACCGGTACATGTGATCAGATATGCTTTCAGGTAGAGGGATGTCTAATTTAGCGATATGATGAAGGTCAATAGTAACTTACTCAATGAACTTACCATTGTTCACCCAACCGGTCCGCTTGATTGTTTTTAACTTTCCTAATATTTCAAAAAATTGCAATGCACGGGAGGGTTCAACAAAATTGCTCATATTCGGAAAGAAATGTGTATGTCGATGATCAATAATTATACGTTGGGGAGCATATATAAAATAATTGCCCCAATTTGGAATTCCATTTGGAATCCAAGCTTCTTCTTGGTGTGACTTCTCATTTTATTAGTTTGCAAATTACATAATTATGCCAATAATCCTGTCTAAAATGCTCATAATAAAAATGCATAAAGATTTTGGCATCCGCACATGCTTGGACATGCTCCATCATGTACAATACCCCAATACCATCCGCCCATAATACAATTTGCTTGCTCCATTTGCAATTCTCAGTTTGTGTCGAAAAATGAATATCAATGTGTTTTATTGTCTAATCATGGCATTTGGTGTCGCTGTTTTGTGCTTTGGTGCGGCAAATGCAACATCCAAGCGAACGTCTTCAGCTACAACGGCAAGTAATAATTGTCTACGCATTCCGAATAAATTTTATTTGTTTTATCACAGACTCCTGAAAACAAGATTCAACAGATTATTGAATTGTCATTGAAATCTAAAGGAAACATTATGACCCTTGATGATTCCACATACAGTTACTACGCAACAGCAAAACCAAGACCGTACTCTTTGATTGTATTTTTGACTGCAGCACATCCAAAGTTCAAATGTTCTATTTGCAAGCAAATCGATCAGGAAATGACGCTTGTTGCAGAAGCATATAACAAAGCTTGTGTGGAAAAAAAGGAAGACCCAAATGTGTTTTTTGTCCGCATGGACTATGAATCAGCGCAAAAGACTTTCAATAGTTATGGTGTGACTTCTGTGCCGCTTCTTTTCCACATTGGCCCAATGGTATCCACTGATCGATCGGCTGAAAAAGCAAATACTATTCAAGCTAGGGATAAATTTCAGGTTCCATCGACTGTTGATGCGGAATCCATTGCTTCATTTTTACGAGATCGCACTGGGGTATCTGTCGAGATCAAAAGATCAATGATTGGCTCATATGTGATGCTTCTTGTTACCTTTGGTGTTTTAGCTGCTTTGGTTCGGCCTATCATAAACAGCTTGGAGTTTTGGCTCAACATTATTAGAAGGAAGAGTATCTGGGCACTGGCTTCTGCTGGAGTTTATACCTGTGCTATTTCTGGGTTAATATTCGATATCATTCGATCACCACAAATGTAAATTTTTAGCGAACAAATATTCTGTATTCATATGAGGATTAATGGTTCTTTCATGTGATAGGTATTATGCAAACCCGCAAACTGGTCAAATAATGTTTTTCTACCCTCAATCAGGGAACCAATTTGTCGCGGAAGGATTTATTATTGGTTTTCTAAACCTAGGTTGTGGGTTAGCTCTCATCTTTGTTGCTGCATATGCTCCCAAGATTAAAGATGACAGTACTCGCAATATGTTAATGGTAGGGGGAATTATAGCGTTTGTTTTTTTCTTTCGGATGGTTCGCTCCTTGTATATCATGAAGAATGGTTGGTACGGTCGTGCTTTCTAAAAGTGGCTTTTGTATAAATAATGAATGATAGAGATGAATGCAATCAAATATTGATATAATCGGGATTTTTACAAATATGCATACTATTTAGGGCTGTCTAGACGGCCTCATTTATAGAAAAATACTTCTATGATTGGGATTTCTCGTTTGTTGTGCGCATTTATCGTCCAATTTTCGCGGGTATACAGTAATCTAAATGAGATTCCTGAT
>JACCEA012090819.1_pt1 | contig 12856 bp, 7 predicted proteins | sample 7449851 | NCBI WGS metagenome assembly JACCEA01 (sample SAMN15323453, study PRJNA562643) | freshwater metagenome | isolation source: river surface water | place: USA:Blue River Watershed | collected 2017-08-18 | reverse complement strand
GCAAAATCACCAGTCCCCCTGAACACTCATTTCCTGGAGAGCTGAGCAGGGTTCACCGGCAGGGCTTGGCAAGCAGCGAATGCACTCGGTGAACTTTTTAAGGGATGTGTTACCCCGATGAAGCTTAATGCGGTTGCTTGTGGACAGCGGGAGCTTGCTGATTAAACAGCGCTTGGATGCGTTCAAGATGATTATTGGCATAGCTTGGCACTTTGGCTAAATCCACCGTGGCGAACATCGCTTTGGCTTCGTTGGTTTTTCCTTGTCGATATAAGGATTCCGCGAGATGCATTCGGGCTAATGCCGTTAATAATTGGTCACCAATTTGCCGATAATAGTTTTCGGCATGGATTAAATGGGGTTCTACTGCAGCCCATTGTTCGCGATAGGCGAGTACGCGGGCCAGATTGTAATGGCCTTCTGCTAACTTTGCGGTGTTATTGGTTTTTTGAATCGCCATCAAAGCTTTTTCGCGATGTTGCTGGGATTCTTCAAAACGTTTTAGGAAATGCGCGCCATGCGCTAAGTTATTGTATAACTCGTATTTCATCAGTTCATCGTGGCTGCGGCTAAACTTCACTTCTAGGCCTAACAAAGTTTCATAGCCCTTGAGCGGCTCGCCACGCACATAAGTTTGTACATTGACTAACAGGATGGTCGTCATTGGATTTGGCGTGGAGCGATTCATGCTTTCAAGCAGGTTTACCGCTTTATCGAGATAATGTTCGGCTTGTAATTTACTCTCTTTCGTTACCAGCATTTTGGCATGATAAATATAAAGTCGGGCACGAAAAGGCACTGGTGCCGTTTGATCAAGTACTAATTGTGAGGTGGCTTCCCACAGCGGGTCGCTATATTGCAAGGCAAACAATGAATCGAGCTTGAGTAAAGTGAGTTCATACCAAAGTGCGCTTTTAGGTTCTGCTTTGGCGACTTCAGCATCGATATGATCGAGGCATTCTTGGCTGGAATAACTACAGACAGTAAAAATATCAGTGGGGGCTTGCGCCGCAACAGGCATCACGAACCCAGCTGCCATCAATATGATTGTGCACAATGACTTCAAAACTGCTTACCTCAGCGACATAACCTGATGCATTGATTGCAATCCGTGTCCTTGTGATTACAGTTGCCGATAGTACTGAAGTTTGCGCGTAAAAAAAATATCAGGGAAGCAAATAAACGGGATTTCGTGAAGAAGTCACCACCCAACTGGCTTAGTCATTGGGTGGTGACTGCTCAGATTTAGTTAATTGGCTGCAGGCAATTCATTGCGGACATGGTTTTTGAAAAACACCATGTAAAGTGCCGGTACAAAGAGCAGGGTGAGCACAGTGCCAACGCCGACGCCGCCAATTAACACAAAGGCTAATGGGCCCCAAAAAGTATCGAGGGTGAGTGGCACAAACGCCAACATCGCGGCTAACGCCGTCAACAAAACCGGCCGAGCTCGATGCACGGTGGCTTCGACCACCGCATCTTTGGTTTTGTAGCCTTCTTTCAGGTTATCACTTACTTGCTGAGTCAATATCAGGGTGTTACGCATCAGAATGCCTGCAAGGCCAATCAATCCTAACAGGGCCACAAAGCCAAACGGTTGATTGAACAACAATAACCCCAAGGTCGCGCCAATTAAACCCAACGGCGCGGTGGCTAACACCATCCACATGCCAGTGAAGGAGCGCATCTGCAACATGATAAAAATCAACATCAAAGACACCATCAGTGGCATTAGCTTTTGAATTGACGCGTTGGCTTTGCCGGATTCTTCCACAGAACCTGCTTGTTGCAGACGATAGCCTGTTGGCAACTTGGCCTGTAGATCTGCCAGTTGAGCCCAAATGCGATTCGATACATCGTTCGCTTGTGCGCCTTGGATATCAGCAACCACGGCCAAGTACGGCTGCCGGTTATAGCGTTTCAACAACGGCTCTTCGTAGGCAATCTTTAATTCGCCCAGTTGTTGCAAAGCAACAGCTTTCCCTTGATTCGTTTTGATTTCGATGGACTGCGGCTGCACGACTTGTGCTTTCGCCAGGCGAGCGACCAGATCAACGGTGCGAATATCTTCCCGTAATTGACTGACCGTACTGCCGGTCAATTGGAATTGTAATTGCTGAGCCACCTCTGCAGCCGTCAGGCCATAAGCCATTAACTGTTCGGTATTCAAGCGCAGTTGCAGCACGGGCACACGTTCTTCCCACTCTAAATGGGCTCCCACAGTGTTTGGATCGGCCGCCATCACTTGCTGCACTTGTTGGGCGATTTCTCGCAGCACCAGTGGATCTTTGCCAATGACGCGGAAACTGACTGGCCATGGCACTGGCGGGCCGAACAACAAGCGGCTGACTCGGACGCGCGCTGCACTAAATTCCCCAGCAGCGATATGCTCTTCCAGCAAGTGCATGATGCGATCGCGCCCACTGGCATCGTGCGCCACAATCAAGATTTTGGCAAAAGAAGGATCCGGTTGTTCTGGGTTGGCTGAGATAAAAAAGCGGGGGGCACCAGCGCCAACAAAACTCGACAGTGATTTCACATCGGCATGCTTGGCGAGCAATTTTTCGACATGCAACGCGGTCTCATTGGTATTTTGAATGGCCGTGCCATGCGGCATATAAATGCTGACTAACACTTCGGGTCTGTCTGAGCTTGGGAAAAATTGTTTCTGCACAAATTTACCCATGCCGACCACCGACAACACAAAGGCAAACACCGTAATGCCAATCACCATTTTTTTATGATGGATACACCATAGGACCAGCTGCCGCAGTTTACGGTAGTTGGCGGTTTGGTAGGGGTCGCGATGATGCTGTTTGACTGCGGGTAACAATTTTACGCCCAAATAGGGAGTAAATGTCACCGCAACAACCCAAGAAACCAGTAACGCAAATCCAACCACCCAAAAGATATTGCCGGTATATTCGCCCACGCCAGATTTGGCAAAACCAATAGGCACAAAACCAGCGACTGTTACCAAAGTGCCAAATAGCATAGGGGCAGCGGTGGCTGACCATGCATAACTTGCTGCTTTAATCCGATCTAAGCCTTGTTCCATTTTGACCATCATCATTTCAATCGCAATGATCGCATCATCGACCAACAAGCCAAGAGAAATGATCAAGGCTCCCAAAGTGATGCGGTCGAGGTTAATGCCTGCCATTTTCATCAGCAAAAAGGTAATGCCGAGGGTCAGTGGAATGGCAATTCCCACGACTAATCCAGCTTTGAGGCCGATAGCCAGGATACTGACCGCCATCACGACCAGCACCGCAACTAAAAATTTAATCTCGAATAAATCGACCGCCTTGGAAATGGCATCCGCTTGATTGGTCAGCTGATGCAGTTCCATACCGAGTGGCAGTTGTGCTTGAATGTCGCTGAATTTTTCGGCCAGTGCCTTGCCTAAAGTCAGACCGTTTTCACCCGGTTGCATCACCACGCCGACTAAGATGGCATCTTGGCCAGCGGTTCTCGCCAGCAAGCGGGCAGGGTCTTCGTAACCCCGTTCAATGCTGGCCAGATCGGAGAGTTTCACCAAAGTTGAACCGACCCGAATAGGCATTTGCTGCAGAGCGGCCAAATCATCAATGCGAGCATCAAGACGCAGGGCAACAGATGGGCCTGCAGTTTCTAACTGGCCCGCAGGTAACAACCGGGTATTGGCATTAATTTGTTGTTGAATGTCGTTGGCGCTCAAACGCAGGCTGGTCAGTTTATGCGCATCGAAGTTAATAAAAATCCGCTCTGGACGGTCGGCGATTAACACGGCTTTATGCACGCCCGGCACTCGAGTTAACTCATCGCGCAGCACTTCTGCTTGTCGGCTTAAATCGCGAAACGGCAGGCCTGGAGCCGTGAGCGACACTAAACTGAAATAAACATCAGAAAAGGTATCATTGACGATCGGGCCAATGACGCCCGCAGGAAGAGACGTTGCCTCTTCCTGCATGCGTTTACGCACCTGATAGAATAAATCCGGCACCATCTGAGAAGGGGTGTAGTCTTTGAATTCAATCGTTAAATTGGCGGCACCAGGGCGGATTTGGCTATCGATTTTATGGATGTTATGCACTTCTTGAATGCGTTTTTCTAGGCGATCAGCCAACTGAGATTGCATTTCCTCGGCGCTAGCACCTGGCCAATACACTGACACCACCATGGCGCGAATGGTAAAAGAGGGATCTTCAGCGCGGCCTAAAGATAAAAACGCGTAGACCCCGCCAATAAAGGACAACAAGATAAAAAACAGCGTGATGGCTCGTTCGCGCACCGCGAGGGTCGATAAGTTAAAGCTCATGGTTTGAGCTCCTGCACTGCCATACCCGCTGATAATAAATGAGTACCCAGCACAATAATCGGCGTGCCATGGGCCAGCGAAGTCCGAATCACCGCGGTTTCGCTATTCAGTGACACCACTTCGACGGCCACTGGCTGGGCTTTCCCTTGGACGATCTGCCAAATTTGGGGTTGTTGTCCCCGCTCATCGAGCGCTGCGATAGGGATTTGTATTTCACCGATTTGGCTTGTTAATTCCAGTTTGACTGGCAGCACTTGGCCCAAGCGCAGCAATTGTTTTGCTGTGGCTGGCGCGGCAATTTGATAGCGACTTTGCCGAGTGAGACTAGTCGCATCGGCGCTTCCGGCCGCAGAGCGCAAAGATAAGGCAAGGTCGCCAGTGGGCAAGGTAATACTGGCCCGCGCGGGTGGGGGCAGTTGTTCTGGTAATTGAATTTCAACCTCAAGCTCTTGCACTGTGGCAAGCGCAGCCAAACGTTGACCTTGACTAACGACTTGGCCGGGTTCGGCATAAATTTCAGTGATCACGCCGTCAACGCTGGCTTTCAAAACCGCATAACTCAGCGCATGTTTTGCTTGCTGCTGCTGGGCCTTGGCTTTGGCTAGATTAGCCTTGGCTTCATTGAACTTGAGTTGCGCTTGTTCACTGCCTTGGGCGCTGATAAAGCCTTTTTTCAGCAATTCTTGCGCCCGTTTGAGCTCGGCACTGGCCGTATCTAAGCTTGCTTGCGCCGCCGCTTGTCCGGCTTCAGCGACTTTCAGGGCCTCTGTTAAATCTTTCGGATCTAAGCGATATAAAACTTGCCCTTTTTTCACCAATTGGCCTGCTTCGACCAAGCGTTTGGCGATACGGCCACCGACTTGGAATGCAACAGGAATTTCGACTCGCGCTTTGACAACACCCGTCAGTTCAAGCTTGGACTGTTGTTGTTGCATAATGGCTTGCGTCATCACCAAAGTCGGTTTGGCGACCTCGGCAGCGGAGTCAGCTTTTGAGCAACCGATGAGAGTGGCGCCACTGAAAAAACAGAGCAACAGGAGTTGCGCTGGACGGCTGAATTGTGGCGAAAAAATTCGAGGAAAAAGACCAAACATAGCCACCTCTGGCAGAATCTGTTAATATTAAACGAAAGCGTTCAGTAATCCATTATTGAACGGTATCGTTCAATAAGCAAGAGAGAATTATGATTTTAAGTAGTGGTCGGCCAATTGATCGAAGCAAAGATATCGCTATCTTATTGGCAGCACGAGAAATTTTGCTTAAAGATGGCCCTGGTGCTCTCACCATGGAAGCGGTCGCAAGCAAGGCCAGTGTCTCTAAAGCTACTTTGTATTCTCGTTTTGGCAATCGCAATGAACTGATTGAGGCGGTATTGCGCGCGCAATCAGATTTTTTTGTGGAAACACTCAACCTGCAAGTGGTGACTCTGGAGCAATGGTTGGTCGCGATGCAGGGCTTTAGTCAGCGTCTTTTAGCCTATTTATTTAGTGATGATCATCTTTGTTTACTGAAGACACTGCATGGCCATGAGTGCATGCCAGTCGACTTAAGAGACCGAATGTTTGAATTGGGTCCAGTTGCAACTTGTCAGCAAGTCGAACGTTTCTTAGCGCAGGCCCATCAAGCTCAGATCATTGACTGCCCAGATCCAGCCTTCAGTGCCGAATGTTTGTTTGGCATGTTGGTTGGGATGGATATGATCCGAAATTTATTTCATCAACCAGCCAAGCGACGGCCTGAAGATATTGAAAGCCACGTTCATCGCGTACTAGGTCAATTTCTACAGATGCACCAGCGTTAAATCGCTCTTGCTGTTTCTACGTTGACAAACCGTAATCTTATCGCCATACCAAAAGTGCCTTGTCCTTTGGCGATTGTGCGCTTTGTTGTTATGCCATCTTTGTGGGGTGTCGTCGTTCTTGAGCCCCTTTTGTAGCTATCTCTTTACTAATTAATACAAAAAAAAATCGTAATAACTAGTTCTACTTAAGTAACTAAATCGGATATAACTAATTGTTGCTGAACATTTTGTTGTAGTCCGTCATGGTACGAAGTGTCTTTGCATCCCCAAGCCGCAACAAAGCGGTCATTACAATAACAAGACCCAATCCAGTTCGTAAGGAAGCAAATGAAAACCACAATGTTTAAGTTAAGCCAATGTGCCTTGGCGATCGGGAGCCTGATGTGTGCGTCATCAGCGCTGGCGCAAAGTCAAGAAACCGACAAAAAAGAAGTGGAACGGATCCAAATCACCGGTTCGAATATCAAAAGAACCGATTTAGAAGGACCGTCACCTGTCACAGTCATTTCTCGTGATCTTATCGATAAATCAGGGTTTGATAACCTAGCTCAGCTGTTAGAGCGGATGCCAACCACGGGTTCAGGCACATTTACCACGCGCGGCAACAGCCAAGATTCAACAGCGAACGGTGCAGCGGGCATCAGTTTGCGTGGCTTCGGTGCTGATGCGACGTTGGTGTTAATCAACGGCCGTCGTGTTGCTTCAAGCCCATTTGCAGAAGGCATTGTCACTTCATTCGTCGACATCAACAGCATCCCTGTTGCAGCGATTGAACGCATTGATATTTTAAAAGATGGCGCATCAGCAATTTATGGTTCTGATGCTGTTGCAGGTGTTGTGAACGTTATCCTGCGTAAAGATTACGTCGGTACTGATATTTCTTTAGGCTATGGTCAAGCAACCGGTCCTGGCTATGATGAAACCACGTTCAGCACTGTTTGGGGTGTTGGCGATGACAAATCAAATGCGACGTTGATTTTTGATTATTTCAATAACGGCCAAATCGATAACTCAGAACTGGGTCGTTTTGGCACTGCCAATCAAACCCCTTATGGTGGTGAAGATTTCCGTTCTTCACGTGGTTACCCTGGTCGTTTCATCGTGGATGGTCAAGTGACACGCGATCCAAATTGCCCTGCGGGTAGCATTGCGGGTCAAACATGTTTGTATGACTATGGTCCGCATTCAATTGCTGTGCCAGGGGCAGAGCGGATTGGCGCTATCTTAAACATGAGCCGTGAACTAAGTGATGATATCCAACTGTTTTCCGAGATTGGTATTCAGCATAACTCCTCTGAAGCCGGTGGTGCAGCGACGCCATTAGATGAAGGTGCAGGATTATATGTCCCTGCAAATCATCCAAATAACCCATGGGGCAAACGGGTTGAAATCAGCCGTTACCGGACTGTGGATGCGGGCAACCGTCGCTGGTCAATCTCTTCAGATACCATGCGTGTGTTGGCAGGGATCCGTGGTAAAACCAATGACTGGGAATGGGAAGCCGCTGCTCAAAAAGGCCGCAGTGCATCAAACCAAACCGGTGACCGTGATCAAGGTTGGGTTCGTACCGACTTACTGCAGCAAGAAATCAATGCCGGCCGTTACAACCCATTTGGTGGCGTGAGAAACCCGCAATCAGTGATTGATGCCATCACGACGAGCTTAGTGCGTCGCGGCGTATCGCATATGACGTCATTGGATGCCAAAGTGTCAGGCGAGCTGTTCGAATTAGAACATGGCGCCGTCGGTGTTGCATTTGGTGCAGAATATCGCAAAGAAGACGCTCGTGACCAACCGGATGACCAATTCGTCCGTGGTTTGATTTTTGGTACTGAATCAGTGTCAGCAGCGGCGGCTCGTTCACAAAAAGCGGCTTATGTCGAATTTGCGATTCCAGTCTTGGCGGATTTAGAAATGCAAGTGGCTCAACGTTATGACCACTACAGCGACTTCGGCGGCACCGCCAATCCAAAAGTAGGTTTCCATTATACGCCGACAGATACCTTCAGCTTGCGCGGTTCTTGGAGCCAAGGTTTCCGTGCGCCATCTTTAGCGCAAATCGGCTTAGGCCCATCACAAGAATCGCAATTCTTTGTGGATACTTTCCGCTGCCCAACCGCTAACCCTAGCAATCCAGCATGTGCGTCAACCGATTACACTATCGTGTTTGCCGGTAACCCAAATCTGGAAGCTGAAGAATCAGAAACTTGGAATATCGGTGCGATTTTACAAGTGACAGATGATTTTGATATCGGTGCAGACCTGTGGAGTATCACGCAAGATAACAAGATTGATGAAGTGCCATTTGGTGATGTTTACCAAGCGGAATGTGGTAATCAAAGCAGCACCATTTGTGTGCGTCGCGCCCCATTGCCAGGTCAAACCTTGGGTGAGTTAGATCGCATCAATAACACCTTCTTCAACGTCAGTTCGCAAGAAGCACAAGGTTTAGATATTTCAGCAAACTACAAAATGGATCTGCAAGATTTAGGTCTGTTGAAGTTAAATCTGGAATGGACTTACTTAAGCAACTTCGAAAAAGATGGCTTGGAATACACGGGTGAATACCGTTATCCGCAATTCCGTTGGGTCACCAACGCAGACTGGTCCATGGATAACTGGGGTGCAGCCGTATCATTGTCTTACATTGGTGAATTTGAAGATACACCCGACATTGATTTCGACGGTTCCATGGATTTCACCACCAACAAGTCACGGATGGTTGAATCACAATACACCGTTGATACGCAGCTGTATTACAACCTGAACGACAAAACCAAATTAACGTTTGGTATTAGCAACTTGTTTGATGAAGAACCTCCATTTGCTATCGGTGATGGCGATGGTGACTTGTATGGTTATATCCCGAGCATGTACAACCCGCGCGGACGTTATATCTATGGCAAAGTGAATTACCGCTTCTAAGTCAACCTGTCGCAGTAAAACCAGAAACCCAGAGCATCGCTCTGGGTTTTTTTATGACTATCAATAATTGAGTGTTAATGATATTTATTTTTTGTAATTTTCAATGTAATAATGTTCCTCTTTTACTACTAGTTAAGGGAATAATCGTTGAAAATTTTCTACTTCTTTTGTTTTTTAGTGGTGACAGTCATCACTCAGCCGGTGTTCGCCGGAGAAATTGCGGATCGCTTCAGTCAACTACCGATTGTTAAACAGGCTTCAGTGTCACCTGATGGTCGACATATGGTCGGGGTCTTTCATCTTGATGGCAAAGTGGTGGTGATGACCAGCCCATTTGCGAGCAAACAAACTACCGCTGTGGTCAGCTTAAGGAATCCTGCCGATCGGATTGAATCGGTTTATTGGGCTAACAATGAGCGTTTATTGGTCACTGCCAGTATTCCAAAGGTCGCTAACGGTTCAGCATTTCGGCAAGAAGTCATTTATGCGGTCAATATCGATGGTTCAAAAAACGTGACCATTGAGAATACTTCACCCTATAAACAAGATGAATCACCATGGATTAAACAATATACCGGCGTCAGCATTGTCAACACTTTGGCAGATGATGATGAGCATATTATCGTTGAAGCTTATGATGAGCGTGACAATAACTATGCGTTATTTAAGGTGAATATTTATAGCAGCGCATTTGAGAAGGTCGAAAGTGGTGCCAATAATCGTTACGGCTTTGTCACTAACCGGGCGGGACAAGCGGTTTTCTCGATCACGCAAGGGAAGAATGACGATTTTCGCACCATCCATTTTAAAAAACCGGGGACGGCGGAGTGGGTGGCTATCAAACAACTCAAACTTGCTGGCGATGTGCTGTTTAAACCCGTGGCCATTGATGGCGAAAATTTATATGTCATTACCAATTTGAACTCAGACCATAGTTATGTCAGTCGCTTCGATACCAAATCCGGTGAACTTAGCCCGCCTGTGTTGCAAGAACCAGGTTATGACATTGCCAATGTCATTTTGGATAGCAACGAACAATTAGTGGGTTACGTTTCCAATCGCGATTTTTCCAAGCATGTCTATGTGGCTGAGCAGCAGAAATTGCGCTCAGATAAAATTGATGCGGCATTAAAAGGTCGGGAAAACTATTTGGTCAGCCTGAGCCAGGATTTATCGAAAGTATTGATTTATAGCACCACAGCCAATGCGCCTGCACGCTATTACACCTTTGATTTTTCTGCCAATAAAGCAGGGTTTTGGTTCAGCCAATATCCGCACTTAGAAAAAGTTGCGATGCCAATTCCTCAACCCATCCAATTTAAAGCGCGGGATGGTTATCAATTGTCAGGTTATTTAACCCTGCCTTTGGGCGATGCAAAAGCGCCATTGATTGTGTATCCCCATGGCGGTCCGACTGCGCGGGACTATCAGGAGTTTGACACGAATGTACAATTTTTTAGTCAAATGGGCTATGCCGTATTACAGGTCAACTTCCGCGGTTCGGATGGTTTAGGCACTCGTCATGAGGTTGCCGGCTATCGGCAATGGGGCCGTTTGATGCAAGATGATGTGATGGATGGTGTCGCTTATGCCGCCACTATTCCGCGCGTTGATGCGAAAAAGTCTTGTGTCGTGGGCGCAAGTTATGGCGGTTATGTGGCTTTGGTTGCCGCTTTTAGAGACCCAAGCCAATTTCAATGCTTCGTTAGCGTTTCGGGTGTGACGGATTTAGTCAGTATGCTCCGGCAAGATGTGGATGGTTTTGCTCCGCGCCGCATATTGTATGAGGCCAAAGTGGGCGATTTTGAGAAAGATGCCCAAATGTTAAACGCCGTGTCCCCGCTCCAACAAATCGGCAAAATCACCAAGCCAGTGTTATTAATCCACGGCTTGAAAGATACGCAGGTACATTACAGTCAATCGACCAAACTGTACGAACAAATGCGCGATAAAAATTTACCGGTTCGCTATGTTGAGCTTGAAAACGGGACTCACTACTTCGATGAAGCTGAAGATCGCAAGTTATTGTTTAACGAAATGGAATCTTTCTTAAAACAACATTTACCGCTTTAACTGAGGTAATGGGAGGGGCAAATTCTGTTTGCTCTTCCCTTGATGCTATTGCTATTGAAGTCTCGAAATCGCTGCTGTTATGCAGTGTAGATTTTCAGTTGGCATTTTTTATGATTAGTACTAATATTGGGTAAATCTCAGGTCGGACCTTGCCCATTAAGGCTCATCAAAATTCATGGATGGATTCACTTTAAGCTTAGCAACCAGTTGCATCAGCCTTGTGATGGCATTGTGCGTTTCTATTTTGTGGATAACGAATCAAAGCCAAAGATACTTGTTGGATTGGGCCTCTGCTGGGGTATTATTTTTCCTGTCTAATTTCTTCACGCTGTTCGCTTTTAACGACATGCTCCCAGCTGGTATAGCCCCAGTGTTGGTGAATCTGACTTATCTTTGTGGCCATGCCGCAGTGCTTGCTGGAGTTCGTCGGCAATCGCAACGTTCCGCTCATTGGGATTACATTCTCATTCTCGCTTTGTTAATTTTGCTCCTCCATAGTACTGAATTTGTACAAGAGAGCGTCGCCAACCGTATCATGGTGTTTTATCCAATCTTGATGGGCATTAATGCGGTCGCAATTTGGCAGTTACTGACACTTCCAAAAGCCAATTACAAGAAAATGTATTGGCCGCTGTTGCTGGCTCAAGGTCTGTTTTTATTACAACTGATGATCCGTTTTGTGATGATGAAGTTGGGTGACCAGCCTTTTGCGGTGAACGTGATGGCTGAATGGGTGATGGCCTCAGGGACGCTGGCTGTTTTGGTGTTTTTATTATTGACGACGGTCGGCTGTGTTTTTGTGTTCATGTGTCAGCAAGAACAGCAATTAAGACAAGCATCCCTATTGGATCCGCTGACCCAAAGTTATAACCGCCGAGCATTAGAGGATGTGGCTCCCAAGGAGTTTTTGCGTGCCAAACGGCAGCAGCAGCCTTTAGCGATGTTGTTGTTTGATATTGACCATTTTAAAAGTATCAATGATCGATTCGGGCATTCTGAAGGCGATAAGGTTTTACAACAAATCACCCAAATCACTGCGACTGAATTGCGTGGGTATGACCATTTGTTTCGCCTTGGTGGGGAAGAATTTGTGGCTTTGTTAAGTACCGTCGAGCCCGACCTTGTCGAACGGGTCGCTGAAAGGATCCGTGCAGCAGTCAATGCTTGGACTTTTAAGAATGAGGCCCAGCAATTCCATGTGAGCATCAGCATCGGCATCGCGAATATCAGTCAAATTGATCAAGACTGGCAAGCCATGCTGCACAGAGCCGATTTAGCGCTCTATCAAGCAAAAAGCAAAGGGCGAAACCGCGTTTGTATTGCCGAATCACAATTGATTGCAGTCGCCATCTAGGGCTAAGGAGACCAAGGCAAGTTCAAATACGGCTTACTATCGTCCTATTGCAAAGTCATTTGGAAAATCACTAAAAAATTAGCCCAGCCAGTTTTCGAATGTTCGTTTTTGCCAGTGGTGAATTTGTATTAACGCGATGCGACAGAATCTCGCAAAATCAGTTCAGGCAAAAATAAATGGGTTTTATAACCTTTATCTTCGGGTTGTGTACTGAGTTCAATGGCAAGTTTGGTGGCATAACTTGCCATTTCCTCGACCGGATAATGCATCGTAGTGAGTTGTGGCCGACAAGCTCGGGCCACAATTAAATCATCAAAGCCGATGACCGAAACGTCTTCAGGTACCCGGATCCCCGCTGCAAATAAAGCGTGAATAGCGCCGACCGCCATCAAATCGTTGTATG
>JACCEA011632205.1_pt1 | contig 12856 bp, 9 predicted proteins | sample 7449851 | NCBI WGS metagenome assembly JACCEA01 (sample SAMN15323453, study PRJNA562643) | freshwater metagenome | isolation source: river surface water | place: USA:Blue River Watershed | collected 2017-08-18 | reverse complement strand
TCAAAAACAAAGTCGTGAGGTACATAAGTATGTTTATTCGTACTATCTGATACTACAGTACTAGTAGTAGGTGAATTATTCTTGTTTGTATCAGTTTCACTAATAAAAGCCGAAGCTCTTGAATTTAATGAAGCAGTTGGACTTGATTTCACTGTACTAGCAGCCGCAGCTTTTTCTTCAGCCAATTTTTCAGCAAAACGTTTGTTTAAAATTGGAGCAGGACCTTGTGGTAAAGGTAAATCATAAAAATCTACTTTACTAATTTCACGTAGACGCTCTTCTTCTTTTAAAGCAAGTTTAGCACGATGAAGTTTCATAGCTTCTTCTCTTTCTTTTCTATATTCATCTTCATCAAAGTCTGGATCAATATCCAACCACGTTGATTGAGGATTCGTAATACATTGATAATTATATATATCACTATCAATTTCAAGAAGTTCATCATTCATTTCAAGATGACGATAAGCATATAAAACACCAAAAAATGGCATTACTATATATTCCATATAAAGATTAATATCACTATATTCAAAACCAATTGAATCTAAAGCTTTTAGAATATTTTTTTGTTTTAACATTCTTAGACTATGAATCATCATAATCATATTTTTAGTAGCTATACAAGATTCAACATTCGTATACGGTTGATACAAAGATGTTTTTCCATCACTAATTTGTAATAGTGAACCAATATGATAAATATCTTTTGTATAATCATTATTTTTTTTATTAAAGATATTTTTTAATATATCTAAATAATATTTAAAATAATGATAATTTCTATCATTGTTTACCATAAATTCATCATGGTAAGTTCCATTTAATAGTGATTCAAAAGCATCAAAAGTTGTGTTACTATCATTCGTAATTGATTCTACTCCTTGAAATACCCAACTATTTTTTTTTTCTTCATCAATCATATAAAAAATCTCGTTAAGACCTTCTAATGTTTGATAATTTGGATATTCATAATCGTGATTCATATCACTCCACGTGGGATTGAGTATAAAACGAACATTTCGTAAATATGACTTTTTCATTATTTTTGTATATTGAAAATCATTATTTTCTTCTTTGTATTTAAAATACAAATATCTACCATATTCAACAAATGAACTAGTAAAATTATCAAGAAATTGTTTAACTTTTGTATATGAATCCATTTTAGAATTTTCTTTTAGTAATTGAATAGAAATAGGAGTACTAATAGTACGGTCTTCTTTATTATTCATTATTTTTTCGTCAGAAATAACAATATCTGGTACAGGGTTAGTTAAAACCTTGTTTGTTCCAGAATTGTATATATTCTTTACGTTTCTTTTATTTTGTTTTTTAACAACAGATTTGTTCATTTGAAATGAATGTATGTTGTGAATCGCAATAAAAAAATAAAATATATTTATTTATTTGTAATATTACTTATTTATAAAATCTTCTTTATTTTTTTTTTTAAATTTTTATTTTTTTTTAATAAAATAGTTTACGTTAATAAATTTAAAAATCTTCTTCTTCAGGATGTACTATTTTTTTATTTCTACAATAATTATATATTTTTTCAATAGCAATAAATGGTAATGAAATAATACCTACAATAACTATTGCTGGAATTAATGTATATTTTTTATCTTCATAAAATTGATTAGCATTTCTTTCAATACGTTCTCTTTTAATACTTTCATAGAAAGCATCTTCCTGAGCTTTACTTACTTTAATAGGTTTACGTAAATTTAAATATAATTGACTATTTGTAACTTTACGTACACTCATTTTATATATAATTTTAATTAAATCTTAATAAAAAATAATAAAAAATATAATGTTGTTTATTATTTTTATAAAATATTATTTTATTTATAAAAAATCATTTTTTTTATAATATATGTAAAAAAGAAAGTAAAAAAAGAAAGTAAAAAAGAAAGTAAAAAATTACTTTTTACTTTTTTTAATAACTAATTTTGTAGGTACGCTTTCAACAATGTTATTTTGTTTAGTATCTTTAATTTTAATACTACGTGTAATTTCACCTGTACTAATATCTTTTGTTTTAATTACTATTTTCTTTTCTTTTTCTTTTTCTTTTTCACGCTCAATACGTATTTTAAATGTATTTTTAGTACTATCATTACGTTCAATACCAAGTTCAATAAGTACTTCAGAAATTGTAAAATCCATATTATATCGCTCTTTTAGAGCCCATACAATTGTATTTACAAATTTATCTTGATTACAAACTTCTTCAACTTTTATTTCTTCAAAACCATATTTGTTACTAATAATACCATTTTTGGCACATAGTTTATTTTTTTCTTCTAAAGAAAGATCTTTTACTTTGTAAAAAACTTCTTTTGTTTTCGGTGGTTTTGGAATATTTATTTTCATTCCATAACGTTTTCGTAACGCAATTAAATCAGCTATACCGCGTGGACGATTTCTCATTTGACGTCGTATTATATCTTGAACTAATATTGTACTTTTAATACCTAAATAATACATATGATGTTTTCCAAAAGCATAAATTTCTTCCCACTTTCGTACTCCAGCATTATGCGCTTTACTATATGTTTGAGCCCATGTATCATAATATTCTTCATAATATTCGCGACGTAATTCTTTATCTTTTGTATTAATATAGCTAAAATCATAAATACCTTTGCTATTTTCTTCTTTATATAATTTATTTTCGTGAAGTTCATAATTACGAAGCATTTGATGAAAAGATTCATCATCTTCTTTACAAAAGATCATAAAATCAAAATCATTATTTGCTCGATGACCTAAAAAGTATAATATTGTTGAACTATAAAATAGTGTTCTATGACGCTCTTTTATTGGTACATATTTATTTATATTACAAATAAAATCATTCATTTTATTCCAATAGCTTTTATTATCACTTTTTAAATAAAATTTCAAATCTTGTTTTTCTAGAAAATCAAGTGAATTTTTATTAAAAAATAATGAAGCACAAATCCATTGTTCTTCTTCATTTTTCGGTACATATACTAAATAATCTTTATTTGCTTCTTCTGATAAACTATAAAAGTTTATACTACTATTTCGTGGTACTATGATTAGTATTGAAATTTTAAGAATATCACGTTCTTCAATTTTTAAAAAATCAGTAAAATATTCAATATAACTATTAAAATAGTTCATATAATCATTAATATGATTAACCTGATGTCTATAATATAATAACTGATAACAAGCTTTAATTACATTTGATTTAGATAACTCTAATTCTTTAACTCCATATAAAATATAATTATTTTTATATTTTTCTTTGTAAAATTCAAACGCACTTTTTTTATCTTTGTTAAAAAGAATTAAAGTATGAATATTTGAATATACTCGAAAAGCATTAAGAAATAAGTCATCTTCTTCTTGATTAAATGTCGAAATTACATTTGGTTTTGGATCACTTAATTTATTTTTTAAATAAATATATGTAAGATTATCTTTACATTTTAAATCACTATAATTACTCTCAATACCATTTAATAAATCAATACCTTTTTTAATTAACATATTTTATTATTAACGTAAAAAGTATATAAATATTTAATATATTATTTAATACTTTTTATTTAAAAAATAATCATTTTTTTATATTTTTTAAAAAATAAATATTTTTAAAAAATTATTTACGTTATATGATTATAAAAAAATTGATTATATAATATATATATAAACTTTTATATAAAAGTTATCTTAATAACTAAATATTTTTTACGTGCTATTATTTTATTAACTTTATGATTCAAACAATTGATTATAAAGAAAATGATTGTACGAGTGATGTAAAAGATGAAATGATACATGATATTATTGAATATATGTACAATGATATGAATAATAAAAATGTGTTATCTATTTTTGAAGAATCATATAAATCTTTTATCGATTTTATTAAATATAATGTATTAATTGAAAGATCATATGATTTAGATGAAAATATTAATAAATATAGTAAATTATATATTAATTTATTATACAATGTAATATATGAAAAAGCTTCATATGAAGAAGAATTATTAAATGATTTTATTAATGATGAAGATGGTAGTTTTTTTGAATTTTACAAAAATTATACTCCATCTAAAAATATAACGATTGTATCTGATTTAAATACTATTCATTCTGAAATAAATGATATAGAATTTTCTTTACAAAACTTAAATGTTTTAAAAGAATATGTTTTAAAATTTGCTAATTTATATATTATTTTAACATCTCAAGATGAATAATATTATATAAAAAATAAAATTATTATAAAAAATAAAATTATTATAAAAAATAAAATTATTATAAAAAATAAAATTATTATAAAAAATAAAATTATTATAAAAAATAAAATTATTTTGAAATTGATTTCGATTTACTTTTTACTTTACTTTTTAACGTAGATTTACTTTTTAAAGAAGATTTCGATTTACTTTTATTTTTAATTTCTTTATTATTTTTAATTTCTTCTTCTTTATTATTTTGCATTTTTAATTCGAATTTTAATAATTTATTATTTGAATTATTTTTAATAAAATTTTTTTGAATTTCTTGAATACTCATTATTATATGATAACGCGTTTTTAATGCCCATTGTATTGTTTTATAAAATTTTTCCATATCAATTGGTTCATTTATTTTAATCTCTTTTACTTTATAATGATTGATTAAAATACCTCCCTTTTTTAATAAATTATTTTTAATTTGATTATTTATTTTATTTACTTTATAAAATTTTGTTACAAAGTTATTTGGTATAGGTATTGTAAATTTAAAACCAAATTTTATTCGTAATGCTATTAAATCAGCCAATGAACGTGGTCGTGCTCGTATTCTTCGTCTTAAAATATCCATTTTTATAGTTGTACTTTTAATTCCTAAATAGTACATATGATATTTTCCATAAGCTCGCACTTCATTATAATTTTTAGCACCATATGATTGAGCCCATATATCATAATATTCTTCATAAAATATTCGTGTTAACTCATTATTTCCGCTATTTATATAACTAAAATCATACATACCTTTTGGATTTTCATTAAAATGTTTTTCATTTTCATTTTTTTCAAATTCACGTAATGGAGCATAAAAATCTGGCTCATTTGGTTTACAATAAATCATAAAATCAAAATCATTATTTGGACGATGACCTAAAAAATATAAAAGTGTAGAACTATAAAACATTGTTCGAAAACGTACATCTATATTTAATATATGATTCATTGAAGTACGGAAATATTCCATTAAATCCCAATTTTTAACATGTTTATTATGTAAGTAATATTTTAAATCTTGATATTTTAAAAATTCTATTGAATTTTGATTAAATAATAATGTAGTTGAAATATATGATTCTTCAGCATTTTGTGGCACATATTTCACATAATTATAAGTATACTCTTCTCTATTTATTTGGTTTAACTTTAATTTTTTTCGAATAATAACTTTTAAAAAAATAGTATTTGAATATTGAAAAATTTGAAATTGTTTTAAATCATTTTTATAATAATTAAAAAATGTAGGAAATGTTTTCTTAAAATGGCGCGTATAATACATTTGATAAATAAATTTCATTAAATCATTTTTATTTGTTTGTATACTTTTTATTCCAATTACATCTTTTTCTAATTTTATAGGTATTATATCTTCTTTTAAAAAATATACTTCAAAAGTATAATCATTCGTTTGTGTTAAAGCATTTAAAAATAAGTCATCATATTCATAATCATTTTCATAAATAATTGATTTATTTTCTTTTAAAATACTTTCTAATTTTTTAATAAGTTCTTTATTTTCGTAATTTAAATCTTTATATACTTTTTTAATATATTTTGTTAAATTATTTTTTTTAGAACTACTCATAATAATAGTATTTTACTATTATTATAATTGATAATTAATTTTATAAATATTTATAAATTAATTATTTTCATTTACCTTCTGAATTTGAATATTCTCCATTAAAATATTCCATAAATGTTTTAATATCTATTTCTTCTATTTTTGCTGTTCTACCACCTGGTTTGGTAACGGTTTTTTCTTTTATCAAATATGGACAATTTTCTTGTATATATATCATTGTGTTAACAACAGCCTTAGTTATATTCTCTTTTCTTTTGCTACTATATTCATTCATTGAACTTATATGTTTTGTTAATGTATTTTTTTTAAATTCTATCATAATTGGTTCTTCTGCTTCTATAGCTCCAATTGCTACTTCTTCTGCTGATTCTATAGCTCCAACTGCTACTTCTTCTGCTGCTACTCTTACTCTTGATTGTGCTTGTGATTTTTTTGCTTGTGATTGTGCTTTTTTTGCTTCTTGTGTTTCTTGTAATTCTCTACGAATAGCATTACCTCGTTCTTTTTTTTCTTTTTTAGCGTTTCCTCTTTTAGTATATATTATATCTCCAATACGACGTAATGTACGATTAATACTATTTTTATGTTCAATCATATTATTATTATTTGAAAGAGTTGTAAAATATCTTTGTAAATTACGTAAATTAGTAATATTTAAAGAATTAAAATTAGTTGATTGTTTAGTTCTATAATTTGCTATTTTTCTATTTTTTTCTCTTTGTTTTTGTTCAATTTCTTCTAATGTTAATTCTTTTATATATAATGATTCTGGAATTTTTGTATTTGTAATATTATCTTCAAAATCATAATCATCTAATAATCTATTATCTAAATTCTCAGTGATTCTATCAATTAATAATGTGTTTTTTATATTTAATTTTCTTTGGTTTTCTAATAACGCATCTAAAAAAGTATTTTTAATTCTTTTTCGCGCTTCATTTTGTTCTTCACTATAATATATTTTAGAAAATATATCTAAATGTATTGGTATTTTATCTATATTTTGTGTAAATTCGTCTGTTTGTTCTATATAATTGTGCGTTAAATTAATTATATTAGGTGCCATTTCATTTTGTGGTGTAGGTCGATTGTCAGAAAAAATATAATGACGATTCAAATTATTAACACGATTATCTACATTAAATATATCTGTAAAAAAACGAATATTACGAGATTCTTTATTATTTGTTTGAAACAAATCAGATTGTGTATCAATAATTATTATGTTACCTTCATCATTTTCAACTTCTATATTAAAATTATGACTATAAAATACTCTTAAAATTGATGAATATAAATTATCATTCGTTGTAAAATCAATAGCTCTTGAATGGTTTAAATGTGTTTCAATAAAATTAGGATTTGAAGAATTAAGGTAATATGTAAATTTTATAATTTTTAAGTTATTATCTCTTATATAATGAATAAGCAAATACATTCGTTTTAAAGCACTTATTACGGAAAAATGGTTAAGTGCGTTAAAAATATAAGTTTTTTCGTTGTCAGTTAATTGTCGTCTTCCAGAAAAAAAAAGTTTATTTACAAGTTGTGATATATTTGTTAATTTACATTCGTGTCCTGAACAAATATTGTCACTATATCTTGAAAAAATACATCTTTTTATTGTACTTAAAAGCATTTTATATTTATTATTATTATTTGGTCCATTTATTGTAACAATTTGTGTTAATAAATTAGCAAATTCACCGTGTGTACCCATTCCTGAAAAAGTTGAATGTGGATTTCGTAATGTAGTTGGAAGACCTCTAATTTCTTGAACTTCTCTTCGCAAGAATGGTCTAAATGCTGCTTCTCTAAATTTGGTTGATGAATTATTTAATGATCTTATGATAGTAGTATCAATTAAAGAAATCACATTATCACAATTTTCTATAACTTCTCTTATATTTCTATTTAAACTATTTCTTTCACCTGCATTAAAATTTGTATTAAGATTAACAGATCTTAAAATTTCTTTTAATTGATATATATATTCCTTAATTTTTATTACTAAATTTCTTGTTAAAGATGGTGAATTATTTTTATTTTTTTCAATTTTTTGAATAAAATCTATTAAATCTGGAATATCTTTAACAACATTCATCATTTCTTGTCTTGATGATTCTAAAGAAGAAACTGTTCCACCAGCTCCTGCAGCTGCAGCTCCTTTAGGTATAAAAATTTGATTTAATCGTTCTACATTTGTAATAATTCTATTAATAACATCATTTAAAGTAACTATATTACTATTAAATATAGTTTGAATACTTCTCACAGCATTAATTCTTTTTCTTTGAAATTCTCTTTTTTGTTCTCGTGTATAATTTGTTTTTTTTTTTTCATAATAACTTAAATTTTTATATTTCCACGGATTTATAGGACGATTAATTGTATTTTTTTCTATTTTGTTTCTAGCAATTTTTGCTCTTCTTTCTCTTCTTTCTGCTTTTTCCCTAGCAATTCTTTGTCTTTCTGCTTCTTCCGCAGCTCTTCTTTCTGCTTCTTCCGCAGCTCTTCTTTCTGCTTCTTCCGCAGCAATTCTTGCTTCTTCTTCACCTGCTTTTTTTTTTGCTTCACGTTGTTCTTTTTTTTTTTTTAGTCCTTTTGCCATTCTACAAATATTTGTTTAAAAATATTTTTTCTATTATATTTAAATATTAAAAAATAATTAAAAATTGAAAAATATAAATTAACAAAATAAATTAATAATTAAGAATGAATATAAATTTACTATTTTATTTACAATATATAATAATGAATTATCAAGCTATTTTTTTAAATACTTTTTTAACTTTATTACCAAATCAATGCTATTTTTTTAACTACGGTACTGTAAATATTGAACAATTATCAATTTTACTAAAACGTAAACCAGAATTTATTTTATATCAAAATTGTGTATTACGTAATTTTGTTCGTATCTTTTGTAATAATAAAGATAATACTTCTGTTGCTTCAATATATAATCATGATAGGTCATCTGTATATGGTTATGTTGTAAAAATATCATATGATGAATTAGATATATTGGAATCATACCATAAAAATTATACTTTAAAAAAAATAAGAGTAAATTATACAACAGGTAATATTTATTCAACAAAAATTGTAAATGAACGTTTTCTTGAAGAATCAAATGATGATATATTTTTACCATATGTATTTATATATGATGATTATATAAATAATGATAAGGTTTTACCATCAGAAATGTATATTTCTGAAATTCGTAAAATGTTAAATGATAGAAAAAAGATTGAAAATGTTTCATTTAAAAAAATAATGATATTATGTGTAACAAATATATTTACTAATACTAATAAATATTATTATGATAATGATTTAAAAAATATTGAATATGATGACGTTACAAATGATGAATTTAATGAAAAAATTGTAATATTAGATTATGAAAATATTTAATTGATTATGAAAATATATTATAAAAAATAAAATAAGTATATAAAGTATATAAAAGAGTTTAGATTATATAATATATATATATATTTATAAAAATGAAAGAAAATAATGAAGATGAATGCTATATATTAGCTACTAAAAATATATTAGCTACTAAAAGTTAATAGTAATACCATAATTTTGGTATAACATTTTTTTAGCATTATGTTTATACATAGATACATATTGAATATCTTCGTTTAATTTATTACATAAAAGTATATAATCATCTTTTTTTTCATCATATTGAAACATCATACTTTTTAGTAGCATATCAAATTTTTGATGATTATCATAAATATTTGATAATATATTTTGTAAATAATATACATAACTTTTAGGTTCATAAAATTGTAAAGCTTCTAATTGAAAACTGAAATGATTAATATTTAAACAATAATTATATAATTCTTGATATAATTCATCATAGTTGTTTCCATGTATATTACGCATTAATAGTTTCCAATCTTCAATTATTGAAGTACTATCATCTAATTCAAGATGGTTTACAACGGATTCAATTAAATTCTCAAAATCTTTATCTTTTTGAATATAAAAAGCATTTCTTTTAGGATGAACATGAGTACAATCTTCGAAATGACATCCATCATCTTTGTATGGAACAAAAAAAACATCAAATTTACATATATTTAAACGTTTACGTTCATTATGTAATTTAAAACATCTTTTATTTTTACAATCTATGTCATCTAAACACAATATATGTTTCGTTTCTTTACTATACTTATTATTTACCATATTTTTAAAATAATTATTAAATATATATATTTTATATATATTTAAAAGAATAATAACTATTATTTTAAATTTTATAAATCACTTTTTTTTATAAAAATATATTATTTACGTTAATTCTTTTTATTTACTTACCTTTTACCTTTTTTACCTTTTTTAGGCTTTTTAGCTTTTACTGTAGATACTGGTTTAGATTCTGATACTCCAGATGCGACTTCAAGTGCGATTTTAGGTGCGTTTTCATTAGAAGAAGAACTAGAAGAAGAATTAGAAGAAGAACTAGAAGAAGAATTAGAAGAAGAACTAGAAGAACTAGAAGAAGAACTAGAAGAATTAGAAGAAGAATTTGAAGAAGGTGCTGCTCGTGCTACTCCACGTTCATTTGGTGGGAAAAAACCTTCATTATATTGAATATACATATTTGGTGGAATTGAACTTTCATAGCATATAGGAGCTAATCCAGCTGGTATATTTTCTAGTGGTATATCTATAAGTCCTATATTTAATAGTTGTGAATATATAGTATCTTCTATATTTAATAAATTTTCACTTGAAATACCTTTATATGTAGTACTATATTTGCGCAATAAATCAATAATTGTATTACGATATTTATAATGAAATTCATCATTTGGTTTAAATAGATCTAAATATAAAGATATTGTATTATCTTTAGTAAGATTTGCAGCTTTATTTAAATATATGTTATTTATATTAAATTCACTATAAAGAGTATTATTTGTATATTGTTTATTTAATGTTAATTTATTAGCATTATTTATAAATTTTATTATATTTTTATCAATACTTTTAGCACTAATAAGTTGTTTTAATCGAATTGTGTTAGCCTTTGTTTTAGCATTTGTAAGTTGCTTAAATCTAATATTATTGATATGAAATCTATTACCATATGTTGTAAATAAATCATTATTTGTATCATATGTATGTGATACTCCATCTTTTGTAAATATTACTTTAAAATTGTGACTATGATATATTCTCATTATAGATGAAAAAAATCTAACATATTGTAATTCAAATTGTTCTGCTTGATCTAACGTTCCACAATTAACATCAGTAGTAACTGAATTAAAATCTAATTTCATATGATGATCTTTAAATATTTTTACATTTGGATTTCTTTCATCTTTATTACTATTAGCATAATAAGTAATATTTTCAATTGTATCTGGTTTTTTATTATCAATAATATAACCAAGTAATATATATAATTTTTTTAAAGCATTTATTACTGAAAAATGATCTAAAGCATTAAATATTGCTTGTTGTATTCTAGGTTTATGTAATGTACCACCATGATTATGTTTAATTTTATTATCATAATATTCAAATATACTATATATTTTATATAAAAGCTCTCCTTTTGTTTTAATTTTTTTGAATCCACGTATTGTTATTAAATTATCAGCATATCGAGCATAAATACATCTTATGATTTTTTTAAACAATCTATTTACTCGTGTTGTAGCTCGTTGTTCAAGACTTCCTATTGTAGATGCATTATATATTGATCTATGATTAGCTCCATGTTTATTAGTATATATTCCTTTATAAATATCAAGTAGTATCTGTGAAAAACGATATAAATTAGATTCACACGAAATAGTAGTATGTTGATTTATAAATGCTGCTGCGCTTGATGACTCTCTACTACTTTTTCTATTATAAGATTTTGCGTAAATAAACTTCTTACCACCAAGCATTTTATTTATATTTTATATTTCTATTTTATAAAAATATAAAATATAAAAAAAATGATTTAAAAAAATATATAATTTATCTTTATTTTAAATTATAATAATAACGTAAATCTTATTTAAAAATTTTATATTATACGTAACTTAAAAATGAGCTCTTTTTTTTCCTTAGAATCAAATGAATGCTATCTTTCTATTTACGATCATCTAAATATTACTTTATTAAGTAATATGATTCAACGTAATATTGAATCAATTCAATATAAAAATATACTTATGCGAAATTGCGTTCGCGTTTTTTGTGATAATTATGATAAAACATCTGTTGCTACATTATATGATGTTCCATCATTATCCGTATATGGAATTGTAGTAAAAATAACTTATGATGAGTTAAATATACTTAAAAAACATTATACAAATTATTATGTAAAAAAAGAGCGTGCTTATTTAACAGGTAAGATGTATGAATATATTGATAAAAATGGAAATAAATATTTAGATCATTCAACAACATATGTAAAAAGTTTTATTTTTTTACATAAAAATATACAAAATCCAAATAAAATTAAACCTTCTAAATCATATATTCAATCTATTCGTAATATGCTAAATGATAGAGTAAAAATTGAACCATATATAAATCAAAAACCAATTACAATTTATTATGTTAAAAATAATAAATTACGTTTTGTTGATTATGAAGATTTTGAAAATTAAAAATTAAAGATTTATTTTAATTATTTATTATAAAAATATTTATACATTACTTTTTTATATATATTTATAAAAAAAAATGATACATAAAAATAAATATAAAATATTAAGTATAATAGATTGATTTAACGACTAATATGTCAACCCACCAAAACGATTTTATGACGGAGCTTGCTGCTGAGCTTGCTGATGCTCAGGCTAGAGTTACTGATGCTCAGGCTAGAGTTACTGATGCTCAGGCTGCGTTTGATGCTGCTCAAAATGCCTTAACAGAGGCTATTGATGAAATGAATACTGCTAAGGAGGCTTATCAACTTTCTCAACGTTCTTCTATGCCT
>JACCEA011095756.1_pt1 | contig 12858 bp, 6 predicted proteins | sample 7449851 | NCBI WGS metagenome assembly JACCEA01 (sample SAMN15323453, study PRJNA562643) | freshwater metagenome | isolation source: river surface water | place: USA:Blue River Watershed | collected 2017-08-18 | reverse complement strand
GGTGAAGAACGAGTAGAGGCCGGCTTCGTCGATGTTCTGGAAGAAGGCGGCGAGGGAGTAGAAGTCCTTTTGGGAAATCGGATCGTATTTGTGGTCGTGGCAGCGGGCGCACTCGAGCGTGAGGCCGAGAAAGGCGGTGCCGAAGGTGGTGGTGCGATCGTTGACGTAGTTGATGCGGTATTCCTCCTCGACGGAGCCGCCCTCGGCTTCCTGGGCGTGGAGGCGATTGAACGCGGTCGCGAGGCGCTGGTCGTCGGTGGGCGAGGGGAGGAGGTCGCCGGCGAGCTGCCAGGTGACGAAGCGGTCCCAGGAGAGGTTGGCGTTGAAGGCGCGGATCACCCAATCGCGCCACGGCCACATGTCGCGCTCGCGGTCGACCTGGAAGCCGTAGCTGTCGGCGTAGCGGGCGACGTCGAGCCAGTCGGCGGCCATGCGTTCGCCGTAACGGGGCGAAGCGAGCAAGCGGTCGACGTAGGCGCGGAGGGCGGCCTCGGGATCGGCGGCGGCGGCGCGGTAGGCGGCGACGTCGGCGTCGGTCGGCGGCAGGCCGGTGAGATCGAAAGCGAGGCGACGCAGAAGCGTGGCGGTGTCGGCTTCGGGTTGGAACGCGAGACCGCGGGCGGCGAGGCCGGCGGCGACGAAGCGGTCGAGGGGAAGGGCCGCGAGTTGGGAGTCCTTGGCTGAGAGTAGCGACGTCGAGGCCGCGAGTAGGGGAGCGGCGGGCGGAGTGGGCGCGACGAGGGGTTCGAAGGCCCAGTGCGGTTTGTAGGGCGCGCCCTCGTCGATCCAGCGGCGCAGCGTGTCGACCTCGGCGGGAGTGAGGCGGGCGAGTTTCGACTCCGGCGGCGGCATCACCTCGTCGTCTTCGCGACTGGTGACGCGGTGGAGGATTTCGCTTTCGGCGCTCTTGCCGGGGACAATGGGAGCGACTCCGTCCTTGAGGCGGAGCGCGCCTTCGCGGGTATCGAGGCGGAGCTTGGCCTTGCGGCCGGCTTCATCGGGGCCGTGACAGTGGAAGCACTTGTCGGAGAGGATGGGCCGGACGTCGCGGCTGAAGTCGACGGGCGCGGCGGCGCGCGCGGACGGGGCGGCGAACGCGCCGGCAAGGAGGGCGACGGCTAACGGCGGGGCAGGGAGGCGAAACATCGAGCGGGGGCGCAGGCGGGTGGGCGCGGGAGGCGCGCGGTGAAGGGATCAAAACGGGCGCCGGTGTTTTGGCCAGCGTGGCGTGCGGGCGGCGAAAGATCGCCGGCGGGGAGCGCGGGGCCGAACGGCGCCGCGGACGGAAAACGTTTTGCACCGCGGGAAGATCGGGACGGAATGGTCCCATGACTCACGCGCCCCACCCCCCTCGTCGTCGGACCGGTTTCACTTGGCTCGGGCTTTGGACCCTGGGCGCACTGCTGGCGGCGGCGACGGCGCAGGCGGCTGCTTCGTTTGCCGGCATGCCGACGCCGCCGCCGGACGACGGGAAACTGCGCATCGTGGCCTTCGGGGCGCATCCGGACGACTGCGAGATCCAGGCGGGCGGCGTGGGCGCGCTGTGGGCGCAGCAGGGGCACCACGTGCTCTTCGTGTCGGTGACCAACGGCGACATCGGGCACTGGCGCGAGGCGGGCGGGCCGCTGGCATTGCGGCGCAAGGCGGAGGTCGAGGCCGCGCACAAGCTTCTCGGCATCCGCGGCGTGATCCTCGACAACCACGACGGCGAACTGGAGCCGACCTTGGAGAACCGGCGCACGCTCACGCGGATCATCCGCGCATGGAAGGCCGACCTCGTGCTCTCGCCCCGGCCCTACGACTATCATCCGGACCACCGCTACACGGCGATTTTGGTGCAGGATGCGGCGTTCATGGTGACGGTGCCGTTTTTCTGTCCGGACGTGCCGGCCCTGGCGAAGAATCCGGTGTTCATGTATTACACGGACCGGTTCCAGAAGCCCTCGCCCTCGAAGCCCGACATCGTCGTCGCGATCGACCGGGTGATCGACCGGAAGCTGGATGCGCTGGGCGTGATGATCTCGCAGTTTGCCGAAGGCGGGGCGAACGGCTCGGCCGCGCTTTATCCGGCGGATGCGGCGGGGCAGGCGGCGCGGCAGAAGCAGGTGCGCGAGAATTTCTCGCGGCGCTTCCTGGCGACGACGGCGCGTTTCCAGAAGGAACTCGCGGCGTGGTATCCGGGCGAGGCCGCGGGCCGGGTGAAGCACAGCGAGGCCTTCGAACTCTGCGAATACGGGGCGCAGCCGAATCGCGCGGAGCTGGAGAAACTGTTTCCGTTTTTCCGCTGAGCAGGCGGTCGCGCGGCGGGTGGGCGCGGGCTTGCCGGGCCCCGCGGTGCGAGGTCCGGGGCGGAGAATGCGGTTGCGCGCGCGGGGCCGGTGCGGCGGTGTGGAGGCATGGGCGCGAAATACCTTCCGACGATCAAGGACCAGCGGGCCGCCGAACGTTACCGGCAGAAGCAGCAACCGATGCCGAAGTTCAAAAAAGCGCCCGCGGGCGGCGGCAAGAAGCGGCGCAAAGGTTGAGCGGACGCGGCGGGGCGGCGGGCCCTGCGCCCGGGCGACAAGCCCCTCGGGGGCGGGGCCGCGCGAATCTTGGTCGCCATCGGCGGCCGGGCGCGGGAAGACTCCGGGCATGACGCCCGTCGCCTTCTACGACACCAAGTCCTACGACCGGGATTCGTTTCCGGCGGCGCCCGGCGGCGCGGAGCGCACCTGGCGATTTTTCGATTTCCGGTTGTCGGCCGAGACGGCGGACACCGCGCGCGGCTGCACGGCGATCTGCGCGTTTGTGAACGACCGGCTGGACCGGGGCTGTCTCGAGAAACTCGCGGCGATCGGAGTGCGGCACGTGGCGCTGCGGTGCGCGGGCTTCAACCAGATCGATCTCGCGGCGGCCAAGGCGCTCGGTCTGGCGGTGACGCGCGTGCCGGCCTACTCGCCGCACGCGGTGGCGGAGCACACGCTGGCGCTGCTGCTGACGCTGAACCGCAAAATCCACCGCGCCTACAACCGGGTGCGCGAGCACAACTTCGCGTTGGGCGGCCTGGTGGGCTTCGACATCCACGGCAAGACGGTGGGACTGGTCGGCACCGGCAAGATCGGGCGGCTGACCGCGCGGATTTTCCAGGGCTTCGGCGCGCGCGTGCTGGCGAGCGATCCGTTTCCGGACGCGGCCTGGGCGGCGGCGGAAGGCGTGACCTACGTGCCGCTGCCGGAGTTGCTGGCGGCGTCGGACATCGTGTCGCTGCACACGCCGCTGACTCCGGAGACGCACCACCTGATCAACGACCGCACGCTGGCGGCGATGAAGCCCGGGGCCTACCTGGTGAACACGAGCCGCGGCAAACTGATCGACACGACGGCGCTGCTGGCGGCGTTGAAGTCGGGGCGGCTCGGCGGCGTGGGGCTCGATGTCTACGAGGAGGAGGAAGGGGTGTTTTTCGAGGACCTGTCGGGCACGGTGCTGCAGGACGACGAGTTGTCGCGGCTGCTGACCTTTCCCAACGTGCTCATCACGTCGCACCAGGCCTTCCTCACGGTCGAGGCGCTGCGGGAGATCGCGCGCGTGAGCGTGGAGAACCTGCGGCGCGGCGCGGCCGGCGAGGCGTTCCTCGACGGCACGCAGCTGGCGTGACCCGGCGGGGCCGGGCGGATCACTTCGCCGCTTTGGCGTTCTTCTTCTTGCCGCCGGCGGCGGCGGAGCCGGGGGCGGGCAGGGCGTCGGCACGGCGCGCCCAGGCGTCCCACTGGGCGGCGAGCGCCTTGGCGCGGGCGGGCTCGGCGGCGCTGAGGTCGCGCAGTTCGGTGCGGTCGGTTTTCAGGTGGTAGAGTTCCCAGGGGCCGGTGCGGCCCTGGCGGACGAGTTTCCAGTCGCCGACGCGGACGGCGGCGTTGCCCTCGTGCTCCCAGAAGAGCGGGCGCTCGGGCGGCGGGGCGGGGCGGGCGGCGGTGAGCAGCGGGGCGAAACTGCGGCCCTCGGGCGCGACGGTGGGGCGGCCGGCGTGTTCGCGCGGGAACGTGGCGCCGCCGACCTCGACGGCGGTGGCGAGCAGGTCGACGAGGTGGGCGGGAGTCGCCTCGAGCGCGCCGCGGCGGGCGGCCGGCATGGCGGCGGGCCAGTGGGCGATCAGCGGGGAGGCGATGCCGCCCTCGTGATTGTAGTGCTTGTAGCGGCGGAACGGCGTGTTTTGCAGCTGGGCCCAGGATTCGCCGGAATACCAGGTGGAGTTCGCGCGGGTGGGGTCGCCCTCGCTGCGGCCGTTGACGCCGGCCTCGGCGTTGCCGCCGTTGTCGCTGAGGAAGAGCACGAGGGTGTGGTCGAGCACGCCGCGCTCGCGGAGGCCGTCGACGAGGCGGCCGACGGCGCGGTCCATGGCGAAGACGCGGGCGGCGTAGACGGCCATGAGGTGGTCGAAGCGGTCGCGGTCGGCGGCGGACAGCGAGTCCCAGGCCGCGATGGCGTCGGCGCGCGGGGCGAGCGGCCAGGCCGGGTCGACGAGGCCGATCTCCTGCTGGCGGGCGTGGCGCGCGAGGCGGAGCTTGTCCCAGCCGGCCTGATACTTGCCGCGGAAGCGGGCGATGTCGGCGGCGGAAGCCTGGAGCGGGAAGTGGGGGGCGTTGTGGGCGACGTAGAGGAAGAACGGTTTTTTCGCGGCGAGCGCGTCGTCGACGAACTTGAGGCCGAAATCGGTCCAGAGGTCGGTGGAATACCAGTCCTTGGGCAGGCGCGGATCGGCGTCGCCGAGCGCCTCGTCGTTGAGGAACAGTTTCGCGCGGTCGGAGCCCGGCTGATAGAAACCGCCGGCGGCGGCATGGAGGGAGCGGTCGAAGCCGCGGGTGCCGGGCGTGACGCCGGCGGTGTGGCCGACGTGCCACTTGCCGCTCATCGCGGTGAAGTAGCCGGCGGGACGGAGGACTTCGGCGATTGTGGGGGTGTAGGCATGGAGGCGGCCGCGGTAGCCGGGGAAGGCCTCGCCGGCGTCGTTGACCATGTGGCCGACGCCCGCCTGGTGCGGGTAGAGGCCGGTGAGGAGGCTGGCGCGGGTGGGGCAGCAGCGGCCGGTGTTGTAGAATTGGGTGAAGCGCACGCCGCCGGCGGCGAGCCGGTCGAGATGGGGCGTGGGGATCTCGGAGCCGTAGCAGCCGATGTCGGACCAGCCCATGTCGTCGACGAGGATGACGACGATGTTGGGCTTGGCGGGCGCGGCGGCGAAGGCGAAAGCGGCGCCGGCCGCGACGGACGCTGCCAGCACGGCAGCGCGCAGGGCGCGAAAGCGGGAGAGACGGGCAACGGGCGGGGTGGCGGAGAGCATGATGACGACGGAAAGGGAAGGGAACTCGGGGCGCGGGGCGAGGCGGTTGGTTCAACCGCCGAGCCGGCCCGGGAGGTAGTCGACCATGCGGCCGACGTAGTCGGAATAGTCCTTGTTTTTCGGATCGACGAGACGGGCGGCGCGGATGGCCGGGAGCAGCGGCCGGGCCGGCGGGCCGAGGCGATGCGCGGCGTTGAGCGCGGCGAAGCGGGCGAAGAGATCGTCGGAGCGCAGGGCGGCCTCGAGCACGGCCAAGGTGCGGGGGAGCTCGCCGAGGGCGGCGACCGTCTCGGCCGCACTGATGCGGACCTCCGGGGACGGGTCGTCGAGGGCGGACAGCAGCGCGGGGCGGGCGGGGGCCGCGGCGGCGCCGAGCGCCTGGAGCCCGACGGCGCCCCACCAGCGGACGGCGGAATCGTCGGTGCGGAGGAGCGCGACGAGGTCGGGGACCGCGCGGGGATCGCGGCGGTTGGCGAGGTCGGCGGCAGCGAGCAGGGCCGGCAGCGGATTGGCGCGGGGATCGACGGCGAGGGCGTAGGGCGTGCGGTCGGCCGAGCGGGCATGCATTTCGCGTTCGGGCAGGAGGCCCAGGTCGCCGGCGGCGCGCATCTGGGCGACGAGCAAGGCCCGGAGGCGGGCCAGTTCGCCGGCGTAGGCGGGATCGGCGGCGAGGTTGTTGACCTGCCAGGGATCGCGGACGACGTCGTAGAGCTCCTCGACGGGTTTGTGCGGAGCGAAGAAACGGGCGGCCGGACCGGAAAGTTTGCCGGCGGCGGCGAGCGCGTCCCAGGCGCGGAGGCTGGTGTGCTGCCAGTTGTAGCTCATGAACTGCGCGTGCGGGAACTGCGGGTGGAAATTGCGGAGATACTGGAACCGGCGGTCGCGCACGTAGCGCACGAGGTCGATCGCCTCGCCCTGCCGGTCCTTGCCGCCGAAGACGAATTCGCGGGGCGCGCCGGCGGCGGCGCCGAGAAAGGCGCTGCCCTGAAAGTAGTCCGGGGCGTCCACGCCGGCGAGGCTCAGCACGGTGGGGGCGAAATCGACGAAGCTGACGAGGCGGTCCGACACGGTGCCGGCGGCGGCGGGCGCGAGGTGCGCCCATTTTTTAGGGAAGCGGACGAGCAGGGGCACGTGCAGGCCGGGGCCCCAGGCCCACATCTTGATGCCGGGCATGCCCGTGCCGTGGTCGGAGAAGAAGAACACGATGGTGTCGTCGGCGAGGCCATCCTGCGCGAGGGCGTCGAGGAGGTCGCCCGCCAGGTAGTCCATGGCGGTGACGTTCTCGTAGTGGCGGGCCCACTCGGCGCGAAACTCGGGGGTGTCGGGATGGAAGGGCGGGATGGGGACGCGCGCGGGGTCGCGGCGCTGGGCCGGGGTCAGGCGGCGGGTGTTTTTGGCGTAGGTGGCTTCGTCGCAGAAGATCTGGCTCTGGTGCGTCACCGTGAAATTGAAGACCGAGAAGAACGGCTGGCCGGGCGCGCGGTTGCGCCAGTGGGCCCGGGCGGACGAGGCATCCCAGGCCCCGGCGGGCGTGGCGAAGTTGTAGTCCTCCTTCGAATTGTTGGACGTGTAGTAGCCGGCGGCGCGGAGGTAGGCGGGAAACGGCTTGATCGCGGCGGGCAGGCGCGCGGTCGAGCGCATGTTCTGCGTGCCGAGGCGCAGCGGGAGCACGCCGGTGATGAGGCAGGAGCGGCTGGGCGCGCAGACGCCGGTGTAGGCGAAGGCCTGGGTGTAGCGGACACTTTCGCGGGCGAAGGCATCGAGGCGCGGCGTGACGGCGAAGGTGTCACCGTAGGCGCCGAGGTGAGGGCCGGTGTCCTCGCAGGTGATCCAGAGGATGTTGGGGCGGTCGGCAGCGACCGCGAAGGCGGTGAAACAGGCGGCGCCGAAGGCGACGAGCAGGCAGCGGCGGGCGAAAGAAAGCATCAGGACAGGGAGTGGGGTGGGGCGCCGCGCGTGGCACGCGGAGGCCGAGGCGGCGGACGATGCGGCGAACCCGTGCCGGCGGCCAGCCTGCACTTGCGGCGCGCCCGCGCCCGGGATCGTTCCCGGCGCGGGCGAAGGAGCGAAGCATCGCCCCGCGCGGCGGGGCGAGCGGTCCGGTCAGAGATCGAAGCCGACCGTGAACACGAAGAGCCGGGGCTCGACGCGGGCCCAGGCGACGTAGCGGCCGGTGGAGAGCACGCGGTTGGGGACGATCGTGTCGGGCTCGAGCAGATTGCGGACATTGAGCTGCACGCGGTATTTCACCCCGCCGAAGTATTTCGCGGTGCCGCGGTAGTTCACGCCGACGTCGGTGTAGAACTCGTTTTTCCCTTCGAGCGGCCGGCCGAGGTCGAACGTGACGGTGCCGTTGGGCAGGGTTTTCAGGCCGTAGCCGAGGTTGGGGGCGGAGCGGTAGCGGAAGGCGACGTTGGTCCCGAGCCCGCGGAGGCGGCCCTCGGTGAATTTGTAATCGGCGATGAAATTCCAGCGCAGTCCGCGGCCCTGGCTGCGACCGCGTCCGTCCACGGCCTTGATGAAGGCGGCGGAGGCGCCGACATCCTCGGCGTAGTAGCGCTCGAAGGTTTTCGAGGCGGGATTGGTGCCGTCGAAGGGCGCGGTGGCCCAGGTCCAGGTGCCGATGGTGCCGTTGCCGTCGACGTCGCGGGGATTGGTCTTGCCGCCCTCGGGCACGCTGAGGGACTGCCAGACGGGGAGGCGCGCGGCCATCCAGGCGAACCATTCGGTGCCGACGTTGGACTCGGTCGACTCCTGTTTGGCGGCGTTGGCCTTGAAGCTCCAGTTGCGGTTGGGCAGCCAGCTGAGGTCGAGCTCGTAGCCCTTGGCCTCGCCGTCGAACATCACCCAGTAGTTGGCGCGGCCCTTCTCGCGGAAGCCGCCGGTGCCCGCGCCGAGGACGGGCAGCTGCGGGTCGAGGGTGCGCATGGCGTTGTCGATGTTGTAGAGCTGGTCGCGGATCGGGTCGTTGAAGCCCTGGTTGCCGGCGCGGGTGGGGCCGGCGGTGTTGGTGAAATAACTGGCGCGGGCGATGAGTTTGCCGCCGACGAGTCCGAGCGAGAGACCGACATCGTCGCCGAGGCCGACCGCGCCGGGGTATTCCCGGCCGAAGGGATCGAAGCGGCCGATGTTGGGCTGGAAGGTGTCGGAGCGGTTGTAGGTGAGGGAGGCCCAGGGCGTGAAATGAAACACGCCGCCGTAGGTGCGGGTAAGGCCGGACTGAGCGGTGCCCCAGGGGCCGAAACGCGCGACCTCGACGCTCGGGTAGAGGCCGCTCCAGTCGCGCACCTGGTAGCGCGGATCGATGGTGGCGCTCTTGGCGGTGTCTTTGCGGTAGCCGAAGAGCAGCACGAGGCGGTCCTTGAGGAGGTAATTCTGCCAGGCGAACATCCGGGTCTGCACGTCGGTGCGCGTGCCCTCGGGGCCGGAGCCGGTGCGGACGAGTTTCCAGCCGTCGGCGTTGCGGTAGGGCGAATCGAAGAGCCAGGCGCCCATCGGCTGGCCGGCGGCGTCGTTGAAGCGCCAGGTGCCGAAGAGATCGCCGAAGGGTTGGAAGGCGTGGTTGCCGGCGGGCCCGCCGAGGTAGAGCCGGGTATGGAAATCGCGCACGCCGTTGGTGGCCCAGAGCTGGGTGCCGGTGCCGGTGGGGGCGCCGACGGAGCCGGTGGTGTAGGTGACGCCGGGGACGGTGGGAGCCTGCTCGAGGATGCCGCGCTGAAGCTGCTGGCGGCGGCTGATGGATTCAGAGCCCGAGGCGAGGGCGGCGAAGCGGTTTCGGCCGAACCATTTCAAGATGCGGTTGGAGCCGAAGGTGCGGGCGAAATCGAATTCATAGGACAGCGTTGCGCGCCAATCCTCGCGGTTTTCCCAGACTTCGCTGCCGGTCGCGCGGCCCTGGATGTAGTAGCGGCCGGCGTTGGGATTGAGCGTGGTGCCGTCGGGGAGGTAGCGGTTGGCGTCGACCAGGAGCGTGCCGGGCCCGAACCCGGAGTCGGCGGTGCGCTCGTCGAGGTCTTCCTTGTTGAAAGCGAGTTCGAGGTGCAGGTCGCGGGCGAGTCGCTGCTCGACGAACACGTTCATGAGGTCGGAGCGAAGGCGCTGGCCGCGACTCATGCCGAACAGGTTGGTCGAGTAGGGCGTGACATGCTCGTCGCCGACGGTGAAGGCCTGGCGGTCGAGCGGGTCGTAGGGATTGAGCGCGGCGGGAATGTCCTGGGGCTGGCGCGTGGCGACGGCGTTGTTCCAGCCGCGGAAAGTGCCGTCGAGCGCGGCGCCGGCGCCGAAGAGCCAGACGGCGGGGTTGCCCTGGCGGGCGAAGAGCGGGTGGTTCCCGAGGTTGCCGAGGGTGAAATTGCCCGGGTTGGACGCGCCGGTGGCGCGATTGTCGAAGAGCGGGCGATCGGCGGTGTAGGGGCTGCCGCGCACGGAGCCGGCGGTTTCCCAGAGCGAGATCGCGTCGACGGGCGTGATGCGCGGGGCGCGGTTGCTGAAGCGCTCCACCTTCTCGCCGTGCACGGAGATCGTCGTGTGCTTGAAGGGCTGGGCGGTGATGGCGCCGTAGTAGCGGTCCTGGCGGTCGAGGTTGGGTTTGGCGAAGGTCTGGGATTCCTCGGAAAGGACGGCGGCGCGGAGGGCGAGCTTACCCTTGAAGATCGGCTGGTTGAAATTGAGCGAGGCGCGGCGCGAATCCTCGGAACTGTATTGGAGCTCGGTGGAGACGCTGCGGCGCTGGAGGTTCGCGCGCTGCAGACTGACGTCGACGATGCCGGACGGACTGCCGAGGCCGAAGAGGATGGCGTTGGGACCGCGGGCGATGGTGATGCGGTCGAGGTTGTAGTTGTCGGTCGGCATCCCGGCTTCGAAGAAGTTGCGCGAGAGGGTGGCGCCGGTGAGACCGCGGACCCGGGTGGTGTTGCGCGGCTGGAAGACGCCGAAGCCGAGGCCGTCGCCGTCGACGATTTCGTCGCGGCCCTCGATGTTGGTGGAGTAGATGAGCGCCTGCTCGAAGTTGTTCACGCCGAGGTCGCGCATGAAATCCATGGTCATCACCTCCATGGGTTGGGCGAGGTCCTTGAAGTCCGTCTTCATGCGCGAGCCGCCGAGCGTCTGGGTGGCGACCCAGCCGGTTTCGGCTTCGGCCTGGATGACGAAGGGAGACAGCTCGATGGTGTCCGAAGACGAGGTGGCGGCGGGGGCCGGTCGCGCGGGAGCGGCGGGGGTCTGGGCCGGGAGGGTGGGAGCAAGCAGGCTCGCGAGGAGCGCGGGTGCCCACAGGACGGGGTATTTCTTCATGGGAGGCAGGGTCGAGGTTGGGGGTAAACGAACGGACGATCGCCGGGCCGGGCCGACGGAAAGGCACGTCGGTGGCGCAGGCGTGCGCGGTTCGGGGTGGGGATCGCTGGAGTGTCCGTAGGTGTCGGGTTGCCCGAGGGGAAGGCATCCCTTTGCACATCCTACCGACGAATTTCCACCTCGGGCCCGGCGGGAAATGCGCGGAGGCGCGCCCCGAGGGGGGCGTGCAAGGACGCCACCGCCCGGGCGCGAGGTGGCGCTATCCCCCGGTGGGGCCGGCGGGAATCCGGGGCGCATCACGCGCCGCAAACCACCGCGTGAAGCGGTGGTCGCGGGCGGACGAGCCTACTTCTTCGCGGCGAGGAAGTGGACGAGCGCGGCGAAGTCCTCGAGCGAGAGGGCGTTGGCCAGACCTTCGGGCATCATCGACTGCGCGATGTGCTTTTCTTCCTTCACGTCGGCGGTGGCGACGGTGGAGACGGCGCCGGCCATGTCGCGGAGGACGATCTTGTCGGCGGTCGTTTCCGTGGCAAAGCCGGTGCGGGTCGAGCCGTCCTTCATGGTGAGCACGACGGTTTGGAAGCCCTGGGAGATGGTGTCGCTGGGCCGGAGAATGGCGGTCGCGATCTGGGCGGGGTTCATGATGCCGCCGACCTGGCCCATGTAGGGCCCGAGGGCGGGGCCGCCGGCGGAGAGGGCGTGGCAGGCGACGCAGCCCTGCGACGTGAACAACGCCTCGCCGCGGGTGTGGTTGGGCTTCAGTTTGTCGACGGCGAGGATGACGTCCTCGATCGGGGTGGTGGCGACGGCGCCGGCCTGCTTGGCGATCTTGGCGAGGTCGATGGTCGGCGCGGCGGGCGTCGCGGCGGCGGCAGGTTCGCGGGTGCCGAGGGAGGCGAGGCCGAGGCGCTGGCGGTCGTTGAGGGTGGCGAAGAAGTCGCGCTCGTCGGCGGACGCGGCCCGGGCGGCGGCGGCTTCGAGGGCGGCGGCGATGCGGGGCGACTCCGACCATTTCACGGGGCGGTAGTAGGGCCCGCGGGTGTCGGGACGCGTGCCCCACCAGGTGGTGCCGTCGAACGGCGTTTCCTGCTGGTAGAGGCGGGCGAGCGTGGTGAGCAGCTTGGTCCGGAGGGCGGGCGCGGGATTGGCGGCGAGCTTGGCGAGGAGGCCGTCGACGGCGGCGGGTTCGTGGAGGCGGGAGAGCGCCCAGAGGGCGAGGTCCTCGGCGGGGGTGCCGATGGCGGCGAGCGCGGGCGCCACGGCGCGGAGCTGAACGAGCGCGGTCGCGGCGACGTGGGGAAGGACAATGGCGGAGTTGGGCGTGGCGTGGCGCGGGGCGAAGGACTGCGGGCGGGTCTCGCCGGCGCGGCCGGTCGAGGCGAAGAACTCGACGGAGGAGTCGGGCTCGAGGGCGGCGTTGACGGCGCGGGCGGTGAAGGAAACGGCGCCGGCGGGGACGGCGAAGACGACGAGCGGGGGGCCCTGGAGCACGAGCGCGGGGCCGGAGGGACCGCCGGATTTCTTGCCCTTCTTGCCGGATTTGGCGGCGTCGGCGTTCGCGGCGCCGGGGGCCGGGGCAGCGGCGGGCACGGCGCGGCCGGCAGTGGGTTTCAGCACGGCGAGGCTGACCTTTTCGCCGTTGGCGCGGATGAAGGCGGCGTCGGAGAGCGCCACCTGGACGGCGGCGTCGGACGAGTCCGTGGAAGAGAGATGGAAGCGGAGTTCGTTGCCGGCGCGGACGGGCAGCGTGACGGTGGAAGAACGGTTGCCCTTGAGCGTGTCCTTCTGGGTGAAGTCGCTGTCGGCGCGGTCGTCGGGCTTGGTGAACGGCACGCGGAGCAGGGCGGCGGCGGCCTCGGGGCGGCCGAGGCGGCCGAGGGCGACGGCGGCGGCGGCCTTCTGGCGCGCGGTGCCGGATTGGAGGGCGGACGCGAACGGTTCGACCGGGAGGACGGTGGACTTCAGGCGCGGGAGGCGGTCGGCGGCGGCGCGGAGCGCGAATTCACGGAGGGTGTCGTCCGCGGCGAAGGCGAGGACGGTGCGCGGATCGGGGTCGAGCTGGGCGAGGGTGAAGAGCGCGGCGACGCGCGCGGCGGGCGCGAGCGTGGTGTCCCGGACGAGGGCGACGAGGGCGGGCTTGGCGTCGGCCTGCGCGGCGGCGGGACGCGCGAGGAGCTCGCGTTGCGCGTAGAAACGGGTGGTGGCGCTGGCGCTGCGATGGAGCGCGACGAGGTCAGCGGGTTTCTGCGCGG
>JACCEA010926643.1_pt1 | contig 12862 bp, 10 predicted proteins | sample 7449851 | NCBI WGS metagenome assembly JACCEA01 (sample SAMN15323453, study PRJNA562643) | freshwater metagenome | isolation source: river surface water | place: USA:Blue River Watershed | collected 2017-08-18 | reverse complement strand
TTTTGAGATTGAGATTGAGATTGAGATTGAGATTGAGATTGAGATTGAGGTTGAAGTTGAGATTGAGATTGAGATTGAGATTGAGGTTGAAGTTGAGGTTTAAGTTGAGGTTGAAGTAGAGGTTGATTTGATCGATAATGTATACTAGTCATGATTATAGATCCAGATAATAAAAGTTTTTTCCAAGACATTTTTTTAAAAAATAGATATAAGTTTTTTTTGGTTAGTTTTTTTTCTTTTTTATGTTCTTCAGAAGAAATCTTAGTATCCTCTAAGTTCGATGATAGATGGATCGTTGGAAGGAGTAGTTCTGTTTCTAAGCTATTAGTGCATTTTTTTTGTATTTCAATAGCATGTTTTTTTTTAAGCAAATTTTTTTTATGTTTAATTTTTACTTTTTTAAGTTCATATGCTACGTGTGAAAGCCAAAGAGCCAAACCAATTCCAGTTGATTTAATTTTAAATTGAGAAAAGTTTGCGTTGAGTGAATTTTGAAAAAAAAGAATCAAAAAGAAAAATATTTTACTTTTTGAAAATGGAATGAATTGTGAAATTAAAAACATAATTCCTCAGGATTAAATTTTCTTAACATAAAACTAATTAATTTAATTTTTTTTATCATTTTTATCTTTACAATTTCGTCCACTATGTAGTACGCTTTTATTATTCATTTTTGCATGACTAGCTCCTTTTTTGTGATAAAACGTGGTGCTAGCCGAACTCTTTTTTAATACTTTGTTAATTTCACAATTCACTCAGAATGACATTTTATTTCTAGTTTCTATTTTTCAATATTTTCATATGGTATTTATATAGTAATTTTTATTTGTATTTATGTCAATGTGGGCCATTCAATATGTTGTTTATTTGTATTAAAAAATCAATTTTGATTAAAATTGTGTGAAAAATGAATTATTTTTATCGATTCTGTTGTCTTGTTTTTCAGCTATTTTCTGTGCTGAATCTATTGAATAAGTCTGTTTTTGTATTTGTTGGATGAAGGAGGATAGATTATTATGAATAAGCAGTATGTTTTATTTTTTATCTTTTTGTCTGCTGTAAGCAGTCAATTATTATTGAGTCAAGATAGTGAAGAGAGTTTTTTTGATGACGCTATGGCATCGACTGAGAATCTATCGGACGATGCTGCTGTAGATCAAGATGCATCAACTGCTATTGATAAGGTTTCAAACGACGAGTCTGTTAAGCAAGAGGCTCAAGCAATAGAAGAAGTTTTACCAACTAAAGAGATAAAAAAAGATATAAAAAAAAAAATAAAAACTGAAAAGACTGAAGATACGGAGGAATTGACTGAATCTAAGAAATTAGGTTTTACCACAACGCGTCACGAACGCATTGGATTTGGCGGTAAAGGATTACAAAAAGCTGCTAGCATATCACGTCGATCAAAAACACGTAAAAGTCTTGATGATATTAAACCAGAAGAGCGAAAAAGAAAATATGCTCGTCGATCAGGATATAGTAGTAAAAGAGATAAAGACTTAAGTTCACGCATGAAAAAAGTGGGTGAGCGTAATGCAAGAATGGAAAAACGAGCAAGAGATGCTGGTTTGGGTGAAAAGAAATCTGCTCGCAGGGCTCCAGTAGTCCGTACAGGTCGCATACAAAATCCTCGTGAGGGACGTGTTGGTAGAGCTTCACGATCTCATGATGAAACGTTTGAACCAACGCATCTTGACAGATCAGCACGTCGTGCAGCACCAAAATTTTTAATGAAAAGAGAAGGAAAGAAAGAATCTCAAGAGGCATTCGAATCAAAAAAACGGGCGCCTCAAATAGAAGATAACTTTGAAGAATAATATCTGTTTTTAAAAAATATGCAGATTAAAAGAGGGACTGACTATGTCCCTCTTTTTTTATGATTTGCCGATTGGAATGAATGATAAAATATATTTTATATCATCATCATTAAAGCGAAGTCCACCACCAAAGAAGGGGCTAGCATTCTGTTTTGAGATGATATCATCAACACCGAAGGTGGTATAAATATTTTTCATAAAATAAGTTCGATTAATCCATTTTAAATGAGGGCGTGAATCATTGAGACGGTTATATCCTTTAAGATCAAATAGTTCAAATGAAGTCACCCAGTGTACGTATTGAAAGTTGAGTGGAACATAAAAATCAACGCCAGCTCCAAAAGTATTTTCAAAGACTCCGACACGGAGTGCCATGTGATTAAAGCGTTTACCAAATTGAAAGCCGAACAAGAGGCTATTTTTTTTCTGTTTTGTCGCTTCAAGAATGTCTGGATAATCTCGTTTGCCTAAGGTGCTCATGTCGGCAAGTGGAATCTCTTGTTCGTTTTTATCATATCGATTATAAAAAGTTCGTTCTTTTTCGATGCGGCCTGTATCATCAGCAGCGATTTGAAGAAGATAAAAATAATCATGTAAGGGCCGAATGCGTGCTTCAAAATACCCTTTTGAATTTTTGGTTCTAAAAAGTGTTTCACTATGCATATCAAGTTGAATGGTAATTGCGCTCGTGCGTGCAATATATGATTTAATTCCCTTCATTGTTTTTTTAAGGTCATCGTAAGGTTCAGATTCATTGATCAATTTACCAACAGTTCCTGTTCCATTATTAATTTTCTTAGCAATATGTTTTGCTTCAGAGAAGGTTTCTTTGAATGCTTGTGATGAACCTTCAATATTTTTAAAAGTTCCACTAAATTGATCAACGCCTGAACGGATCGAAGAACCCGTGAGTGAAATTTCTTGCGACACATTTGGGATTGCTTTTTCAAGTGCATCACCTGAACGTTCAAAATGTTTCATAAGAAGATTGATCTGTTCTTCATTTTTTTTCATAGTTCTATCAAGAATCTCAGCAAAATCAGACATTTTTCCTGATGCTTCAGAAAGATTATGAACAGTTTTTCTGATCTGTTGTTCTCCCGTTCGTGAGGCAATTACATTTTTCATAGAAAAAACAATGTCCTGAATGTTTGAAGCGATGTCGCGAAATTGTTCTAATATATCACCTAAATTGGTTGGGGCTTTACCAGGCATTGCGAGCACACTTCCAGGAATTAATTGTCCTGTTGAAGGGTCACCTGGATCGATACCGATGCTCTTGTTGCCAATCAGTCCTTGTTGTTCAATCACAGCATACGCATTGCGAGAAAGTTTATTCTGTTTGTTAACGCGAATAATCACCAGAGCCTTTCCTGCTTCCAGTAATTTTATTTCATCAACCCAGCCGACTGCAACACCAGCAATTTTGACGGGAGCTTTCGTTTCAAGTCCTCCGGTTTCATCAAAATAACATTTGTATTGATAGTGCAATGTTTTATCAATGCGAAATTCACCGATATTAAGACTGAGATAAAAAAAGATGCCGATCGCAACAATGATAAATATACCGACGCGTGTTTCTAGTTTCACTGTTCACCTGTTTTTTTAAGTTTTAAAATTTTTAAACCCAATATAACGAGAGTATTTTAAACGGTTTTTTGGGCGCTATTTTTTCTTTTTTTTCCGTTTTATATGTTTTATTTGTCTGTTGTTTTTTTTCTTCAGTATTGCTTGTTGTATAGGTTGTGTCCTTGGTGATAATAGCACAAATTCTCTGTTCAATTCCGTTTACTATTCCAGAAGATAGCACAGAAAAGGTGGTGGGCTCAAATTTTGTTGTAAAAATATCTTTAAAAACTCCCAGGCTCTTGGGTGTTTGTGAGTGCAGCAGCTGAAGATTTTTCCAATTTCCGATCCAATCATTACTCCATATTTCTTGATATTTATCAAAGAATGGTTTGAATAATTCTTTTCTTTTTTCAAACGAGATCTGCTCAACACGACCGACTTCAAGAAGTGCTTTAACCCCGTCGGTTAATAAAAGTGGATGCAGTTGATTCTGTTTGTTATGAAGAGAAAATATATCATGGAGTGCAAGTACGGCCAAGGGAGCCTTAATTTTTTTATTCGATTCTGTCTGAACAACAGAAGGTGGATTATAAAAAAGAGCAAGTTGTTTAACAAGGTCGATTGCGTATAATTCTGAAATATCATCGAGGGGACGATTTCGTTGTTTAAAAAAAGTTATTAACGCATCGGTAATAATTTGATCTTTGTTTTCTTGATGATTTGATTTTGCGTCTAATTTTTTTGTTTTTTTTGAAAAAGGAATTTTTTTAATTAAAGCATCAAACGGCGGTTTGAATGTATGATTTTTAAGGTCGTATGCCTGCATGAGTGGAATTTTTCCCTCTTCGCTTGTGATGCAGAGCGAAAGACTTCCATCAATGCCGTCAAGATCGTAGGTTAAAGGAAACGTTCGCCATTGGTTGAGTAAGGGAAGAAGTGAGCTTATCTGTTTCATGAAGGGAGAAGCTTGTTTAGTTTCGATCTCTTTAATATCATGTTTTTTTGCCATAAAAGGTTCATTGAGTAAAGCGATGGCGACATTGATTCCACTCAATGCAATCAGTTCAGCTTTTTCTCGATTAATCATTGTTGCATCAAAGCGTGCTCCTACAAAAATATTCTGAATGAGCTGTTGAGAGAGTGCAACAAGCGCACTTAAAATAAGCAAGCTAAAAAGAAGAACACTTCCTTGTTTTTTCATTGATGTCTCCCAAAAGGCATAACGCGTTGTTGAGGCTGTTGAGTAGTCTGTTGTTGCGCGGCATTTGCATTATTCTGTTGATTCGGTTTTTCTGCGTTGGAACTATCATTGCAGGAAATAACAGGAAAGCTTGCACTATACGTTCCTTGAATTTTTGAAAAGGGATCTTCAATGGTGAGTTCAATATCAATTATGGTGGGGAGTTTTATGGTTTCACCTTTTCCAGAACCGGTTGCTTTTTTTTGGTCAGCATCAGGTTGCTTGTTTTTTTTATCTTCATCAGCAGGAAAGTGATAAAAAATATAACAAGAGACAACATGGTCACATAAACAATGTGTATAAATTGGCGCTTGTTTTTCTTTTTTATTTTCTGGCCTAGTCTGTTCTTTTGCTTCAGTATTTAAAAGATCGGTTGTCTCTTTGCGCCATAAGCTGTATCGTTGGTCTTCATCTTTTTTTGAACTATTTTTATGAGCAACTAATTCATAAAAAACACGAACAAGACGTTGTTTTGGTTCTTCATAAACTAAAAAAGGATTGCTATTAATGATGCTCAAAGAACGAAGCATCTTCATAATGTATTCTGATTTTTTACGCGTAAGATCTCCATACGATGAAGCATAAAAAAATTGAAATGGTTCTTCTTTTTTTTGATCAGGTTTTTTTTGATTTTCAGTTGTTGATGTGGTGATTGAAAAAGGGCCAACCAGTGCGGTTGAAATATCACGTTCAATTTGATTACAGATCAGACATGCATCACGATTGATGCGCAAAAGAGCATCCATTTTTTTCATAATTTTATCAGCATTTGCATAGGTATTCAGCATTGAAAAAATAACGCCCGCTGAAAGCATCAATGCAAGCAATGTTTCAAGTAAAAAAAACCCTGATTTTTTATGCATGTGTTGTTTCCTGTTGATGATGATAGATAATGCCTGAAAGCCGACTACTGCGAGCTTTATTTTGTGCTTTCCATGATCCATCAACGGTGACTGTTGCAAGTTGTGAGCTGAGGCTTGCAAGCGATGATTTTGAATCAATGGGACGTTGTTCTTTGATGATAGTTAATGATTCATTTTCAAGAACTAGTTTTCTTTTAAAATCTTTTTTTTCGGGGAAAAGAAGCAATTCGTATAATTCTTTTTTCAGTTTAAAAAGATGCATGATTTCATCACGATCATCAGCGGCACGATAGAGTGCTCGAAATTGTACATTAATAATGTTGACGGTCGTAAACATTAAAATGAAAATTGCAATGAGGACTTCCATCATCATGAAACCGTTTTTTTTATGCATGCGATGTACCTCTTTTTTTGAGAGGAATATGTCCTTCATGGAGTTTGAAACTGCCTAAAAAGGGTTCCATGATCAGTGTTGCTCTTTCTTCTTCTTTATTTTCTTTTTTTTTGGTGATGTGTAGCATCAAATCTTGTGCTAGTCCTTCATGCATGATGTAGCAATGAGCAATATTTTTATTATCTTCAAAAAGTTCTTGGTTATTGCGAAATGTCGCAATAAAGCGAATGAAATTGGGCATTTTTTGTTCAGTTTCAAAGGCATGATGTTTCAGCTGTTGCCACAATAGTTGATTTTTTTTTTCTGGATCAGGTGATGCAAATTCAATGCATACAAGATCAGGTTCGGTCGGTTTTTTTTTTAAAAAAGTGATGCGATAGGTTGTGCGATCAGCGATAGCTTGTTGTCGTGTCCATTGAATGAGGCGATTGAGTTGATTAGTGTAGTTAAGAAGACTGACTTCAGTTGCGCGATTTTTAAAACGAGGAAGCACCATGGAGACCATGGTGCCTATTAAAAGTACTGCAAGCAGTATTTCGATCAACATAAATCCTGCAGTGGTGCGCATCGTGGTATATTTTTTATGTAGTTGTATTAGGATCCAACGCGCAAATCAGCATTATTTTCAGATTTTTCATCATTGCCGACAGAATATAATTCATAATATTTATATTCTTTGAAGCGTTGTGGAGGATTATTATAGATGAATTCATTGTTCCATGCATCGGTTGGCACGCGATCAAGGTACGGACCTTTCCAACGTTCAGCACCTTTGGTGTTCGGTTTGGTGACCAGTGCGTCAATGCCACCTTCTTGCTTGTTTGGATAATGTCCCATGTCAATGAAGTATTCATCTAAGGTTGATTTAATACCATGTAAGCTTATTTTGGTTGTTCCGATCTGTCCTTTACCAAATCGTTGCATTAATTTTGGTCCAACCATGGCCACAATCGAACCGATTAAAATCACTGCAATTAAGATTTCAATTAAACTGAAACCTGCTTTTTTTGTTACCATACATGTATCCTTTCATCTGTGTATGAAAAATAATAACGTTTCATTTTTTTAAATACCTGCAATATCACCCATCTGCATGATCGGCATGAAAATAGATAATACAATAAAAACTACAATGCCTGCAAGAACTACCGTCATGATCGGATTAATTGCTGCAGTCATTCCATCAATGATTTCATTCAATTCTCCATCATAATCATTGCCGACGGTGAGAAGCATTGGTGCTAATTTTCCTGATTGTTCTCCCGTGCTAATCATGTAACTCGCAATTGATGGAAAGATCCCGGTCTCTTTTAAATATTTTGCAATTTTACCTTCTTTAATAATTTTGTCACGCGCTTCTGAAAGTTTATGCACAAGAACTTTGTTATCAACAATATTTGAAACAATATCGAGTGCTTCAGGAAGATGAACACCACTTTCAAGCAGCATGCCGAGTGTTTTACAAAATTGTACAACCGCTTTTGTTTTTACAAAATAAGTAAGTAAAGGAGCCTTGAGTAAAAAACTATCAATTTTAAGTCGTCCATTCGGTGTTCTACTCCAGTACATAAAACTGATCACAAAAAGAGTGATGCCAATACTAAGTCCTAAATAATGATTGGTTAAAAAATCTGACATGTTGATCATGAGCTGTGTTGGCCCTGGTAACTCTTGTCCTGATTTGGTAAACATGTCGGTCATGCGTGGCAGAATCCCAACAATAAATCCGACCATGACAAGCAGTGCAAAGCCGAGCATCACGATCGGATACGTCATCGCTTTTTTGATACGTTTTTTCTGTTCTTCACTTCGTTCAAGATAGACGGTGAGTCGATCAAGAATTACTTCAAGTTTTCCACTTGCTTCGCCAGCGCGTGCAAGTTGAACATAAATATTTGAAAAAACGCGTGGATGTTTTGCAAGCTCTGATGCAAGGGGTTCTCCTGATTTAAGTCCATCTTTAATTGAAATAAGCACGCGTTGCATCTGTCCGTCAAATTGTTCAGTGAGCAGTTCAATTGCTTGAAGAAGGGGGACTCCTGATCGTAAAAGAACGCTTAGTTGTCTGGTAAAAAGAATGATACTTTTGAACTCGATATTTTTTTCAAAAAGAAAACTATACCAGTGTGCGGCTCCTTCATGTTCAAGAGAAAGAATCTTGGTAGGCATTAGTCCTTGCCCCCGTAAAAGATCTTTTGCTGCACTGAGTGAAGTTGCATCAATTTTGCCTGTGATGAGTTCACCTTTTTTATTAAAAGATTGATGCGAAAAAAGAGGCATGATAGGTTCCTTAGTTGGTTTTTCTTGCAAAATTTTATGTTTCAATGATACAGTATTTTCAATCTTTGGGTATATACTGTTAGAGATGATAAGGTCAACATCCTGCAGTATTTAATGATCAAAAATATAACAGAATGAGGGTGGGATGAAAATGAAAATAAATAAAATGTTATTTGGTTTTTGCTTTTTTTCATTAATGACTTTGGTATTTGTCTGTCAAGCAGGGGGACTTATTAAAGGGCAAGAAGAGACTGATAAAGAATATTTACAAGAGTTTATCGGTCTTTATAATCGAAAACAATTTGGTTTTCACGCAAGTACTAATGCAGCATCATTATTTGAATATATTAATTTAGGAAAATTATTATATACAACATCAAAAACTGATTACATTTTTTTTAGATTATTAACTAATCGACTTAAATTTTCTGATGCTGAAGTGATTATGGCTCCGGTACTTGAAATGTTTGTTGCGCAAATTCCACTGGCAATTGGACGTCACACCATGTCAATGCTTTCATGGAATGAACGACTTGAAACAATGAAACTTGATATTGAACAAAAAATGGTAACGTGCTTTGATGATATGGTCAGTCATATGTATTCGCACGGACGGGTTGCTGCATCAAAAATGATGACCAATGAAACCATGAGTATCGTAAAATCATATTTTCCAGATCCTTTTACTGAACAGTTTGATGGATACTGGACCAATCGATTACGTGGACAAGTTAAATCATTATTAGAACTTTCAATTCAACGGTTGATGTGGGAAGGAAGTGCCTTTCAAGGTATTTGGGAATCAGTAAATAAAATAGCATTTGGCATGTATCAACTCTGTAACGAACAAATTATTTGTCATAGCGATGATCTTGATGATCTTTATTGTTCATTGGTTCATCGTTTTATTTATTTTTTAAAATTAACAGGAAATCAATACCCAAGTTCGTTTTATCAGAATATAGAATTTTATATTGCCAATGGATATTCATCGTGGCTTGATTTTGAAGTTGATGCAGGTATTAGAACTAAAAAATCTTTATTGTTAGAAGAAGTCTTCAGTTGTAAGATGAAAGCATTAGCATACGAAAGAACCGGTATTTTATCACAGTAATTATTTTTCATTGCATGGTTATGAAACGGGCAAAAGAATGAGAACAAAGATTTTTTTGCCCGTTTTTACTTGTGAGAATGATTGACTTGTAGTAAACTAAAAAAACATTATGAATGATTAAAAAATTTTACAGTTTTAAAAAGGGCTTTGTATGAGCACACATGAAAAAACAGAAATTCCGGTTAAGCAATCGATCATTCCATTGTCGATTGAAAAAGAGTTAAGAACATCATTTTTAGATTATGCAATGTCAGTTATTGTGAGTCGTGCATTGCCTGATGTGCGCGATGGATTGAAACCAGTACATCGTCGTATTTTATATGCGATGCATATGCTTGGATTGACCCATGATCGTCCATACCGAAAATCTGCAACGGTGGTTGGTGAGGTGATTGGACATTATCATCCACATGGTGATAGTCCAATTTATCAATCGATGGTTGGATTAGTACAAGATTTTTCTAAGCGATATCCGCTTCTTGATGGACAAGGAAATTGGGGTTCGATTGATGGTGACAATGCAGCAGCGTTTCGTTATACCGAAGTTCGTATGGCTAAAATTGCACGAGAGCTTTTGGCTGATATTGAAAAAAATACGGTTGGCTTTACACCAAATTTTGATGAGTCACGTCTTGAACCGATTCTGTTGCCGAGTCGTATCCCTCATCTTTTAATTAATGGATCTAATGGTATTGCAGTCGGTATGGCGACATCAATTCCACCACATAACATTGGCGAAGTAGTCAATGCATGTATCGCCTTGTTAAAAAATGCTGATATTACTGATGAAGAATTATTTACATTAATGCCAGGTCCCGATTTTCCAACAGGCGGTATTATTTGTGGTCGTGCAGGCATTGTTAAAGCGTATCGAACAGGGCATGGTTCATGTATGGTTCGGGGCGTTGTAGAAATTGAAGAAACGGCTAAGCAATCTTGTTTGGTTATTACAGAAATTCCTTATCAAGTGAATAAAGCTGATTTGATTACCAAAATTGCTGATCTGACAAAAAATAAAATTATTGATGGTATTTCAAATATTCGTGATGAATCGAATAAAAAAGGAATTCGCATTGTTATTGATGTGCGACGTGGTGAAATTCCTCAAGTTATTTTAAATCAATTGTTTAAGCACACATCGCTTCAAAGTTCTGTTTCAATGATGCTTCTTGCATTACTTGATAACCGTCCAGTTATTTTTACCTTGCGCGAAATGCTCCATCATTTTTTGGTGCATCGACGACAAATTATTACCAAACGATCTGAATTTGATCTGGCAAAAAATCAAGCGCGACTTCATATTTTAGAAGGGTTACTCAAAGCGCTTGCATCGATTGATGCCATTATTAAAGTTATTCGTGCATCTCGAGCGACTGATGATGCTTCATTGCAATTACAAAAAGATTTTGGCCTCTCAGAAATTCAAGCAAAATCAATTTTAGAAATGCGTCTTTCTCGATTAACCGGACTTGAGCAAGAAAAAATTACTACAGAACAAGAAGAAGTTAAAAAAATTATTACTCAACTTCAGACTCTTTTACAGAATCAAACAATGATGACTGATGAGATTGTTGCTGAACTTGAGCTTATTAAAAAACAATATACTGATGGTCGACGCACACAAATTCAAGGATCAATTGAAGGGTTTACCGAAAAAGATCTGATTCCTGACGAAGAAGTGGTTGTTACATTGACGCGCAAAGGATACATTAAACGAGTACTTCTTGAAACGTATTCAGTTCAACATCGTGGTGGAAAAGGTAAGCGTGGCATGGCCGATTTGGATGATTCAGACGATGTAATGGAAGATTTATTTGTAGCAAAAAATCATGATGAATTATTGTTCTTTACCAATAAAGGACGCATCTACACAATGGATGTCTACCAAGTTCCAGAAGCATCGCGAACAGCAAAAGGGCGTGCGATTATCAATCTTATTCCATTAACGGAAGGCGAAAAAGTTGTTAAAATGTTATGCACACGGGGCATGCAGAATAAATTTCTGGTCATGGTGACCAAAAAAGGAGTAATCAAAAAAACTCCAGCAACTGCTTTTGCAAAAGTACGTTCAACTGGTATCATTGCAATCGGATTAAAAGATGAAGATGAATTAGCGTTTTGTGGTATGAGCAGTGGCAACGATTCAGTAGTTCTTGCAACAGGACTTGGACAAGGCATTCATTTTAAAGAAAGTGAAATTCGTGCCATGGGTCGTCAAGCATCGGGTGTGCGTGGTATTAAATTACGAGCAAAAGATTATGTTGTTGGCATGGAAATTATTGCGGACAATCGTGACCTTCTTTTTGCAACTGAACGAGGCTATGGCAAACGAGTTGCAATTGAGGATTTTCGTGTTGCACATCGAGGCGGATTAGGGGTTAGAACAATTCCTGTTGACAAACGAAATGGCAAAGTGATCGGTGTTGCGCGTGTCAGTGAAGAATCACATATTTTATTAATTGATGAAAATGGTAAAATTATTCGTCTTTCGCCACAAGAAGTCCGTACGATGGGGCGTCAAGCAAAAGGTGTTCGTTTGATTCGCCTTGATGCAGATCAAGTGCTTTCAGCGATTGTTTCATTTGAAGAGAGTGAAAGCGAAAAAGAATTAGTTTTGGAAGCACCACTTGATCAAAATATCAGCATGCCAATTGATGAAACAGTTTCTGAAGATATTGATGAAGTATCGGATTTTGATGATGGTATTGTTGATGATCAAGAAGAAGAGCTTGATGAATTAGATGAAGTAGACGAACAAGAATAAGTATAGATTTCTGGGGGGTTTTATGGTGGTGAATAAGAATTCATTAGTCTTGTTGCAGCTGTCTTTAATTGAAGGAGTTGGACCGCGAACGGTTTTTTCATTATTGGCATCGATGCTGGGTCTTTCCACAATAGATTTTTTTATTGATAAGCATCAGGCATACAATATTGATTTGAATTTGTTGTATCAATTCAATGTTGCTGATTTTGTACGCTATGCTGTTTCCATGAAAATGGCGCAAAAAATTGTTGATGGACTTGCTGAATCTGATCAAGTCGAAAAAATACTTTTTGAGATGGAAAAAAATCAGATTCGATGGGTTTCATTATTTGATGTTGAATATCCAGCATTATTGCAACAGATTCATACGCCACCATTGGGCTTTTATATTAAAGGTGCTCAATTATCTGATCATGCATTACATCTTGGTATCGTTGGTTCTCGCATGGCCGGGTCTTATGCTGAGCGCGTTATTGAGCGTGTTGTTGCCCCTTTAGTTGCATCAGGCGGAGTGCTCGTGAGTGGCGGAGCCTTAGGTGTTGATAGCATGGCACATCGACTTTCAGTTCAGTATCAAAAGCCGACGATTGTTCTGCTTGGTTCGGGACTTTTATCATTATATCCACGCCAAAATTTTTCATTGTTTGATCAAGTGCTGGCAACAGGTGGTTCATTGATTTCTTCATTTTCATTACACACGGGACCTGATCGGTTTAATTTTCCCGTTCGTAATCGGATTATTGCAGGCATGAGTCGTGCTGTTCTTGTTGTTCAGGCTGCTGCAAAAAGTGGTGCATTAATAACGGCAGAATATGCAT
>JACCEA012050508.1_pt1 | contig 12867 bp, 12 predicted proteins | sample 7449851 | NCBI WGS metagenome assembly JACCEA01 (sample SAMN15323453, study PRJNA562643) | freshwater metagenome | isolation source: river surface water | place: USA:Blue River Watershed | collected 2017-08-18 | reverse complement strand
ACCTGTCTGTATAATTGAATTGTAAAAAATTCTGCGAATCTGTAGAAGTTAACTTTGCAGTTGGATGCAAGGATTTTACTTTATTTAAAATAAAATCTAAAATCTTTTCGTTAAAATTTATATTTGTAGAAAAATTTGAAACAGAAATCATATCATCTTCTTGTTCATCGACGTTTAACAAGCAATGTTTTCTTGATATATTTGTAATAATATAGTCTAGATCATCGTCGCTTGGAATATCTTTTTTGAAACAATTAGTATAATCTCCAGATTTGTATTGGCCAATTAAACGAATATTTTGTTTTGATTTGTATACACTTTTATCAATAATATCTTCATTATATACTCCTTCAAGCTTTAATCTGTCTCTTAGTTTATTTGCTAAGAAAATAGCAGACAGAGTGTTTTCAAATACATACATAGGACTAATTGTATGGATAACAAAATGATATGAAAATTTGTATCCTTTATCTGTATTTCTATGACAAGAAGAAATCTTGAAATTATTAGGCAATAAAGAAATATCAAAATAATCTTTGAATATCTCTTCGATTTTATCTTTCAAGTAGATTCTGATTTTATCAGGGTCATATGTTGGGAAATCTTCCCTGTACCATTCAATATCAAGATATGGTTTTACTATATGTTCGGATGTTAAAAGTTCATTAAATAATTTGCATTGTTCAGGTACGTTATTTATCTTTTCAAAAACAGACTCCCAAGTATCCATAAACCCATATTTATTATAATTATGCGAAAAACATGCTTTATGTTTAATCTCTGGAATAGAGTATTTTTTATGGAAATTATCAGGAGTATAAAGGATCTTATTAAGAAATGTAAAATTTTGGTTTAAAACACTTTTTGGAATAACATTAGACATTTATAAATTTAAGTACTCACTTTTAATAAAGTAATTAAATTTATTTTTTAAATTAAATGTAGAATAAAAGATCGTGAGTAAAATCGAACCAGTTTGTATTTTTATCATTTATAACTTTATTACATTCTTGAAGTACTTCTTCAAATTCAATTGAATTTTTATTTACAGGAATAATAAATTTATACAAAGATACCTTAAAAACATCGAATACCATTTTCCATAACAATAATGATTTATCGATATAGAAATACATACTATACTCTAGATTTTCTTCTTTTTTAAGATACTTATGGAATATTTTTAAAATGTTTAAAAAATGCCTGTTTAAATACCCATATAATTTCTGTTTGTTTAAAAAAATAGAAAGATCATACAAAGAAGTAAAAGTATCTTGAATACTATCTAAGTTCTTAAAACATTCATGTGATTTTATGAAAGCAATATCCGTAGGTTCGCAATTATTCCAATCAAAATATCCCTTATGACAATTTTTGGTTTTTATTAAAATGGAAATAGAAGACATGTTTATTTAGTATTTTATTTACATTTTTATTTTTAAATATATTTTGAATTGCTGTCAAATCTTGTAAATGGTATTTCGTCGATATATGTATTATTTACATTCTGTGTATTTTTATTTACTACTACAATTTTAGGTTTGATAGAATTGCTCAAAAACGACGAAACTCTCTTAAAAAATCTTAAAATAGCTTGTAATACATTTTTAAAATTAGAAATAATATTATATAAGAAATGAAGTATCTTAACAATGCTCCAAAAAATATAAAAAATAGAAGCAATATAAATAACATCGAGTGTATCCATTAAAATAATATTAAATTATATTTCTTGAATGTTAACTAGTAATTTTTTATCCAAGTGTTTATTGGCTGTTGAATACAACAATAAATCATCTTTATTGTAAACAATAAAATGTTGATTTGTAAATTTTATCAAAAATCCCTTATGTTTTTTTGAATATATAAATTTCATATACACAGAAATATCTACATTCTTATTATTAGCATAAATATCATATTTTTGTTGATATAAAACAGGATACGAATAATGTATATAACACGGGCTGTTTCTTTCTTTTAAAGCAAAATAACTTCCATTATCAGTTTCTATTATTTTAAGAACACATGCTTTATTTTCATTTTGACTAAGATAAACTCTACCAGTACTTTCATTTATACATATATAATATTTTTCAGTTTCTATTTGTTCTGTATACAATTTGAAATAACTTTCTTTTGATATACTTGTATCTTTATTTTCTTCTAATTGTTTTATCTTTTTATTCTTTGTTAAAAAAGATATTATTATAAAATATAATAAAATTATTAATAAAAACACGACAATATTGAAAGTGTTCATCTGTATTATTAATAAGATAATAAATTTTTAGGATTTTTTTGTCTTTGTTGCACAAAATAAGTATTCTAGCACACAATCTTTTTTCACAGTTGTCGTAAACTTGGAATAAGGTATCTCTATACAAATAACATTAAAGCAATACTTCTTCAGTATGGTTTCCATTTCTATTTTAGTCAAAAGAGACTCGCTGTTATAGCTGATAAATAGATATTTACAATTAACTTTATTTATCAGTTGGTCAAATGAATCTTTGATTGTCATCTTAGAACAAAAAGCCTTTGCGTTAGAATTTTTTTCTTTTCTTAAACCAGTTTTTCCTTCTATTTCTGGATAATCATATCTAGAAATTGTTTCAAGTATATGATAATTACTTTCATAATTGCGTTGATTATAAGGGGAATCAAAGTATGCTATTTCAGTGTATATATTATCCAATATATCAAATACGTCAGAATTGTATACTATATGATTGCATTCATTGTTTATAATATAACTAAGAAGTTTATTGTCAAGTTCTAGGGTTTTTAGAGAAGTTTTTTTATATTTTTTTAAAAATGCACCATATACTGAAGCTACATTTGATACTTTATTTACAGCATGTAATAATAATTTAATTAGCAAATTGTATTCTTTTATATTAATATTTTTCTGTTGAAATAATATTTCTATATTTCTTCTTATATTATCTATTTTTAGAGCATTTTCTGGTGTAAAATAAGTCCTATCATTAGAATAATTATTATATATAAAATCTTTCTCAGAGATGGGGTTATTCGGAATATTGTTCAAATTATATATTAAACTTTCTATTTTAGAAATATCTATGTCATTTGATGTAAATGTGTTTAGAATGTAGGAATAATACTGTATGTCATTAGATATAACATTTTTAATACCTTTTTTTAACATATAATAACTTACAATACCTGTCCCTGCAAAACAATCTAAAAATGAATCTATTTCATTTAATTCCTTTGACATATATTTTTCCATTTCCTTGGAAATAATATGAATCAGTTTTGTTTTACAGCCTATATAAGCTATAGAAGGGTGTAATTTAAAATCAATTAAAGGTGATATGACATTTATATTATATTGATTTTGTAAAGAATGTTTGTTTATTTTAACCCCTGAAATAAGACCTAATTCTAACAATTTAAGTAATTTCTTGAAATGAAATCTAAATGATATACTATTTCTATTAGTATGGATTTGAATATCTGCGAATGACACCCATTTACCTTCTAATTGTATTTTAAGAGTATTACTATTTTTCCAAGATTCTATATTTTGTGTAGTATCAAATTTTAAAAGATTTGAAAATCGTATTTCATTTTCTGTTTTATTTATATCAAATAATATTCCCTGTTTATAGCTAAAAAACAAAGTTCTATTACAAACAAATAAATTTTGTATGTATTTATTTAATAGTTCTATAAAATTTGTATAAAAATACTGTTTAAATTCATTATTAGTTTGACACCCAAAATATTTTAAATTTGTTTGACCTATATTTTGAGGGCACATCTTATCATTTTGAAATGACGTTTTTATAGAGATTGTACTGCCTCTAGATTCTATAAAATCATGATATTCATTTTTATGTCCAGTATGATGAAGTATATTTAAATTCAGTTTTGTTAAAACATTAAATATATCAGATTTTATATATTCATTTTCTACACAAATGCCTGCATTTCTGAAAGAAACGAAAGGTGTTTTATAAAATTCGCATATATATTTTTCCGTTAAAATACCTATTTCTTCTGTATTTTTAACTGAAAAATCTATTTTCATTTTATTTATATATCTAATTTTAATTTTAAATCTTATTACTAGAACCAAATTCTTTGTCATTTCTTATATTTTGTATATCGTCAGTTTTCTCTGAAATATAACAACCTTTAATTGTATTTACAACAAAATTATGACATAAATCTGGGAAAACTACTTGAAATAGAGACTGTTCATTTCTTATAATATAATCTTCATTTGATATATTATCTAATGGAACTTTTAATGTACCATTAAAACCTGAATCTATTAAACCAATACTATTTGCTAATCTTAGAGGTGTTTTATATATACTACTTCTTGGAAGTAAAAAAAATGAAATAGGTTTATCATTTTTATAACATTTTACAGTGACTCCTAAATCTATAAGAGTAGTAGAATTAGCAGGTATCTTTTCTTCGTATATAAACAATATATTTAACCCAGAATCTCCTTTGTATGAAACAGAATGGCCTATATAAGTTTGTCCCACTATATAATTATTATTACAATAAATATCTATACAATTTGTCATTATTAAATTTTGAAATTTTGTCTTTAAATAAAAAATTTAAAAAATAAGTAGAGATACTTATATTAATTTAAAATAACAAATTAATATATTTATATTATTATGAAGAATAAAACAATTGAAGAAACTTATATAAAACATGAACCTATCGAAGCAATTCTTACAAGGCCTCAGATATATATCGGAAATGATCAAAAACAAAATGAGATAATGTATATTTATGATGAAAATCAAGAAAAAATGATTAAAAAAGAAATTGTGTATAGTCCGGGTTTTATTAAAATTTTCGATGAAGCTATTTCAAATGCAGTAGATCATTCAACAGAAGATCCGAATATGACTTACATAAAAGTAAATATTGATAAAAAAACTGGTATTATAAATGTATCAAATAATGGTAATGGTATCCCTGTTAAAATCCATAAAACATATAATAAATATGTTCCAGAGCTCATTTTTGGAGAATTAAATACAAGTAGTAATTATGATGACACACAGAAGAGAATCAAAAGTGGATTGAATGGGGTTGGTATTAAGTTAACAAATATTTTTTCTAAATATTTTAAAATTGAAACAGTAGATTCAAATACTAAAAAGAAATTTGTACAAGAATATTCTAATAATATGTATAACAAAAAAGAACCAAATATAACAGATAGTAATAATAAAGGATATACTAGTATTACTTTTTTACCAGACTACTCTAGATTCCAAATGAAATCATTAGATGATGATGCATACGATTTGCTTGTAAAAAGAGTATACGACGCAATTCCTTGTACAAATAAAAATGTGAATGTGTATTTAAATGGGGAAAAATTAAAAGGCAATGACTTTGCAGGTTATATAAAATATTATCCAGTAGAAAATGTTATAGGAGAAATTGAAAAAAATACAATCGATTCTTCTGAATTTTTATGGGAAGTATACGCGACTAAAAATAATACAGGGGCTTTTGAACAAGTATCATTTGTCAATGGAGTATGCACTACTAGAGGAGGGACGCACGTTAATTATATTTGCAATCAAATAGTTAAAAAATTAACAGAGTTAGTAGAGAAGAAACAAAAAATTAAAAATATAAAGGCTCAAAATGTAAGAGAAAATTTATTTATTTTTATCAAAATGGTCACTGAAAATCCTAAATTTAACAGTCAGACAAAAGAAGAACTAACAACGCAATCAAAAGATTTTACTATAAAATATAAAGTATCCGATGACCTAATTAATAAAATTTATAAGAAAAATACAGAATTGATAAAAGAAATAGTCGACTTGACAAATTATAAAAATAATAAAGAATTATCTAAAAATGATGGGAGCACTACAAAAAGAGCCACAAATTTAAATATTCCTAAATTAGATGATGCTCACTATGCTGGTACAAGAAGAAGCAAAGAATGTACTTTGATATTAGTAGAAGGAGATTCAGCTAAACAATTCGCAGTCGAAGGCGTCAGTATGTTAAAAAATGGGAGAGACTACTTTGGAATTTTCCCATTAAAAGGTAAAGTTTTGAATGTTAAAAAAGCAAGTCAAACACAATGTTCTAATAATGAAGAATTGAATAAAATAAAAAAAATTATAGGATTAGAGCATGGTAAAAAATACACGTCATCTGAAACTTTAAGATATGGTAAAATATTATTGTTAACAGATGCTGATGTAGATGGTGTGCATATTTCTGGTTTATTCATTAATATGATTCATACATGGTGGCCTGAATTATTCAATATACAAGGATTTCTGAATTCTTTAAGAACACCGATTATAAAGGTAAGTAATGGTAATCAAGTTATTAAAGAATTTTATTCAGAATACGAATATTCAGAATGGGCAAAAGACAACATGAGAAATTCCTATAAAGTTAAATATTACAAAGGGTTGGGTTCTTCTGGAAAAAATGAAGTAAGAGAAATCTTTAATAAATATTCTAGAAATCTGATTTTATATTCAAGCGATTCTCATTCAAATGATTCTATTAATTTGGCTTTCAATGAAAAAATGGCTGATGATAGAAAAGACTGGTTAAAAGAATACAAAAAGGAGAATGTTCTTGATTATTCCAAAAACGAAATGAGTTATTCTGAATTTATCAATAAAGGTTTAATCCATTTCTCTATGTCTGATAACTTGAGAAGTATACCCGGTATTGACGGACTTAAACCATCGCAAAGAAAAATATTGCATACATTATTTGAACAATTAGGAAAAGAATCTCAAATAAAAGTTTCAAATTTGGCAAGTAAAGTTTCCGAATATACTGATTATAAGCACGGAGAAGTCAGTTTACAAGGCGCTATAATTACAATGGCCCAAGACTATGTTGGATCTAACAATTATCCTTTATTGGAACCTATAGGTCAATTTGGTACAAGAGTTACAGGAGAAGCAGCAAGTCCTAGGTATATATTTACAAAAATGTCAAAAAATGCAGAATTATTATTTCACAAGGATGATTTCAATATTCTTAATTATTTAGAAGAAGAAAATAAAAGAATTGAACCAGAATATTACATGCCTCTTATCCCTATGTGTTTATTAAATGGAGCTGAAGGTATTGGGACAGGTTATTCGACATTTATTCCAAGTTATAAACTTAAAGATATTATTTCAAACATTCTGATTTACCTTAAAACAAAAGACTCTTCGAAAATGAACGATTTAATTCCTTGGTATAGATATTTTAAAGGAGATATAGAAATATATGAAACTAACAAATTTATATTATATGGTAGTTATTCTATAATTTCTGATAATAAATTAAAAATAACAGAATTGCCAGTTGGTACTTTGACAGATCGTTACAAAGATGATATCTTAAAAGGAAAATTGTTAGAAAATGGTATCATTAAAAGTATAAAAGAAAATAGTACAACAGAAGACATTGGTATTGAATTGGAATTCTCGGACAAGGATTATCTAAAAAATACGAGTTCTTCTGATATAATAAAATTGTTAAAGTTATCAAGAATAATCAGTTGTGCAAATTTCCATTTATTCGATAAAGACTATAAAATTAAACATTATAAAGATCCTAATGAAATACTCGTAGATTTCGTAAATCTTAGAATAGAATATTACAAAAAAAGAAGAGAATATCTCATTGATAATTATACAAAAATTTTAATTCAATTAAATAATAGAATAAGATTCCTCATAGAAATAATGAACGATTCTCTTGTTATATATAAAAAAACTAATATACAAGTTAATGAAATCCTTGAAAAAAATAAATACGATAAAATTAATAATAGTTATCAATATCTTAGAAGTATGCAGATTGATTCATTTACAAAAGAAAAATTAGAAAAATTGGTAAATGAAAAAAATGAAGTAGAAAAACAAAAACTACATGTTGAAGAATCTACAGAAACTAAAATGTATATCGAAGATTTAAAGAATCTTCTTAAAAATTCACCAGCTTAAATATCATCAAATGTATCTATTATATCATAAGTTTCATAAATATATGCGTCATCTATATGTTCTATTTTTTTACTTTCTATTTCTTTTTTAAGAGAGTCTTCTGTAAATCCACTGTGTGTTAATGTAGAATATTTGTTTTTTATAAAACGTATAATCCTATTATTTGCAATAGAATTATAATCAAGTGTTAAAAAAGTAACCCCTATAGATGCGTATTTTATCACATCAAAAAACATAAGAAAAAATACATAAAAATTTTTCTAATACAATTATAATTTACATATAAAATAAAAATGAGCGAAAGACCTAATAATGAAACTATTAAAACTATATTTAATAAAGAACTTATATTAAAAGAAGCTAGTAGTATGCAACAAGAAAAAAGAAGTAGTATATCGGATCCTACAAAACCATGTGTAATGTTTAAAGAATATTATCAAAATAAATATAATTATTTATATAAAAATTTTCCTGACCTTTTCGAAATGATTTACGAGGATCCTGATAATCATGATAGTTTGGAAATGTTAAAAAAGATGTTAAGTATAGCAGAACTATACCACAATAATAAAATGTCCCATCAAACCACATCCAGAATGGCCGGAGAAGTTTTATTCAAGAAATTTTATAAAGATAAAAAGAAAAATAAATAAAAAAATTTAATAATTTATCCATCGTATTCATAAAAAAATAACAAATGAACAAACTAGACAATTTAATAACTCGTTTTTATATCGAACTCAATAATAATTTTAATAAACAAAAATACCAAAACGAAGTATCATACGACCTGCAATTGTTCACCAATAAGTATATAAATAAAGAAGAACTTTTGACATTAAAATGCATTTTGGAAGAAGACTACTCTGTAAATATAATTATAATTGACACAGTCAAGTTAAAACATAAATATGATGGGTGTAAATATTCTATTTTTATAAGTATTATTAATTCAGAATACATCAATGATACTATCAAGTATATAAAATATTACTTGGATAATCAGCAATCTTATATACATGATAAAGATTTAGCTTGTATTTTAAATATAACAAAAAGGCAAACAAACATCACAAAATCTATTTTTATACAAAAATACGAATGCGATTATTTGAAAATTACATTGTCCAATATTAGCATATATTCTGTCTTATTTAGAAAAATATTCAATGTCGTTTCAGATAAAAAATGTATAAATGTTTATTATTCATTTACAAAGAATGGATTGGAGTTATTTCCAGTCTATTTAAATAAAAAAATTTAAAAAAATAATCAAACTAAATTATATAAAATATAAATGAAAATAAATTATAACATTATAGATTTCTTGATAAAAAAAACAGAATATTCAGATATATTCTATAGACATTCTTCGGCTATAATTTACAGCAATAAGATACTTAGTTATGGTGTTAATAAAGTTAAAAATGGAATTTCCATACATGCAGAAATGGATGCTATATTAAATAGTAAATTCGATATACAAGGTCATGATATAATAGTTATTAGATATTCAAATAATATGAAAAATTCTAGACCCTGTAATAATTGCATAAAGAATATGAAAAAAAAAGGAATTAGAAAAGTTTATTATTCAAATGATACAGGAGAAATAGTTTATGAATACATTGAAGAAATGGAGGAAAAACATGATAGCGCAGTCTTTAAGAACTGTAATGGACGATTGAAATTTGTTTAATTAAAAATATAATGAAAAATTAATCAAACAAATTTATTCTAAAAAATAATAATTATTCTTATAAACAAGATATTTAGAATTTAATATTGTATTATTTGATATTATATCATTTAATACAATGTATATATTTTCTTTGTATTCAATTTCTGGAAATAATTTGATTATCTGTTTAAGATTGAGACTATTGTAGCTTTCAAATAAAATTTTTAGTTTTGAAAAAATATAATTATACTCTTCCATATTATGATATAAAATATTATAAGTAGAATCTTCTGGTTTCTTCTTAGAAGAAATAGTCTTTTCTTCTATATTACATTTGAAATTACAAGATTTATATTGACATTCTCTTGATAAATTTAATTTTGGATTTTTTACAACTTTGTTCAAATGACAGTCTATAGACATTTTCTTCAAAAAGAATTCTATTTCTTTTATAGCTTTATCTTTTTCATATGCAAGTTCGTATTTAAAAAGATCTATAGAAAATGGTATGTTTTTAGAATCACTTGCATACTTATATATATCTACATTATTATATTTTTTATCTAAAAAGGAATTGCTTTGATATCTCACAGAACGCCCTATTATCTGTTCTATGCGTGAATAATTCCAATGAGGATCTAAAATATGAAGTTGTCTTATAGATTTAAAGTTAACACCTTCGCTTGTCATAGGACTGCCTATAAAAATTTTAATTAAATCCCCATTAGAATTTTCCGGACTATTAAATACTTTTAGTATCTTGTTTTTTTTTGTTTCTGTTATATTTTCATCAAAAAAAACAAAACCATGTTGTTTTTTACTAGTTTTAGTATAATAATTAAACCCATTTGATAATAACATAGATTTTACAATATTTACACCAGAATTATTTACATAATTACTATATATATAAATTGTACCCGGTTTTCCCATTAGTTTTGATATATTTTTATACAATTCTGCCAATTTACCAGACTTTTTTTCTATATTTTCGACACCTTTTAAGCTAAAACCTTTTGGTAAATATAATCCCAAAACAGAATCTATTAATGTAAAAGAATCTTCAAAACTTTTAATTCCAAATATTGAAATATAAGATTGTTCTTTAAATAGAGTGTCAGTGTTATTTTTAAGACTTTCTTGATATAACATTTCTTGGGTTTTATTCATCTTGCATACGACAAGATTGTCATTAAACATTTTTTTACCTTTAATTGAAACAGAAGGATAGTCCGAAGAATCCGGATTTATATCTAAATATGAAATTTTTCCTGATAATGATTTTTGCAATGCTTCTTTACCTTTCTTTGTTAAAAAGTAAACGTTATTTGTTAAAAAGAAATTTTTACTTTTTTTATAAGAAATTGGTTCATAAACATATTTTTCTTTTAAAAGATCGTTTCTTATAGGTAGTTGATTTTCTGACGAATTTAATAAATTAGATATTTCAAATATTTCCTTTATATTATCATATATCGGAGTAGCAGTTAACAATATAGTCTTTAAATTTACGGCTTTAGACCTGATATTGTGTAATATAAAATAAAGAGAATTGTTTATCATATTCTGTATTTCATCAACTATAATTATACTGTTATCAAATTTATTAGGTTTATATTTCGCCAATGATCCCATTGTTATAAATTTCAATCTATTAGCATTTTTATATAAAGGATCATTTTTATAAAATTGTTGTAATTGAGATTTGAAATTGTTTTCTAACAATTTATTTTTAATTACGAAATATACATCTATTTTGTTTGCAAAATTTAAAGCTATACTTAAACTTGTAAGTGTTTTACCAGTACCTGTTTTATGATATAAAAGAATAGAATTGTAAGGAGATAATGGATTTATAAAATTCTTAAGAAATAACTGATAATTTTTAAGATTACCTGAATGATTTAAATTAATAAATTCTTTTTTTGTCAAAAATTGGTTATAAAAATGCGGAGAATTATAGTCTAGATAAAACATTGTTTTTGACTATTACTTATTATTACAATAAGAAAAAAAACAAATAATATAATATTTGTCTATAATAATAGTAAAGTAATCCTTATGTTTCATAATAAAATAAATGTTAAAAAATTCAAATACAGGGATAACATGCATAAATTGTGGAAAAATAGGCCATATTTTTAAAAATTGCTTAAAACCTATTATAAGCTATGGAATAATAGGTTTTAGAATAAACAATAATATACCAGAATATCTTATAATACAGAGAAAAGATACAATCGGATATACAGATTTTATAAGAGGTAAATATTCAAATAATTTTGATATAGTCAAGTTGTATTTAGAAGAAATGACATATGAAGAAATATGTAAAATAAGAAAATATACATTTAGAATGTTATGGGATGATATTTTTTGTAATAAAAAATCAAATATATATAGAAACGAATATCAGAAGGCCAAAAAAAAATTCGATAGCTTAGATATTTTATCTTTGACAGAAGACTGTTATCAATTTAATAAAATGAAATATATTTCACAGGAATATGGATTTCCAAAAGGAAGAAAAAATTTAAATGAAGAAAAAATAGATTGTGCTGTCAGAGAATTTGAAGAAGAAACGGGATATAATATTAGGGAATATAATTTATTAAAACACATTATTCCATATAAAGAATCATATTTTGGTATTAATGGTAAAAATTATATTCATGTATATTATCTTGCCAAATTTAAAAATAATAACCAAACTCCTTATATCGACTCTTCAAATTATTTACAATGTGGGGAAATCAAGACATTAAATTGGATGAATTACAAAAATGCATATAAATCTTTCAGAGACTATCATTCCATAAAAAAGAATATATTATTTAATGTCAATAAATTCGTCAATAATAATTACATTCGTTGATAAAAGCGTTATTGTATTTCGAATGTATCACTTTTTCAAAAAGATAGAGATGTAATTTAAATTTCAACATTATTATATCGTATCTTGTCAAGTATTCTAAATCTATATTATATGGATACATGTTGTATTTTATAAGATTGTCGATAAATATTTTTTTAACTGTTATTCTTCTTAACTTTTTCATCAATAGCCAATTTTGAAAGTCAATAGTATTATCATACATTTTTTTATTAACAAGTTTTATATTTTGTAATGTATTATCATCAAAATGATTATAAATGATAAATATTATCTCTTGTGGAAGAGTATCCATT
>JACCEA011314876.1_pt1 | contig 12867 bp, 17 predicted proteins | sample 7449851 | NCBI WGS metagenome assembly JACCEA01 (sample SAMN15323453, study PRJNA562643) | freshwater metagenome | isolation source: river surface water | place: USA:Blue River Watershed | collected 2017-08-18 | reverse complement strand
CACTCGATCTAAAACAGGTGTTATTCCCTGAAGAATCCATGTTCAATGACTACTTAGCTGTATTAGGTGGGTTGTCGTTACAGGATCAGGTTTATAACACAAATCGCATGCGTTTGAATCTAACTCGTTGGGTAACTAATGCTAGAACATGGAAATCGCCAGCACGTTGGGCAAACATGGCATTTAGTTCTATCCCTGGTCGGATTATCTCTGCATTTGCAAACAATACGTCACGCGGCATATAAGGAGGGCAGTGCCCTCCTTAATTTTTTGCATTAATATCAATTCTAGATTTAGGGTATTTAGATTTGATACTTGCTATCAAAGGCCGGTTTGGATAACTTGCCGCTATCATGCAAGGAACCATATAGGCACTATTCAATTTTAATAAACTGATTGCGCTTGCCGATGCGGTTGTAAATGGTTTTAAACAGCTTACATCTACACTGTTACGTTGGGTTAAATGCCATCTTGCATTAATACGGTTCAGTGTGTTAATAAGTTTGGTACTTAATGCACTGTATTCACTTGCTGTGGTCGTACTAGCCCATTTATAATTGGTCAATATTAAAACCACAACATCAGGACATCTGGCGATGACGCCATCGGCACCTACATAATCCAATGCTTTATTGATTGTACTGAGATCAGATGCAATTGCTGCCTGCCTGATAGAAGCTAATAGTAATTCCTTTTTCTTCTTATCATCTTTAATGTGATCCAGCGCAGCATCGACTAATGCTGGTATACCAATTGCAATTGCAGATAGCACCACAGCTTTGATCAATGAGAACTCAGACCCTAGGTCTAATAGTGACGCGAGTTTACTATTTCCTGTTACACCTGAAAGAATAGACATTAATCCATTTGCTGTCTTTAAATTCCCACTATCGATTAATGTTTTAGTTTCACCGACTAAAACCTGAACATTCTTTGCGTCAATACCAATCGATGAAGTTAGTTCTGAAATGGCACTGGTCTTTAACCCTGATGTTAAGCTTTCAAATGCATTCTTATTACCACCTACCGCAGATACTAAACGGTTGGTTAAATCTGTCTGCGTAAAGGAACTAGCACCTTTGCTAACGATACCACTGATGCTACTAAGTGACATCGTCGATGGTTTAAACGACCCAGAGGCGCTGCTAATGATTGAATCTATGTTTGTTTTACTTGGTGTGTTCTTTACGGCAGTGCTAGCCTTATAGACGTCAGTAGTTATGAGGTCGTCTTTGGCACCCGCCTGGAATATCGTCGTCGCTAATTTGCTACTCATAGCCTACCTCGAAATAAAAAAAAAGACGGTCCCGAAGGACCGCTAGAGAATTTATGTAAATCTAATTTTCATATGTCATAGTCAGTAAAATCATCAGTTTCTTCATAGTCGATTTCCTCAGCATCAATATCAGCTGCTGTATTGGTCATCATGGCGCTGTGATGTGTAGTTGTACCATCACGCCATTCTAGAGAAATTGTTAAAGTTATATTTTTTGGATTTAAAACTAATAGCGCTTTTCGAAACACTTTGAAGGTCATAGAGTTTCGAAATACTTCTTTTTGTAAGTTACCTCTGGCTGATGAACGATCCTTCCCGTTACGCTTCACCTCGTTATCGGGATGATCAAGATATTGGTTAACCATCTTTAACCAACCGTCAATACCTGTTTTACGGTCGGTTAAGATTATTCGAAATAAGGCAGCTAAAGTATTAGTGGCTTCATTTACTTTTTTACATGGATCATCTAAAATTTTTTCAGAACGCTTTAGTTTCATGCTTTTCCCAATCATGTGTTATTAGGTCGACCAACGTATCAATATCACTATTGATCTCGATGGTCACTCGCATATAATAAGATCGTTTTGTAGGTTCCGTGAGACCATCTAAAACTCGTTTATAATTCAATAATTTTTCTTCTAATACTCCTTTTAAATTGGTTACAATTACAGTATAATTATCGGTTGTAACAAACCATTCATCAATCGTAATGGGTTGCTTTTTAATGTCATTAGAAATCCAAGGCGGTAATGGGTCGGAGTTATCGATAGCCATAGATACATCAAGAATAGCATCCAAAAGCAATTCAACATTTTTGAAATGAACATCAATTTCAAAGTCGCCATGTTTTACACTGTTATATGCAAACAGCGATTTAAGCTTCACATTGGCTAAACGACGAAGCTTAGCATCAATCCAGCTTTCATTAATAGGTTTAATTGGTTTACTATAGAAGCAGGATAATGTTTTTTTAAGCCAACCAATTAATCTATTCATGATTACCTCGAGTCTCTTTTTAATAATATATGATTGAACTTATTTTGAAGGTGGTATATGGAAAACACAACAGCAATGACCGATGATGATATTCTACGGTATACACAAGATAAAAGAAAGCAGTTAGTAGATACCTTAGTTGCTGACGGTAAAATGCCTATTGATTCTGAAAGTCAGAACGTATTGTTATCTACGTTATCTGACATGGATAAACAAGCTATGGGTAAAAAGAAAATAGCTGCTTCAGCTGCAGGTTCAGAAGTGGATCGATTAGTTGCTACGGCCTTAGTAACGTTAACTAAGGAACTAAAAGGCAGAAATCCTTATGAACAACTTGATGGCGCAGATCAAAGACCCGTTCCAATGGTAGATAGATCTTTATTGCCACCGGCTGAACTAGCGCCCGGTGAATCGGAAGTTGGCATCGTCAATGAAAAATATAACGACTTTGTAACGCGCATAGAGAACGAGGGTTAATCCCCTCGTTTTATGCCCTATACTGTTATCAACGAATAAAACTCGGCATTGACTAAAACAAGTTTTAACTGTGTGATAAACAAATGCTCTGTTGCCATAAAGAAATCTTTAACACCAATATCGGTTAACTCTTTCTCAGAAGGCTCGTGTAAATAAAGTGCAGCAGCCATCAGGATAACCTGCGGAATAGAGCATTGAGTCAAAGCGTAGTGGTGATGCGATAGCCACTCATTAAAGCTATAAGTAATATACCCTGCAATTTCTTTATCAAGGTATTGTGGCGTAATTTGTCGTGGATCATAGTTAACCATTTTAACTGTGGTATAAACCCCAGAGAATTGGGACACACAAAGTTCATATGCTTCACATTCTTCTTTACTGAGTTTATATGGCCAATAGTTAACATGGACTTCAACAGCTGAAACTTGCGGCGTATGCAACATCTGCTGTTCTAAATCATCAACCATTGCAGTGAGTAACTCTGAGAAGTTAGTCATCAGCGATGCTTTTAATGTAGTGACATCACGATTACGATACCGATGTGCAAATTCTTCATTACTAACTTTACCATCGGTTATCTTAAACCAATCATCACATTTTCTATTTAAATAAGCATCGTAGTTGATAGGTTGTAAAAGGCTCTCAGCGGCCTCACGGTTAATCAACGACAAAGTACCTAGTCTCGTATCAATCATTGTGTCTAAATCAATTAGGATGATTGTAGATGCCATTATAGCCTCGCTGTTAAAGGTTCCATTGCTAACAACATTACAAACCACATGTTATTGTTCAACAGTAATACAATGGCTTGTTTAGTTGATGCTGTTTTGTATAACTCGGTATCTGAAACACGATTTGCTGTGGCGGCATCGTCACCGCCAAACTGTGCACAGGTACCATAGGCCTCTGCTACGTTATCAATGAGCGAAGCAGTGGTTTTACCGGCGCTCAGACAACGGCGTGTAAAGTCAACAGTTAACTCCAAAATCGCATCGGTTAACTTTTCATCGCTACGTATTACATCCCAAATGCGTTGTAAGCTACGCTGATTAATACCAACATATAAACGGCTACCTGTCATCAAAGCGATAATGCTTTTAATAACTTGTAACCGTTGTACCATATCTGCGTCACTGGTAGGTTTTGTAGGTTGATGCAATGCCATGTTGTACCAGAAACGTTCTTCAATAATTTGTGCAATGATTAGTGTTTCTTCGGGTAGGTACGTAGAGATTTGAGGTGGAGTTTGCATTTTAAATACCTTTTATAAATTATTTTCTAAATGCATTCCTGCTTTTAAGAATGCCGACAGTGTTTCTCTAGCTTTTACAGATGTACCTAATTTATCTAACTGGTCTAGTGAAGCATGCCCAGTCTGTGCAATCATCCGGTTCATGGCATTAAATCCTTTAGTGTCACCACCACGGTATTTAATTAACTCGACGATTGTATTCTCCAGTTCTTTAGCATTCAAGATGTTGAGTTCTGGAAATGATAATCGCGATGATTTTGATATGCCAGTAGGTTGGGCAGTTAGCACGTCTACATGTGCATTATCATCCGGTATTGATGATTTCTTAATCAACAATTGTTGTTGTCGACGTAAGAATAGCTTCAGGATCAGATATTCAATTGGCGTTACGTACAGCGTACCTGTAACTTGATCTGTAATCTCTAATCGCTGAAAGAAGTTATGGTTTAATTCAGTAGCAATATCAAAATTACGTTCGATGCTTAAACGCCATTTCCCTAGATTAGGTACAATAAAGTCAGGCACTAATTCACCGGACTGGAGTTTGACCATGAAGGCATCAAACTCCTTATCGGATAATTCAGATAAACGGGTACGGTATCTTTCAGTGTTGGGTGACCCCGGTATCAACTTGTCAATTAACTCGACTAGTCTTTTTGTAGCGGCTTTTCGGTCTTTCTTCATTGGTAAGGTCCCTTAATACGACAGTTACATCTAAGCCTTTTTTAGTGGCGATATCAATCATATTTTTAGTCCCTTTTGATACTCCATCCCAGAATGCAATTAGATGTGTGCCAGCTACAGCCATTTCAGCATTGCGGATATAACCTGCAGAACGGCCATGAGTGTCCCAGTCTGCAGGAAACTCTTCAACATCAATATTGTTCTTAAGTGCATAATCGTAAGCAAAACGATCGGGCCCCATAGCCATACCTGAAATGATTGTAACTTTTTCAAACTGATCCAGATACGGTTTGAGATATGCCTCTACGATTTCATGATTAACCCATTTGCGACTTCCGGCAACAATGACACGGGCATGAATAAGTTGCTTAGTTGTGTCTGGTAGTCGTACCATGCGGTACTTCGATACCATAGCGAGTTCACCGCCAGCAGATGTAGGTTTGGCACGAGCAAATGACATAGTCATGATGCAGCCTTATCGAGGTAGTCCCCGACTAACTAAAAATGGAATCACATGCGTTTTAAATGCATAGAGCCAATCATCATCACTCAATGTATCATCGAGACATAAACGTACATCGCGTGTATCTTCGTCAAGCACTGCAATCTGTGTACGCCAGTAACGATTAAGCTGTTGCTTAGTTGTATCTTCTTGAAAAACTGGCGCGGTGGCAATAAATTGGTGGTAACAGGTTGGGTGCGCCTGAAACAGCGCACCAGTTACTTGTTTTAACAAATCATTCATATTAGGCAGCCTTAGCTAATGTCAGTCCTGCAGTAGGTTTAGCTTTAACCGCAGGCATCCACCATGGATGGTATTCACCAACTCGCATTTTGAGTAAGTCCATAGTAGAAAGGAAAGGTTTATGGAATGGTTCATCTTCTTTGTAGACCCAGAATCCACGGGTGTCCAATAGGGTATTCCAATCGTACCCTTTTGCAATGAGTTCATCATACAGTTCTTTTGGTGTACAGAGGTATTTTTCATCCACATTATGCCAGAGATTAGTAATCTGGCAAAGTTCTGATGTGATAGTCATTGCGCGTTGCAATAATAAGTCTTCGTCTAACTTACCACGAATAGTGGTGCGTGATAGTTTACAATCTGGGTACAGTTCCAAATAGTAACTACGGTCATGCCCACCTAAGCCAAAACGTTCGTATTTACGAATATAGTTGAATTCAGATAAACCTACACGCATACCTTCTGACTGCGATACAATAACTTCAAATGGTAAACCAGTTGGGCCATTCTTAGCACGTAAGTTCTGAATGGTCAGTACCATCAGGTCGGTATCACCTTTCAAATCATCATCGCTATCGCGAGGGAATTCAGGTTGTTTAGTAGTGTCATTAATCAACTGAGTTGCCGATGTCACATACCAGCAGTTATTCGTCAACATAGTGAAGTTCTGAGGTACGTTCTTAAACGTAATCTTCTGCTTCATATATGTCAGTTTCTTGGTAGGGATAGCGCGTGGGTCCAGTTGGTGTTCCGCCCCCATATGCGCTGTCATGATCATGTAACAACCACCACCAGCTGTGACGCCCGGCAATTGGAATAACATTTGTGATTTAGCGCCAGCGCCGCGTAAAGAGTCAGTATTATTACCAGATGCACCGATTGAATTTTTCTCGTGCATATCGGCAATGGTTTCAACAGTAAATGTTGATAGCGAATCCACTTCAGCAATGAACGGCATCAGTGCTTTTAGGTGCTCACCGTCGCGGTCTAAGAATGGAGTAATACCAGCATATTTCTTAAACTCTTTCTGACGATTCTTAACAGCCAGTTTAATTGCATCGAACCATTTATCGCCCAACATTTTATCTGATGAAGTCAGACGGAAACGTGGACTTTCCTCTAAGTCGTCACCTAAGAATGCTGGGTTAAAGAATAACAAATCTTGCAAACGTGCAATTGTTACTGATATTTCAGTATCGTAGGTATTCATAGTTGAATTGGTGTAGCGGGAGAATGCAGTTAATGCAAAGTAATGCGCAACGGTCGATTTAAACATGTTGCCCAGACCACCAATACCGGTAATAAACGCTAAACCACCGTTAAGAATTGACTCACCATGGATACCCGTGTAGTAACGACCAGTTGGAATATCGAACAAACAACCTAGGTTCAACATAGGGCGTAGTAGCGGAGCCGATTCAAATAACTCTAAGTGTTCCATCTCATATCCTTTAAATAATCACCTACATGATTTGTCATGGCGGTATATTTTTATGATAGTCACCACTAATTAATAGGAGCAACCATGTTGCAATCGTTAAAAGTACAATCCAATTTAATTTCATTGGAGTCCAGCACACCGGAAAATATCTATGCCGCGGTAACTAGTTTTTTCCCTCGTTTAATTGAAGGTGTTAAATCTTTTGCAAATGGTATCTTCACAGATAATGCGGCACATGTTTTTCAATTAACTGATGTAAAAGCAATTGAACGTAAAATCTTAGGTGCAAATTATGTTCAGATGTCACCAGTAACGTTACCAGTGCCAGCTGGTATGTGCATTAACTATCCTGACTACATTGCAGTGGTAGCTGATTCAGTGGATATTGTAGAACGCATTAACAATGAGGTGCTAGTACCTTTCGTAACTTGGTTAGGTGTACTTTTAACTAACCCTGAAGAACTGCGTACGCTACGTGCTACCACTAATATTAATGGACTACAATGGCATGACATCGATGGTATTCAGAAACGCTATGCCAAAGCATTTGATAAGCAGGCTAAATCTGAAAAACCCTATGGTGAACTATATCGCCGCAATGTTGACTATGTTCAAGCGGTAAAAGATACTAATGGTATCGCTGAACGTATGGCGCGCATTGATCGCACTGCAATGATCAAACAAATGGAAACGGCAGTGCAGTATTTGGAACGCATCATTGAGAATACCAAATCTAACCCAGAACAATTTAAAGTGTCTGGTCCAGTATTGGATTCATTATCTAAACTGACGTATCACGTTGCTAAAGAAATCGAATTCTACTCAATTGTAGCTTTCTCAGCACAAGCTTTAACAACTGCGGTTGAAGATGGTAACGATAAACTCAAACGCATTTTAAACCCTTAAGAGCATATAAGGCATCCCCCTAGGGGGATGCCATTATGTCCTACGCTATACTTCTTTTAACAGAAGACCTATGTCTTTTGACATGTCATCTTTACTACCATATTTGAGCCATTCGGGAGCTAAATCAATAATAGCATCACAACGAACGTCTATGGGTAGCTCTTTGTCCTGTTCAACGATTCTGGTAAGAAGGTCGCCAGGCCAAACCACCTGGTGGGCATGAGCCGCTAACATTAATGCACTTTCGCTGCGAGCCAACCGTAATGTCTGATTGAGTTTCTGCAATGTATTTTGCTGAATCAAACTGATGTGTTGGTGACGCATCTGCATATAAAGAGATGTTAAAAAGAAGATACGCTTTCCATATGGAGTTAAGACTGTGCTAAGTACAGCTTTTCCAATCAGTTGGATTGGTTTTAATTTTACTCCGAAAGAACGTACTGACATAATCACTCCGGTTTTTTAACAGGTAAGACGAGGCGTAGATTCTGGTAATAACCGCACCAAATACCAACGTCATCACTGGTTTCAATGATAGTTGCAAATCGGTATGCTGCATGGGATTCTTTCCATGTAATTACCGAAACCTTGGGGTGTAAACCAGCCAGAGCTGACAATGTGTTTTTGTCAGCCATATCCGTACCCACGGTTAACGTCAAATCATCGACTGCGGTGCCATCCGGCATTGCATAATTAACCGTAACCTTCAGCGAAGTATTGTCAATTGTTGGTTTTAATTTCCAAATGGTTTTCTTCTTTTCTACCACTTCATTATAAATGTCATTCGTGATATCGGTGACCACGATTTTATCTGACTTGTTAATATAATCACATAACAACATTTCAACAATAGTGACAGCCGCAATACCATCTTTCGATAAATAAGGAGTAGTAACTTCTTCAGTCAATAAAACATCCAGTGGGTCGTAGAGATCGATTTGCATCTTTCTTGGGAAAAGAAAACGTGTACCGTGTTTTTCTATTTCGCCATAAACCGCTGGTGTTTTAATGCTATCCAAACGCGCAATGAATAAAGCATCTAAAGTATGATGTCTTAAAAACTGCTGTTGTTTAGTTCTGATAAGTTCCAATACCTTTTCCTTCTCTTTTAAAAAAAGCACAGAGTAGGAAGTGGTTGAATCAGGTTTACCCCACAACTTATTGTCCGGACCATGGCTACCACAATGATAGATGAATCGTCCATCATGTGCCACGTTGGTATCGCCAGATGTTGCATTGAAGTACCATCTTGGATGTGAAAGCATTCGATTGTACTTAACAGTCTTTGACCAGTAACCTTTAGCTGGTACGATTTCCAACAAAGGTTCATGGGTGCCATTAAAGGCGGACCATTTAGCACGCCAACAATGATTGTCAGCTAACGTATTACCTAAATCACCACTATGTCCGTAAACATGAGCCCATTTAATTAAAACGCCATCCGCTTCCAACTTTTCTTTAATATCGATTAATCGTAACCAATGATCTTTGTTAGGGATTGGTTCACCATTAGGTTTAACCCAATTACGAGCGCGCCAGTTAACACTCCAGATTGTAATGCCTTTCAGCACATAATCTGAATCTAACAGTAGCTGTATATCACGCCATCCTTTATCCAAGCACAAATGCAAGGCATTGATAGCCGCAAACAACTCCGCTTCATTGTTAGTGAACATGGGCGCCATAGGCCCCAGGTAATCAATGTACTCAACTGGTGTCACTTTAGCAGGTAATGGTAATTTACCATCATTTGTTTCAGCAATAGGATCGATGTAGCCTACTGCAGAGCAGTATTCTGGCCTACCCATCCCTTGCTTTGGTATCTCATCCAAAAAACTATATCCGTGGATACCCCAGCCTGCAATCCCTCTTGGTGATTCTGCGCCACCGTCTAAATATAAAACAACCTTATCCGTCATCGCCACACTCCAATAATACCGTCATATAACTAGCAGCATCTGTAATGTTTTACCGACAACGTTTTTGAAACCGTTTAAATTCAGATTCAACGGCTGTTTTATAGTTACGATCATGGTTGATTAACTCAGTAATGTACTGCTCCAACAAACTGTCAAACTCTTCGTTGCTTAACTCACTAACGTCCATAGGTGGCCGCGGTAGTGGTCTAGAAGGCGGTAGTTTAAATAGACAGTCTGTGGGTGGTGCTCGTGGTGGATGCATGGCATCGCGATGTACTGGTTGTATTAATAATGGCGGTGGGGGCGGTACTGCCATAGGCGGTATATTGCGCTCAGGCGCAACCGTATACACCTCAACATTAACTTGCGTATATGCACTGTCAGATGCATCAATGACCGATTTCTGACAACCCATTAATGCAGCCAATACCCCAACCGATAATAAAATGTTACGTTTACCCATTAAGGTTCCTCACTCAATTCATTTAACCGAGCAACTAAGCGCTTGCGTATTTCAGTATCTTTTGTATCCATCAGCTCAGAAATAATATGATCTTTCTTAGCGAGCTCTGCTTTAGCGTCGGCTAATGCCTTTGCATCTGCTTTAGCATCCTCTTCCATAAAACTGATACGTTTTTGTGCGGTGCCTAGAAAACCTAACGTTAGGGTGTGTTCATCCGATAAAACATGATGTTGCCCATTGATTGCTTCTGTAGTAATCAACAATTTCTTCAAGGCATCGTCAGCTTTAATGAAATTGTAATACTGCCAGCAATTGGAGACAAAAAGTAATGAAACCAGTATCGCAAGCATAAAGATTAGTTTATTCTTACGTACTAAGTCAGCAAGCTCAGGGTCGCCTTTAATCATTTCAATGATATAAGCTATTAACCATTCGAGTATCTTAAACGTTATTCTTATACCGGTAAAAAACATTTTACCTCCTTATTGTAGACTACTCATATTAATGAACAGGAGTTACACATGTATGCACTGAAAGGGTTTCTAACCATCGATGAACTTACATCGAATGTTAAAGGTGTCGTAGCCAACCATGGTGAAATTTCTACTTATTCAGAAACGTTTTCGCGTGACGTAGGTAAGTATAGTAACACAACTAATCGTGGAATACAACTACTTTCTTTCTCATCAAAAAATAATGGTGTGGATGCTACAGTACCTGATGAAGTAGCAACTCATGTTTTAGCTGTGTTTGACTGGCTATTAACTGAAAGTAAATTGGCTACAATTACTAGCAGTCAAGCAGCCTTATTACAGGCGCTGGATACGCAATATGACGGCGTAATCATGAACACCGATGCTGGTGTTATGGGTCAGACTAACTCACTCTGGTTTCCAGAATGGTTATCGTGGACTTTCATCGGTACGGAAAACTTTGAAATCCGTGTTTGGCTATCTGACGCTGCATTTAAGTCTCAATACGATGAATACGAAATTGTAGTAATCCCACCAGTTGCAGCAGTCGATACTTTAGTTGGTACGTTCGATGCAGTGAAAGCTGCTGTAGCCAGTAAAAGTGTATCACAATTAATCGAACAGATTCGTGTGGAAACAGCTACTAATCCATGTACCATGGTTTTAACTGAAAACTATATTTGGACAGATCCACTCGATCCAGCCAACACTGTATCTACTCCATGGTCGCTGGTTATTCGTGGTAATGCAGGTAACAACCCTGATGCGATTAAGACAGTCATTAAGTCTTACATTCTGACTAACTCATCACATGCTGATACTATCTGGGATAACTACATTCCTGACATTTTTAAATCAACTGAGTTTATCTTAGTGCCGCTGTGGACGCAGTTTGCAGTACCAAACTTGGAATTAGCTAAAGGTGTATACTCACCAATGATCCAATATGGTGAAGTCCTCAATACAGTTAAGCCTGCATTCTACGGTTATGCCAATGCGCACATCATGGCGTATATGACATTGTTTGACACCATGTACAACTCAATAGCAGTTGCAGCATGCGGTAGTGAACAGAACCGTAATGCAGTTTACTCACTGAAAGCTAAGTTCAGCGATTACATTTGCGTACCATCAACCGATGCTGACTTCAACCGCATGGATACTGTCACTCAGACTTGGGTAACCAAGATGATGGATCTGTTAGCAGTTGCTGAAGACATGACACAATTTAGCGATGTCCCGGTGGGCTATAGCCGTACTATCCGTAATGGTATTGTCTATGCCTGTATGTCTTACATGGACGTGTTGTATCTGGTAATCACTAAGACATCCTACGCCGCTTTATAAGGAGTTATGAATGTCTGTGATATTAAGGACACCGCCGCTACATCGTGCTGGTAGATATACCTTACGTTTACCGTGGGTCATTGAAGATAGTATTGTTTTTAGCTGTATGGCATTGCGTAGTTTTTCTGACTGCGAGAAACTAGGTGTAGATGTTTTTAAAACATACTACGAACCAATGGGGCTCAGCACTGCTGTTTATACTGCTGATAAAGCGGCTAATGCGCACATCGTTACATTGATGTCGGAAACATCAGTAATTTATGTACCTGACTCTTACATCGAGTCATACCCAAGCATGACAGAATATACATATCAAAATGTAGTTTTGTCAATTAGCTTAGGTGCAGTACCAGATTACATCGATACAACGTTTTTGAATCAACAGTTGGCAACTGTTGTATCTGATGTCATTGGTATAATGCCGACGGTTAATGTACACGTATCACCGTCTACAGGTACAGTTTCAGCTGATCAGCATGAAATCGCTGAGGCAGCTCGCGCAGCGGCGATTAAAACACGTCAGACGGATTATGCTAAGCTGCTGATAGCACAAGGCACAATTACTACATTGCAAACTAAGGTTACGGCATTGACTAAACTCTGTACCGATAACTCATTACTTTAAAGCAAAAAAAAGAGAGGCCCTAGGGCCTCTCTTTTATGCGGTTATTTCAATAACTCTAAAAGCACTTCAGGTTGGACTTCCTTCCATACATCATTTAATAAAAACTTAACTTTAGTCAATGCGTGATTGCCGCGGGAAACCACAGTGATGTTAAAGTCGAACGTTTGTGAACTTACTACTACTGTTAATCCAATGTCGTTAGGGTAAGCACCTAATGATTTAATGTTACATGATTTGATTCTCATCGCATCGGCGGCGATTTT
>JACCEA012486947.1_pt1 | contig 12868 bp, 12 predicted proteins | sample 7449851 | NCBI WGS metagenome assembly JACCEA01 (sample SAMN15323453, study PRJNA562643) | freshwater metagenome | isolation source: river surface water | place: USA:Blue River Watershed | collected 2017-08-18 | reverse complement strand
GACCCCGAGGTGGCGCGTGTGGGCCTGAACGAACAAGAGGCGCAAGCGCAAGGCATCGCGTACGAGGTGACGAAGTACGGCATCGACGACCTGGACCGGGCGATTGCCGACAGCGAAGCACACGGCTTTGTGAAAGTGCTCACCGTGCCCGGCAAAGACCGCATTTTGGGCGTGACCATTGTGGGCTCGCACGCAGGCGACTTGCTGGCCGAATACGTGCTGGCCATGAAACATGGCCTGGGCTTGAACAAAATCCTGGGCACCATCCACACCTACCCGACCATGGCCGAAGCCAACAAGTACGCGGCAGGGGAATGGAAGCGCGCGCACGCGCCGCAAAAGTTGCTGGCTTGGGTGAAGAAGTTCCACGATTGGCGGCGCGGATGAACCGTTTGTTGGAACCACGCCCTGCGCTGCTGGCGCTGGTTATGGCTTGCGCCACAGCATCTGCCGTCGCGCAAAGCCTCTCGCCTCTGGTGCCCGCCGATGGCGCAGCCGCCAACACCTGGCGCTTTGTGGGCTTTCCCAAGTCCAAGGCCGACATCCCTGCCACGCGCTTCGAGTTGGCCGATGTGCAGGGCGAGCGAGCGCTCAAGGTCAGCACCCGCGCTTCATATGGCACCTGGGTGCACGACTTGCCCAAGGTCAATCCGGGTCGCTTGCAGTGGCGTTGGCGCCTCGAGCAGCCACTCACAGGCGGCAAAGTCGTCGCCGACATCCAAACCAAAGCAGGCGACGACGCGGCGCTCAAGGTGTGTGTGATGTTCGACCACCCGCTGGATCGCGTGCCTTTTGTAGAGCGCACCGTGCTGCGCCTCGCCCGCAGCGTGAGTGGCGAAGACCTGCCCGCTGCAACGCTCTGCTATGTCTGGGACAGTGTTCACCCCGCTGGCCTGCAAGGTGCCAACCCCTACACCCAGCGCGTGCGCTTCATCACGCTGCAAGGCAAGGGTGCGCCTTTGGCCCAATGGCAAAGCGAGAGCCGCGATGTGGCTGCCGACTTTGCCAAGTTGTTTCCCGATGAGTTGCCCGCAGGGGCCGCTGCGCCCAAAGTCCGCGCGGTGCTGGTGGGCGCGGACAGTGACAACACGGGTGCTGAAAGTGTGGGCTGGGTGCGGGACATTCAGTGGCGACCATGAGGCGCCACCCCCTGTGCGGTCCCCCGCTTCAGTTGTGGCCCAAAACCTGTGACAGGGCGGCGGCTTCTTTGACCAACACGGCCCCGAACTGGCGCACTTTCGCGTCTTTGAGGCGGGCACCCGGTCCAAATACGGCAATGGAGCCAGCCACTTGACCGTGGCTGTTGAAAAACGGTGCTGCAATGGCCACAGCCCCTTCGATCAAGGCATTTTTGCTGGTGGCGTAGCCGCGCTTTTTGATCTGGCGAAGCTCTTGCGCAAAGCGGATGGGGTCCAGGTTCAGGCCTTCGGCATAACGTTCAATGGCTTCGATGGAGGTGTCGGCATGCGCCAAGATGACCTGGCCACTGGCCCCTAAAACGATGCGCTCTTGGTAACCCACGCCCCGCTTGAAGCTCAGGGCCTGTGGGCTGGGCAATTCGGCAACGCACAAGCGCATAGCGCCTTGTGGCACAAACAAGGCCACGGTTTCTTGGGTAGCAGCCCACACACGCTGCATGATGGCTTGGCCCACGGCAGACACATTCAGGCTCGAGGACCAGGCGTGTGTGAGTTGCCCGACCGCAGGGCCGAGCCTGAACCTTTGGGGTTCGCCCGAGGACACCACAAAACCCGATTGCACCAGCGTTTGCAACAAGCGGTACAGCGTGGGCCGACTCAGGGGCACCCGCTCCAGCAATTGGGCGGCGCTCAGTTCATGGTCGTTGACCGAGAACGCTTTCAAAATGTCCAAAGCCCTCTCAACGGCCCGGACGCCTTCGCCGTTGTGGGTGCTCATGCCCAAACCTTTCAAAACCCTGTGATGTGCGTGTGTATCGGCGTGTCCGCCTGATGGACAGCCTTATCATTTTACGGATAAATGCGCAGCGCACCATGCCTGCGCCAGTCAACCGTTCAAGCCAAGGAGACGCTTTTTCATGAACAAGGACATGTCTGAAACCCTGACCCGCGTGGGTCCCGGCACACGCATGGGCAACCTGATGCGCCGCTATTGGGTGCCTGCTTTGACCAGCAGCGAAATCGAGTTGGCCGACGGTCCGCAAGTGCGCATCGAGCTGCTGGGTGAAAAACTGCTGGCGTTTCGCAATACCGATGGCCAAGCCTGCATGATCAGTGAGTTTTGTTCGCACCGCGGTGTTTCGCTGTACTTTGGCCGCAATGAAGAAAACGGCATCCGCTGCGCCTACCATGGCGTCAAGTTTGACGGATTGGGTCAGTGTGTGGAGGTGCCCTCTAACCCCAAGGCCTGTGCGCACATGCACATCAAGGGCTACCCCTGCGTGGAGCGCGGCGGCATTGTCTGGACCTATATGGGGCCGCCCGACAAAATGCCCGAGCCGCCCGAGCTGGAGTGGTGCACCTTGCCAGACAGCCATGTGTTTGTCTCCAAGCGCCTTCAGTACTCCAGTTACCTGCAGGCCATGGAGGGTGGCATCGACACCGCCCATGTGTCGTATGTGCACCGCTATGAAGTGGACACCGACCCGATGCATCAGGGTGTTAAGGCGCTCGACTACATCAAGGCCGATGGCAACGTGGTGTTTGAAATTGAAAAGACTTCGTTTGGCATGAGCTTGTATGGCCGTCGCATGGGCGAGCCTGACAGTTTTTACTGGCGCATCACCCAGTGGTTGTTCCCCTGGTTCACCATGATTCCTCCGTTCGGTCACCACGCGCTGGGTGGCCATGCTTGGGTGCCCGTGAATGACCACGAGTGCTGGGCCTGGAGCATGAACTGGCAACCCAAGCAGCCGCTGAGCGCCGAAGAACATGAAGCCATGGCTGCGGGCAAAGGCATCCATGTGGAATACGAGGCACCTGGTAGTTTTGTGCCCAAGGCCAACCGGGACAACGATTACCTGATGGACCGCAAGGCCCAGCAAGAAAAACGCGCCTACAGCGGTGTGTTCGGTTTTTCGGCGCAAGACTATTCCTTGCAAGAAAGCATGGGCTCTATTCAGGACCATGCGGCCGAAAAATTGTTGCCCACCGACCGTGCGATCGTCATGGCCCGGCGCATGCTGCACGATGCTGCGGTAGCACTGGAGCAAGGTATTGAGCCCCCAGCCTTGGATGCCTCCGAGCAACACGTTCGGCCTGCGGGTGTGTTGTTGCCCAAGGGCGATGATCCTATGGTTTGGGCCAAGGCCCACCTGGCCAATGGCCTGGATGAACCGGTTTTTTCCATCTGACCCTTTGCATTCACGACACCCACAGGAGACCCCATGACCACATTCCATCGCCGTCAAATCGCTGCCCTCGTGCTGTCCACGCTGGGGCTCGCAGCGGCCTCCAGCGCTTCGGCGCAAGAATGGGCTCCGACCAAGCCCGTGCGCATCATCGTGCCCATCACAGGCAGCACCAACGATGTGTTGGCGCGGCTGATTGCTCCCAAACTCCAAGAAGTTTTCGGGCAACCCTTTGTGGTGGAAAACAAACCCGGAGCTGGCGGCAACATTGGCGCCGACATGGTGGCCAAAGCCGCGCCGGACGGTCATACCCTGCTGATTGGCTACAACGGTCCATTGGCCATCAACGTGGGCCTGTTCGACAAAATGCCGTATGACCCGGTCAAAGACCTCGCGCCGATCACCTTGATGGTCAAGGCCCCGCAATACCTGGTGGTCAACCCGGCTTCGGGCATCACCAGCGTGAAGGACTTTGTCGAGAAAACCAAGGCCAACCCAGCCAAATATTCTTACGGCTCGGTGGCTTTGGGCAGCGCCTCGCACCTGACCATGGAGATGTTCAAGTCGGCCGGAGGGTTTCACATCACCCACATCCCCTACCGGGGGGCCGGACCAGCGGTCAGCGATTTGATCGGCGGCAACATTCAGGCGGGCTTCTTTGTGCCGGGCAATGTGCAGCAGTTTGCCAAAGAGGGACGCTTGAAGTTGTTGGCGACTTCGGGCCTCAAGCGCTTTGCCAGCACGCCCGACATTCCCACGCTCAGCGAATCGGGTTACCCCGATTTTGAAGCCACCTCGTGGATTGGCTTTCTCACCACGGGCGGCACGCCTGCACCCATCATCGAGCGGTACAACCGCGAGATCGTGAAGATCGTGCGCTCACCCGAAATTACCAAGCGCTTGCTCGACATGGAGTTTGAGATTGTGGCCACCACGCCCAACCAGTTCCGTGACTGGATTGGGGCGGAAATCAAGCGCTGGGGCAAGGTCATCAAAGACACCGGCACCAAGGCGGAGTGAGCGGCATGGGCCAAGCTCGCTTAAAAGGCCAAGTGGCGCTGATCACCGGAGCCGGTTCGGGCATTGGCGCAGCCACCGCCCATGTGTTTTGCCAAGAGGGGGCGGCAGTGTTTTTGGTGGATGCCAACATGCAGGCCCTGACACGCACACAACAAGCGCTGTTGCTGGCTTTTCCGGAAGTGCAGTTGCGCTGCCTGGAGGCGGATGTGACCGATCGTGACTTGGCCCAGCAAGCGGTGGACGACTGCGTGGCGGCTTTTGCGGGTCTCGACATCCTCGTCAACAACGCCGCCATGCGCAACTATTCACCAGCGGCCGAAGCCACCTCGCAAGAGTGGCAATCTATTGTGGGCGTCAACCTGGTGGGCATCACCCACTACTGCCACGCAGCACTGCCGCACTTGCGCCGGTCGGGTCACGGCAGCATCGTGAACGTGTCGTCTTGTTATGCCGTCAAAGGCCGAAAAGGCATGGCCCTGTACGACGCCACCAAAGCCGCGCAACTGGCCTTGACCCGGTCACTGGCCTGCGAAGAGGCGGTGCACGGCGTGCGCGTCAATGCGGTTTGCCCGGGCTCGACCTTGACCGACTTTCATGTGGGCCGTGCACAACAAGTCGGCAAAAGTGTTGAGCAGCTGAAGACTGAGCGCAAAGACAGTTCTTTGCTGGGGCGCTGGGCGGCGCCCGAAGAAATCGCCTGGCCAATTTTGTGGTTGGCCTCGGCGGAAGCATCGTTCATCACGGGCACCACCTTGGTGGTGGACGGCGGTCTACACATTGTTTGATAAAAGCGCAGCTCTCATCGCTTGATGTCAACAGCCGTCAATGAAGAGGCAAACCCACGCAGAACATGCATCCATGCAAGCATGTTCTGCTGGGCGCGCCAGTTTTAAAGACTTTGGAGGATCAGTCCGCCGAGCCACCGGCTTTGCGGATCACAGGCCCCCATTTGTTGATCTCGGCCTTCAGGTGGTCTTCCAGGCCTTTGGGCGTCATCTTGTCGGCAGTTGGGATCTCTGAGCTGAGTTCGCCCAAACGCTGCACGATCGAGGGTTCGGCCATGGCCGAGCGCATGGCGTTGTTGATTTGTGTCAGCACGGGGGCGGGTGTACCTTTGGGGGCGTACATGCCGTGCCAGACTTTCACCTCGAAGCCTTTGAGGCCTTGTTCGTCGAGTGTGGGCACATTGGGCAATGCGGCCAGTCGTTTGAGCGTGGTGACCCCGAAGACCTTGACGCGGCCGTCTTTGATCATGGGCACAGTTTGTGTGGTTTGGTCACACAAGACATCCACTTGGCCACCCAGCAGGTCGTTCATGGCGGGGCCGGTACCTTTGTAGGGGATGGTGTTGATGTTGACGCCGATGGCGCTCTTGAACATCAGGCCGCACAGGTTAGACACTGCCCCCAGCCCAGCGTCGGCCAGTGACACTTTCTTTTCGTTGGCTTTGATGTAGGCGATCAACTCTTGCAGGTTGTTGGCAGGAATGTCTTTGCGGGCGATCAGAGTCATCGGCACATCCAGCACCTGACCAATGTATTCAAAATCGGCAAGTGGGTCGAAGCTGAGCTTTTTGTAAAGGGCAGGTGATGTAGCCATGCCCATGTGGTGCAGGAAGATGGTGTACCCGTTCGGCGCTGAACGTGCGACCTTGGTGGCTCCGACAGTGCCACCTGCACCGTTGACGTTTTCGACCACGACCGACTGGCCCAGTGACTTGCCCATGGGAATGGCCATCATCCGGGCCACCACATCGGTGGGGCCGCCAGCGGCAAAGGGAACCACCAGCGTGATGGGCCTGGTGGGAAAGTTCTGGGCGTGAGCCGCAGTGCAGGCCCATGCCAAAGCACTCAGAGCCAAACGAAGGGTGATTTTCATGGGGTCTCCTCTTGAATAAAGCATTCACTGATGACTGTGAGCCGTACGTCCGCATGTCGATGCGCACATGGCAATCCAATTGTGAATTTTGAGACCTGGTGCGAAGAGGGCAATCCGTGTTTTGTGAAGGAGGGCTTTCTCAAAACAAAAGGACCCAAGCTTCAAAGTCGGGGCAAACCCTCTTGACGCAAAGGATCCAAAGGCTGACCTGCCGACATTCGCAGAGGCTTGTGAGTGAAGTCTTTCCCAGCCTTTCATTGTGCGAACAGTTTTAGAAATTTAAATAAATACAATATATTTAATTTAATACAATACAAGCATCATAGTACTCTAATTGGTTAATTTACATGCCTTGTGGATGTTCCTATGATCGGTGAAACCTGAGGGCTTCATGGGACTGCACGGTGCTGTCGACGTGCCATCCCGTGCCCATTTTTTACGACAACTTTCAAGCCGACGTGCTGAGCACCATGCAAAAAATAAAGCGCCATTCATCCCTGATCATCGCCTTGCTGGTCGCCTTGGGGGCGGGTTCTGTGACACAGGCACAAACCAGCTTGACGACCAACCAAGCGGGTGTCAACGCAAGGATTGATGTTCTGGGTGGTGTTTTTGAACCGCTCTCGAACATCGGACCCAGTCAAAGCCGCATCGTGGTGTACCGCACAACCAGCACCCAACCATTGCCCGGTGCGACGGGGGTGTTCATTCAAGGGCAGTACCACACATCGTTGATCCCTGGAGGCTACAGCCAACTTTGCTTACCGCCGGGTCAATTCGAAATTGGCGCACGACAATTTCGAGTGGGTCAAAATGCTCGGGACAGTTTTGACACCGTCACAGCCTTGGCAATGCCACCCGCTCAAACCCAGTACCTGACCGTTGAGGAATCCTCCGGTCGGCCCGTTATGAAACCTGTGTCGGCCGCTCAAGCGCAGCAAGAGTTGGGTGCCACTCGACTCCAAATTCATACCATTTCAAGGGTGGCTCAGGCCCAAAATTGTGTGGCGGTTGCCGCTCCTGTGGTGCAGCCCGAGCAATTCATTTTGTCGAGTGACACCTTGTTCGCGTTCGGTCGATCCGATTTGAATGGTTTGACGGCCGCTGGGCGTGAGTCATTGGACATGCTGATGGCACGTATACGCAAAGACTATGTGCGTATCGACAGCGTTCATGTGATCGGTCATGCGGACCCATTGGGCTCACCTGCCTTCAATCAGCGTTTGTCGGTCAAGAGGGCCAATACGGTCCGTCAATATCTCAAAACCAGTGGTCAAATATCCGCCCCGGTGACTTCCGAGGGTCGAGGCGCTCGACAATTGGTCGAGACCCGCTGCGCCCGTCAGCCAACGAATGCGGCCATCTTGTGCAATCAAGCGAACCGAAGGGTGGTGACGGAGGTCACCGGGCAACGTCGATGAGGCGAAAAGTCATGGGTTGATTGAATGCTGTGGGCCCAGCACTTGGCTGAACCCACAGCTTTAGAAATAGCCCAGATCAGTGGGGTAATCAGGCCGGCCCGCTTGAGCGCCAAAATTCTTCAGGTTGGGCAATATCCAACCCAAATCTTGCTCCGGCACGCCAAACCAACGTGCCAGCGTGGCCGCGAACTGATCGGTGGATGTGCGTGGCAGCAAGCGACCTTGACCAACATGCCATTGGTCCTCGGCTGAATTGCTGTCGCTGGCACTGACCGGAGGGGCTTCGCCATAAAACTGGGCTCCCTTGAGTCCTCCACCCATCACAAAATGGTGTGAACCCCACCCGTGGTCTGAGCCATCACCGTTGGAGGTGAGGGTTCGACCAAAATCAGACGCCGTGAATGTGGTGACTTGGTCAGAAACGCCCAATTCTTCAGTGGCTTTGAAAAATGAAGTGAGTGCTGTGTCGACCTCACGAAGCAGACCCGATTGTTTCGAGACCAGGTTGTCATGCAAATCAAAGCCGCCAAGGGACACCATGAAAACCTGACGCTTGTTGGCGTTGGGCATCATCCAGTCTTGTGGTTGCAAAGGTTTGACCAGCATCTGTCTGTATGCCATCCCACCGCGTGCCAAAAACAGACACGCACATTTGATGGCGCTCAAAGGCGAGTGTCATGAGGCCTGTGGTGTTGGGCCATTTGATGTTGGGCAAATGAACGGGCAGCATCCTCTATTCCAATGAAATGGAGAGGTGTTTCTCTCGTTCATAAGGAATGTCAACATGAAAAAGCACAAGCTGATGGTGGCGATCTTGGCTGCAGGTTGCGTAAGCGGCGTATTGGCTCAGACATCTGGCGACAGCCCCTGGATGGTTCGTGTCCGATCCGTGCATCTGGACAGCATCAACAAGGACTCAACCCCCTTGGGTTTGTCGATCAACAACAAGACTTTCGGAGAGGTGGATGTCACCTACTTTCTGAGCCCCAACTTTGCAGCCGAACTGGTCTTGACCACCCCACAAAAGCAAACGGTTTATGCCAACGGCAGTGAGATCGGGTCTTTCAAGCATTTACCGCCCAGCGTGCTGTTGCAATACCACTTCACCGAGCAACAAGGCATCAAACCCTATGTGGGTGCGGGCATCAATTACACACATTTCAGTGATGTGGCTTTGCCCGTAGGGGTGAGTTTGGACAGCCACAGCTGGAGTTTGGCGTTTCAAGCCGGACTGGACATCCCGCTGGACCGAAATTGGTCCATCAATTTGGATGTGAAGAAGGCCTACATCCGCAGCGATGTTTATGTGGCAGGCAGCAGCATCGGTCGATTGAAGGTGGACCCCATGTTGTATGCGGTCGGTTTGGGTTACCGTTTCTGAGTTCGGGCGATGGCGTTTGCGGCCGGGCTTATGGCCGAGCCCGCAGGCGCCGCCACCCAGGCTAGGGGGCGGATAATTCGTGGATGACTGACCGACTCAAGCTTTACCTCGACCTGATTCGCTGGAACCGACCTGCTGGATGGTTGCTGCTGCTGTGGCCTACATTGTCAGCTTTGTGGTTGGCCGCTGACGGTTTTCCGGGTTGGCATTTGGTGGCGGTGTTCACCTTGGGCACCATCTTGATGCGCAGTGCGGGTTGTTGTGTCAACGATGTGGCCGATCGCGAATTTGACAAGCACGTCAAACGCACGGCGCAGCGACCGGTGACGAGTGGGCGTTTGGGCGTCAAAGAGGCGCTGGGTTTGGGCGGGGTATTGGCCTTGTTGGCTTTTATGCTGGTGCTGAGCACCAACCGTGTGACGGTGGCCTGGTCATTTGCAGCTTTGGCAGTGACTTTGGCTTACCCCTATGCCAAGCGTTGGGTGTCCATGCCGCAGGCGGTGTTGGGGGTGGCCTTCAGTTTTGGGATTCCGATGGCTTTTGCAGCGGTTCTAAGCGAAGTGCCACCACTGGCTTGGGGCTTGCTCTTGGGCAATTTGTTCTGGGTGCTGGCCTATGACACCGAATACGCCATGGTGGACCGCGATGACGATCTGAAGATCGGCATGAAAACCTCGGCCATCACCCTGGGGCGATGGGATGTGACGGCCATCACGGGGTTTTATGCGGCCTTTTTGGCGATCTGGGCGCTGCTCTTGAACGCGCCCGAGCGCGGTGCTTGGCTGTGGTTGGGTCTGGCGGGAGCAGCTCTTCAGGCGCTTTGGCACGTGTGGTTGATCAAAGACCGCAGCCGCGAGGGCTGCTTCAAGGCCTTCAGGCTGAACCACTGGGTGGGTTTGAGCGTGTTTGCGGGCCTGGTCTTGTCTTACACCTGAAGACCAGAGCACCAGCCAGCGGCTGGCCTGCGTTCAGGCCTTGCCAAATTCATCGCCCAACTCGCGGGCGCGTTGCTCAGCCGCTTGCATGGCTTTGACAAAAGCGGACTTGATACCGGCTGCTTCCATGGCGGTCAGCGCCGCATAGGTGGTTCCGCCTTTGGAAGTGACGCGCTGGCGCAGCACCTCGGGCGATTCGGTCGAGGCCGCTGCCAGCGAAGATGCGCCCGAAAACGTGGCCATGGCCAATTGATAGGCCTGCTCTGCGCTCAGCCCCATGCCCACACCGGCTTCGGTCATGGCTTCGAGGAAATAAAACACATAGGCCGGGCCGGAGCCTGACAAGGCGGTCACGGCGTCCAGCTGAGACTCCTTGTGCACCCAGATGAATTGCCCGGTGGTACCAATGACTTGCTCCACCAACGCTTTGTCCACAGCCGTGACCGATGGGCAGGCAAACAAGCCGGTGATGCCTTGGCCCACCAGCGCCGGTGTGTTGGGCATACAACGCACCACCCGGTCGGTGCCGACCCAACGGCCAATGCTGTCAGTGCGGATGCCTGCGGCCACCGACAGGTGCAAGGCGGCGCGGGTGTGGGGCATGACCGGGGCAGCGGCTTCGCTGAAAATTTGCGGCTTGACCGCCCAGACCACCAGGTCTGCCTGGGCCAGGGCTGGGCCTGCGGCAGGCAAGGCGGTGATGCCGAAGTCGTTCAAGAGCTTGGCAGCGGTGTCGGCAAAGGGTTCGACCACGGTGAATTGATCGGGCCGCATGCCTTGGCGAATCAAGCCGCCAATGATGGCGCTGGCCATGTTGCCGCCGCCAATGAAGGCCATGTGGTTTGCAAAAGTCGTCATGGTGCCCAGTCTCGAAGGTGTCTTTGTTAAAAGGTCAATCGGGGAATTGTCGCTGTTTGTACGGGCTGCTTTGCGCTAATCTTGTGCGCATGGACTACATCCTTTCGATTGACCAAGGCACCACCAGTTCACGGGCGGTGGTGTTTGACCATGCCGGCCAGGTGGTGGCCATGGCACAACGTGAATTTACCCAGCATTTCCCACGCCCGGGTTGGGTGGAACACGATGCCACCGAAATCTGGACTACCCAGCTGGCCGTTCTTCGCGAGGCGCTGATCCATGCGGGCATCACAGCCAGGCAAGTGCGGGCCTTGGGCATCACCAACCAGCGCGAAACCACGGTGCTGTGGGATCGCCGAACGGGCGAGCCGGTGGCCCCGGCCATCGTCTGGCAAGACCGGCGCACCGCTGGGCTTTGCGCAGACTTGCGCGAGGCAGGCCACGCCCCTGAGATAGCCGCCAAAACAGGTTTGGTCATTGATGCTTATTTTTCGGGCACCAAGCTGGCGTGGCTGCTGGACCATGTGCCGGGTGCCCGGGCACGGGCGGAGCGGGGCGAGTTGGCCTTCGGCACGGTGGACAGTTGGCTGTTGTGGCAGCTGACGGGCGGGCGGGTACATGCCACCGAGCCCAGCAACGCCTCGCGTACCCTGCTTTTCAACCTGAAAACCGGCGCCTGGGACAAGGACATGCTGGCCCTGCTGAACGTTCCTGCCGCTGTGCTGCCCCAGATCTTGCCCTCTTGCGGACAGCTGGCCGAGACAGACGCCCACCTGCTGGGGGCCAGTGTGCCAATTGCAGGCTGGGCAGGTGATCAACAGGCGGCGCTCTTCGGTCAGGCTTGCTTTGCACCTGGCATGGCCAAAAACACCTATGGCACGGGCTGCTTCATGCTGATGAACACGGGTGATCAACCCGTGGCCAGTCATCACCAATTGCTCAGCACCGTCGCCTGGCAAGGCCCGGGCGCGGCACAGCGGCCCATGGCTTATGCCTTGGAAGGATCGGTTTTTATGGCCGGCGCCACCGTGCAATGGTTGCGAGATGGATTGCAAATCATCGACAGCGCAGCCCAGGTCGAAGCCCTGGCTTCCAGCGTGAAGGACACCGGGGACGTCTTTTTGGTGCCGGCCTTTGCTGGATTGGGTACACCCGACTGGGATGGCCAGGCCCGAGGCACCTTGGTGGGGATGACGAGGGGAACAGGCCGGGCGCACATTGCCAGAGCGGCTTTGGAGGCCATTGCACTGCAGACGGCCGATGTCTTTCGGGCGATGAGTGCGGACAGTGGTTTGGCGCTGACCGAACTGCGCGTAGACGGTGGCGCGAGCAAAAACGACCTGTTGATGCAGATCCAGGCGGATGTGCTGGGCGTGCCTGTGGTTCGCAGCCGGATCACTGAGACCACAGCGCTCGGGGCCGCTTACCTGGCGGGGCTGGCGACAGGCTATTGGTCTGGCGCCAAGGAGTTGGCTGCTCAGTGGCAAGAGGAGAGGCGGTTTTTGCCGCAATGGCATGAATCCCAAAGGGCAAGCCACGTGGCGCGTTGGCGAGAAGCGGTCAGCCGCTCCCGCGCTTGGGCCACAAACTGAAGCCATTAGCGAGAGCAGAGCGGGTTTCTTGGCCGTCTGATAGGGCAAAAAGGCGGCCAAGCCGTCAAGAATGTCAAAAATTTTCACAAACGACTTGCGAGCGGTCTTTTTTACAGGCATAATCGTGGGCTTCGCCTTGCAAAAGGCGTAGGTATCTGCCCAAACAGAAGCAAAGCGAGTGGTTCGCTGTGTGAATGACGGGTCCAAGACTGATTCTGATTTGTTGGCTTTTGGGCTGGCAGATAAAGAATACAAGTTGGGAACAAAGAAATGATCCAGACAGAATCTCGGTTGGATGTGGCCGACAACACCGGCGCCAAGTCCGTGCTGTGCATTAAGGTGCTCGGCGGGTCCAAGCGTCGCTATGCAAGTGTTGGCGACATCATCAAAGTGAGCATCAAAGAAGCCGCCCCACGTGGTCGCGTCAAAAAAGGCGAGATCTACAGTGCTGTGGT
>JACCEA010422475.1_pt1 | contig 12869 bp, 9 predicted proteins | sample 7449851 | NCBI WGS metagenome assembly JACCEA01 (sample SAMN15323453, study PRJNA562643) | freshwater metagenome | isolation source: river surface water | place: USA:Blue River Watershed | collected 2017-08-18 | reverse complement strand
TAGGTCTTGCCGGTCTCGCGCTCGCGGAACTGGTCCTGCAGATGTTTCAGGGCGCTGCGCTTCTTGGCCACCAGCAAGATGCCGCTGGTTTCACGGTCCAGCCGATGCACCAGCTCCAGCAGCCGGGCCTGCGGCCGAGCCTGGCGCAACTGCTCGATCACGCCAAAACTGACCCCCGAACCACCGTGCACCGCCACGCCGGCCGGCTTGTCGATGGCCAGCAGGTACTCGTCTTCGAGCAGCGGCGGAAATTCCCGGGCCGGCGCCGGGCGGGTGGCTTTCTCAAGCACTTTGTCCGAGATGCGCACCGGCGGGACCCGGATTTCGTCGCCGGCTTCGACCCGACTGTCGGCACTGCAGCGCCCCTTGTTGATGCGCACCTCGCCGCTGCGGATGATGCGGTAGACATGGGTTTTGGGCACCCCCTTGAGGTGCCGCATGAGGAAATTGTCCAGCCGTTGCCCGGCCGATTCCTCGTCCACCACCAGCCATTTCACCGCCGGCAGAGAAACGGCTGGCTTGGCCCCTATAATGTCTTTCACTGGCTTTTGGCTGTAAGTGGTTGATTTGACTGGAAATGAATTCCTGAACAAGCGGGAGTTTAGTCCAGCATCCCCCCAGCCTCACCAGAAGGTCGATGCCACCGGCGGCATGGTCTGCAGACTGGAGGTCACGAACCGACAGTGGCAGGACACCCGCAGGATGGGCCGACGCCCCGAAACACTGAATACGGAATACCCCATCCGGACAGCCCTGCAAAGCAGCGGCTGCCCGGCGGATCAAAGCGAGATGGTCGTGTTGTTCGCAAACCTGCTGACCTGGCTGACGTGGCTCTTCGAGCCCGCGCAAGCCGTGGCGGTCGCGGTCTGCGAACCTGTCCTGGACACTGCAGGGTGCCTGCAGCAGTGGACACGCCTGAACACCCCCCTGACCTCGCCCCATCCACGCGCCCTGAACCCGCTGCCCGAGCCTGCGCTCGGCTGATCGCGTTCGCCTCGGCAATTCCCTTCGTTTCTGGCGTTCTGTCCGGCATCCGTGACCCCTTGAGGGTCGGTTGACGTCGCCCGCGTGTTCGACAGCGAACCGCAGCGGCACAGAAAAAGAAGGAACGCATCATGAAGCGGATGCTGATCAATGCCACGCAGGCCGAAGAACGCCGCCTGGCCATCGTCGACGGACAGAAACTCCTCGACTACGAAATCGAAATCGAAGGGCGCGAACAGCGCAAAGGCAACATCTACAAGGCCGTCGTCACCCGCGTCGAGCCCTCGCTCGAAGCCTGTTTCGTCGACTACGGCGAGGACCGCCACGGCTTCCTGCCTTTCAAGGAAATCTCGCGCCAGTACTTTGCCGAAGGCGTCTCGCCCAGCCAGGCCCGCATCCAGGACGTGATCAAGGAAGGCCAGGAGCTGCTGGTCCAGGTCGAAAAGGAAGAGCGTGGCAACAAGGGCGCGGCCCTGACCACCTTCGTGTCCCTGGCCGGCCGCTATGTGGTGCTGATGCCCAACAACCCGCGCGGCGGTGGCGTGAGCCGCCGCATCGAGGGCGATGACCGCGCCGAACTCAAGGAGGCGATGGACCAGCTCGAATACCCCAAGGGCATGTCCATCATCGCGCGCACCGCCGGCATCGGTCGCAGCGCCCCCGAACTGCAGTGGGACCTGAACTACCTGCTCAAACTCTGGAACGCCATCGACGGCGCCGCCAAGGCCGGCAAAGGCGCGTTCCTGATCTACCAGGAATCGAGCCTGGTGATCCGCGCCATCCGCGACTACTTCAACAACGACATCGGCGACGTCCTGATCGACACCGACGACATCTACGAGCAGGCTCAGCAGTTCATGAGCCACGTGATGCCCGAGTACGCCGCCCGCGTCAAACGCTACCGCGACGATGCGCCCCTGTTCAGCCGCTTCCAGATCGAGCACCAGATCGAGTCGGCCTACGCCCGCACCGTGCAGCTGCCCTCGGGTGGCGCCATCGTGATCGACCACACCGAAGCGCTGGTCAGCGTGGACGTGAACTCGGCACGCGCCATCAAGGGCGGTGACATCGAGGAAACTGCGACCCGCACCAACCTGGAAGCCGCCGACGAAGTGGCCCGCCAGATGCGCCTGCGCGACCTCGGCGGCCTGATCGTGATCGACTTCATCGACATGGAGGAGAGCAAGAACCGCCGCGAAGTCGAAAACCGCCTGCGCGACGCGCTGCGCCAGGACCGCGCCCGCGTGCAGTTCGGCTCGATCAGCAAGTTCGGCCTGCTCGAGATGAGCCGCCAGCGCCTCAAGCCCGCCCTGAGCGAAGGCGCCTCCATCCCCTGCCCACGCTGCGGCGGCGCCGGCCACATCCGCGACACCGAAAGCTCGGCGCTGCAGATCCTGCGCATCATTCAGGAAGAGTCCATGAAGGACAACACCGCCGCCGTGCACGCGCAAGTGCCGGTCGAGGTGGCCTCCTTCCTGCTCAACGAAAAGCGCCCCGAGATCGCCAAAATCGAACTCAAGCAGCGCCTGAACGTGCTGCTGGTACCCAACCGTTCGCTGGAAACGCCGCACTACAAGATCGAGCGCCTCAAGCACGACGACCCGCGTCTGGACCGCATCGAAGCCAGCTACAAGATGGCCGAGGAGATCGAGGACCCGACCACGGTGACACGCCGCTCGCAGGAGCCCACCAACAAGCAGACCCCGGTCATCAAGGGCGTGCTGCCCGACGCCCCGGCGCCTGTCGCCCCGGCCAAACCCGAGCCGGCCCCCGTGGTCGCTGCCGCCCCCGTGGCAGCACCGGCGTCGTCCGGCGGTTTCTTTGGCTGGCTCAAGCGCCTGTTCGGTGGTGGCGAAGCTGCGCCGGCCGCTGCCACCCCGGCCAAGAAGGAAGAAAAAGCCCGCGAAGGCCGTGAAGGCCGTGGCGGTGACCGCAACCGCCGTGGCGGCCGCCGCGGTGAGCGCGGCGACCGCGCAGAGCGCACCGAAGGCCAGGGCGAAGGCCGCAACAACCGCCGTGGCCAGAGCGAGAACCGCGAAGGCCGTGGCGAGCGCCCCGAGGGCGAACGCGCCCCACGTGGCGAACGCACCGAGCGTCAGCCGCGCGAGCGCCGCCAGGAGCAGCGCGGCGAGACCGCCACTGCCGAAGGCACCGTGGCCGAGCAGGACAACCGCACCGAACGCGCCCCGCGCGGCGAGCGTGGAGAAGGCGGTCGCCGTGAACGTGGTGGCGAGGGCCGACGCGAACGCGGTGAGCGCCGCGAGCGCGCGCCCGAGCAGACCCTGAATGCCGCGACCGACACCAATGCAGCGGTCGAACCGGTGACGGATGTCACCACAGCACCTGCCGCTGAGGCTCCCGCTGCCGAGCACAACGGCGAGCGCCGTGAACGCCGCAGCCGCGACCGTTATGGCCGCGACCGCCGCGAGCGCTCGGGCGAAGCCCGCACGGATGCCGAGAGCAACGCAGACCTTGCGGCCGAAGGCGGCGAAGCTCCGGTCGAGCAGGAACAGCGGCCCCAGCGCTCCTACTTTGACCGTGCCAGCACGGCAGCCCCGGCAGCGGCGGCCGTGGCCGAAGTCTCTGCCCCGGTTGAAACCCCTGCTGCAGCACCTGAGGCCGCTGCGTCTGCAGCCCCAGCCGCCAACGGCATGCCCAAGGTCCAGGCCTACACCCTGCCCCTGATCGAACTGCAGCAGATCGCCAGCGGCTCCGGTCTCGAGTGGGTCAATTCAGACGCTGACAAAGTGGCCGCCGTGCAAGCAGCGATTGCCGCCGAACCCAAGCCGGTGCATGTACCGCGCGAGCGCCCTGCAGTGGTCGTGATCGACGAAGGGCCGCTGGTTCTGGTCGAGACCCGCAAGGACCTTGCCGACATGAAGCTGCCGTTCTGAAGGCTTGCAGCTTGAACGAAAAAACCGGGCTTGCCCGGTTTTTTTCATGGTGCCATGCAGGCCTGTTGCCGAGCCATCGCGTCAGCCCAGACGCGCTGCCTGCTTCCAGGCCTGCAGGGCTGCCACCTCGTCCTGTCGCTGTTCGGCCAATTCGGCCAAAGCAGACCAGGCGCGCCGCTGCAAGGCGGCATCGGGCAATCCTTTGGCGGCCTGGCTCAGCAGATGCTGCGCCTTGCCCCAGAGCTGGTGACGCAGGTAGACCATGCCAGCCAGGTATTGCAGGTGGACATCGTTGGGTCGGGCCTGCTGCGCTGCCTCGATGCGGGCCAGCCAGCTGCGGGCGTCCGGGGAGGGCGCATCCTTCATGGACAGCTCCAGGGCCTGCACCAGTTTTTGCTGATCCATGAGGCTGCGGCCGGTCGTGCCGGCCAGCATCGCCTCCCAGACCGGCAGCAACCAGGCACGTGCACGCACCGGATCGCCTCCCAGCTGCAACCAGCGTGTGGCGGCCTGGGCCACCACCTCGGGCAGTGCGCGCTGAGCGGCCGGCAGGCCTTGCCAGAGCTTTTCAAACGCCCGCTCATCGTGTGTGCGGGCAATCAGTTCCATCACCAGGCTGCGCACCAGACTCTGGGCAGCCACCGGACTGAAAGCCCGGTGCTTGGCCAGCAACAGGGCCGTGTCGAGCGCACGCGCCGTCTGCCCTGCCAGACGCGCCGCCTTGAGCTGGATGCGCATGGCCACCGTGCGCCGCGCCACCGCACCGGGCAGTTGCGCCAGCCGCTCCAGACTGCCTTGTGCATCGCGGTCATCGAGCAACCAGCGTGAAGCGCGCAGGTGCAGGCCCTCGGTCAGGGCCTGGCGTTCGGTGGCATCGGCCTGCTGCGACTCTTGTTCGGCCTGCTGCAGATGCTGGTCACGCAGGGCCTTGTCCTGCAAGGCATGGGCTGATTCAGCGGCCACCACATGGGCCACCGCGCGCAGGGCCGCTGCATGGGCCAGGGGATGGTCCGCCGCGTTGCGCAAAGCGTCTTCACGGACCAGCACCAGCTCGGCCGATTTGCGGGCACGCAGGTAACGACCCGCCATGAACTGGGCATAAGCATCGAGCAAGGCCGCATGGGCGGCGCGCTCTTTTTGCTGCAGGCGCCAGCGGCGCGCTTCGCGCGGCAGCGACAACAAGGCCGACACCGCCTTCTGCGCCAGCAAGAGCACGGCAACCAGCAACACCAGACCGAGTGCGAACAGGTTCAGCGACAGGTCAATCCGGTAAGGATGCAGAAAAATGGCGACCATGCCCTGGTTGTGGTCAGCCAGCCATGCCCCCGCCACCGCCAGTGCGAAAAGTCCGATCAGCCACAGGGCAGCACGCATGGCTTACCTCCCTGCCGCCGCAGTGGCCAGCGCCGCCAGCGAAGCGTCCAGGCGAGGCAATTCGCCCTTTTGCAGTTGCTGCTGCGCCTGATCGAGCAGCTGCAGCAGCTGCTGGGTTTTGCGGGACTGAGGATCGGCATACCGCCGCACGGCCGCGGCTGTCTGGTTCAGGTCCGTGCGCACCGTGTCGTACTGACGCGACAGCAGACCCAGGCGGGCGTTCAACAGCTTGAGCTTGAGGTTTTCGCGCAGGAAGAAGGATTGTTCGGGCGAGAGCAGCAAAGCCTCCGGCGCATTGACGCGGCTGATGCGCACCAGATCGCGCATCGGCTCCAGAATCTGCTGCACCCCCTGGGACCACCAGGCCGGCCATGCAGACCGGGCTGGCATGGCATCGCTGGCTGCTGCCGCCACAGGCGCCGGCGCCTGATTGGCCAGCACCAGAGCGTCCACCTGGGCCACCGCTTCGTCGAGACGCACCAGCAAGCCGGGCAGGTCGGGGGTTTGCAGGCCGCGCAGGCGCTCCATGTCTTTTTCAAGGGCGCGCAGCACCGGTGCCAGCCTGGGCTGCGCAGCGCGCTGCAGGCGTTGCTGGGCCGACTTGAGGGTGGCCATCAGGGGTTCGGTGCTGCCGGTGAGTTGGGCTTGTTGCTGGGCCATGCGCAGCCCTGCCTCGATGTCAACGACCAGATTCTCATCACGCGAGCGCGACAGGCTCTGGATCAGCTCCTCGAGCTGGCCACGCTGCAGGGCCACCTCCCCCAACCGGCCTTCAATCAGGCCCAGACGTGCGGCGTTGTCCTTGACCGTGTCCTGCGCCTGTTTGGCCCAGGCCTTGGCCTCAAGGGACTGCTGGCCGGCGTCGGCACTTTGGCGCGCCAGCTGCTCCTGCATGCGGGTGATTTTTTGCCAGAGCAGGGCCGAGAAGGCCAGCGCCAGCACGGCCATGGCAGCTGCCGCCCAGACCACCCATGACCGTGCCAAGGGCTGTGCAGTGGTGGAAGGCTGGCCCTGCTCGGGCGCTGCGGAGTCGGGTGTGGCGCTCATGTCAAGCATTCTATCGAGGCGACCTGCGCCGCCAGCGTGGCCGGCACCACCTCCACCCGCCCCCAGCCCTGCTGCTGCAGGCGTGCGGCGATGCGCGGATGGGTGGCCAGGGCTCGCGAGGCCGGGCCAATGGCGCCGGGCAACTGCTGCGCCAGGTTCTGTGCGGCTTCAGAGCTGCTGAACAGCCACCAGCAGCCATCGCGAAGGGCGCTGCGGGCCAAAGCCTGCTGCGCCTCTTCCAGGACCGGGGCACGACGCACGTAGGCCACACATTGCTGCACCCGCAGGCCTGCGGCCTGCAACTGCTGCGCCAGCCAGTCGCGGCCGGCCAGTTGACCGCTGGCATCTGCGCCGCGCACGATCAGTACGCTGCGGCCAGCCCACGCCCGCACATCGGCCTGGACTTGCGCCCACAGGGCTTCGGAATCGAATTTGTCGGCGTCGGCGGCCGGACATCGGATCTGTTCAGGAGGCCAGCCCGCTGCGATGAGGGCGGCCTGCGTGCCCGGCCCGGTGCCCCAGGCCTGGGCCTGCAAAAGCTGTCCGGCCGGTCGTGCCGCCATGAAATGCTGCACGGCATTGGCACTCACGAACATGACCGCGACATGGCGGGGCATGGCCTGCCATGCGTTATGCAAAGCGGTCATGTCGTCCAGTGGCGCGATCTCGATCAGCGGCAGGCTGTCGGCTTCGATGCCGCGCTCGCGCAGGGCCTGGGTCCAGCGCTGGGCCTCGGCCGCCGGGCGGGTGACCAGGACTCGGACGGCGCTCGGCGTCATCGCCTGGACTCCTGCGGCTCAGTGGGCGCCGCCTGCGCGCAACTGGGCCGCCACCTCCAGGCCCAGTTGCTCGGCCGAAGCCTGGTCCAGGGACGAGGTCTGCGCGCTGGCACGCACCAGCGTCGCGCTGCCCTCAGGGTCACCCCAGGCGGCACGCAGGCTCAGCACACCCCCTTCGAGCACCGCATGTGCGGCCAGCGGCATGGAACAGCTGCCGCCCATGGCGCGGCTCACGGCACGTTCGGCCGCCACGCGCAGCCAGGTGGCCGTGTCGGCCAGCGGCGTGAGCAGGGCCTTGAGGTCTTCGCGGCCGGCGCGGATTTCGATGCCGAGTGCGCCTTGCCCAGCGGCGGGCAGCATCTGTTCGGGCTCGAAGATGTGGCGGATGCGCTCCGTCAACGCCAGCCGCTTGAGACCGGCTGCGGCCAGCACGATACCGGCGTACTGGCCTTCGTCGAGCTTGCGCAGGCGCGTGTCGAGGTTGCCGCGCAGCGGCTCGATCTTCAGGTCGGGGCGCAGCGCGCGCAGCAGCACCGTGCGGCGCAGGCTCGAAGTGCCGACCACGGCGCCTTGAGGCAGGTCTTCGAGGCGCGCGTATTGCGCGGACACCCAGGCATCGCGCGGGTCTTCGCGTTCCATCACGCAGGCCAGCTCGAAGCCCGCGGGCAGCTCCATCGGCACGTCCTTGAGCGAGTGCACCGCGATGTCGGCGCGGCCTTCTTCGAGGGCGACTTCGAGTTCCTTGACGAACAGGCCCTTGCCACCGACTTTGGACAAGCTGCGATCCAGGATCTGATCACCCTGCGTGGTCATGCCCAAGAGCTCAACCTGCGCGCCGCGCGATTGCAACAAGGCCTTCACATGTTCTGCCTGCCAGAGGGCCAGGCGGCTTTCACGGGTGGCGATGACGATGCGGGCGGGAGCGTTGACGGACACGGAGGGTGGCTTTCAAAAAATATCAAACCCATTTGGGAACCGGTTTGTAATTCCGCAGGGCTGGCCGATGCTAGCATGGCCTCATGGTGCAAACCCTGACGACACAAGGCTTGCAGCATGCCCTCGCCCTTGCCCATTCCCCACCGAGACCGCCATGAAACCGGCCCCGTCATTGCTTTCTGCCGCAGCCCCTGTCCCCCAGGCCCCCAACAAGCGTCAAAGCCGCGACAACGAAAAACCGCTGGTCGAGGACATCCGCCTGCTGGGCCGTATCTTGGGCGATGTGATCCGCGCACAGGAAGGCCCGCAGGCCTACGAACTGGTCGAGCAGATCCGCAAGCTGTCGGTGGCCTTCAGGCGCGACGCCGACCACGAGGCCGACAAGGCGCTCAAGAAATTGCTCAAGGGCCTGAGCGGCGACCGCGCCGTCAGCGTGATCCGCGCCTTCACGTATTTCTCGCACCTGGCCAATCTGGCCGAGGACCGGCACCACATCCGCCGCCGCGCCATCCACGAGCGCGCTGGCCACACGCAAGAAGGCAGCATCGACGTGGCGCTGCAGCGCCTGCGCTGGGCCGGCATCACGCCACGCACCATCAGCCAGACGCTGGCGCACAGTTATGTCTCGCCGGTGCTCACCGCCCACCCGACCGAGGTGCAGCGCAAGAGCATTCTGGATGCCGAGCGCGACATTGCCCACCTGCTGGCCGAGCGCGACGCCATCAAGGCCCGCGCCGCCGCGGTCAACGCCAACAAGGACGCTTTGAGCCCCAAGGAGCTGGCCGCCAACGAACTGCAGATCCGCGCCCGCGTGATGCAGCTGTGGCAGACCCGGCTGCTTCGCTTCACCAAGCTCACGGTGGCCGATGAGATTGAAAACGCGCTGTCGTATTACGAGGCCACTTTCCTGCGCGAGATCCCCAAGCTCTACGCCGAGCTGGAAGCCTCGCTTGATGGCCAGCCGGTGGCCAGCTTTTTCCGCATGGGACAGTGGATTGGCGGCGACCGCGACGGCAACCCCAATGTGACGGCCGAGACGCTGGATTACGCCCTGCGCCGCCAGTGCGAAGTGGCCCTGCGGCACTACCTGACCGAGGTGCATTACCTGGGCAGCGAGCTCTCGCTGTCGGCCATGCTGGTGCCCGTCGGCCCCGAGATGCAGGCCTTGGCCAAACGTTCACCTGACCACAACGAACACCGCCAGGACGAGCCCTACCGCCGCGCCCTGACCGGCATGTACGCCCGCCTGGCCGCCACGCTCAAGGAGCTGACCGGCGGTGACGCCGCCCGCCACGCCATCGCGCCGCAAAACCCCTACGCCCATGCCGAAGAATTCCTGACCGACCTGCGCGTGATCAACGCCTCCTTGTGCAGTCACCACTGCGAGGCGCTCGCCGCCATGCGCCTGCAGCCGCTGATGCGTGCGGTGGAGGTGTTTGGCTTTCACCTGGCCACGGTGGACCTGCGCCAAAGCTCGGACAAGCACGAAGAAGTGGTGGCCGAGCTGCTGGCCACCGCCCGCATCGAAAAGCACTACGCCCAGCTGGACGAGCATGCCAAGCGCGCCCTGCTGCTGGGCCTGCTGAACGACGCCCGCCCGCTGCGCGTGCCCGGCACCGACTACAGCGCGCACGCCAGCAGCGAACTGGCCATCTTTGAAACCGCCCGGCGCATGCGCGCGCTCTACGGCGCGCAGGCGATTCGCCACTACATCATCAGCCACACCGAGACCGTGAGCGATTTGCTCGAAGTGCTGCTGCTGCAAAAGGAAGTCGGCCTGATGCGGGGCACACTGGACATGGATCCCGTGGTCGACCTGATCGTGGTGCCGCTGTTCGAAACGATTGAAGACCTGCGCAACGCCGCGCCCATCATGCGCGAGTTCTACGCCCTGCCCGGCGTGGCCAGGCTGGTGCAGCGATCGGGGGCCGAGCAGGACATCATGCTCGGCTACAGCGACAGCAACAAGGACGGCGGCATCTTCACCAGCAACTGGGAGCTGTACCGTGCCGAGATCGCGCTGGTGAGCCTGTTCGACCAGCTGGCCAACTCGCACAACATCCAGCTGCGCATGTTCCATGGCCGTGGCGGCACCGTGGGTCGCGGCGGCGGCCCCAGCTACCAGGCCATCCTGGCCCAGCCGCCGGGCACCGTGCGCGGCCAGATCCGACTGACCGAACAGGGCGAGGTGATCGGCTCCAAATACGCCAACCCCGAAATCGGCCGCCGCAACCTCGAAACGCTGGTCGCCGCCACGCTCGAAGCGACGCTGCTGCAGCCCACCAAGCCGGCCACCCGCGCCTTTCTGGACGCAGCCGCCGAGCTGTCCGAAGCCAGCATGGACGCCTACCGCACACTGGTCTACGGCACCCCCGATTTCACCGATTACTTTTTTGGCGCCACGCCGATTCGGGAACTGACGCAACTCAACATCGGCTCGCGCCCGGCCTCGCGCAAGGCCCTGCACAAAATCGAAGACCTGCGCGCGATTCCGTGGTCCTTCAGCTGGGGCCAGTGTCGCCTGACGCTGCCGGGCTGGTTCGGTTTCGGCTCGGCTGTGGAGAGCTTCCTGAACAAGGCCGATGGCCCGGGCAAGAAGGCACAACTGGCCCTCTTGCAAAAGATGTACCGCCAGTGGCCGTTCTTCCGCACCCTGCTGTCCAACATGGACATGGTGCTGGCCAAGAGCGATCTGGCCCTGGCTTCGCTGTACGCCGAACTGGTGACCGACAAGCGCCTGCGCCACCGCATCTTTGCCGCCATCGAGGCCGAATGGCACCGCACGGCCGATGCGTTGGCCCAGATCACTGGCGAAAAAAACCGCCTGGAAAGCAATCCTGCGCTGGCCCGCTCCATCCGCCACCGCTTCCCCTACATCGACCCGCTGCACCACCTGCAGGTCGAACTGATCCGCCGCTACCGCGAAGGCAAGGCCGACGAGCGGGTACAGCGCGGGATTCACATCAGCATCAACGGTATTGCGGCGGGGCTGCGGAACACGGGTTGAATCCGGAGTGAATGCAATGCTCACACCAGCCCAGGCTTTGGGCGAATTCGAAGTTTTCCGAACCACCTTAAAGTGCTACTATTGGTGCTTTTGAAAGCACCCTTAAAAGCACATGACTCATCAAATCCTGTCTGAAACAGCGGCCAGCATTTCCGAGCTCAAGCGCAACCCCATGGGCACCGTGGCGGCTGGCGAGGGTTTTCCGGTGGCCATCCTCAACCGAAACGAACCCGCGTTCTACTGTGTGCCTGCCGCCTGGTTTGAAACCATGATGGCGCAGCTGGAAGACATCGAACTCAACCAGATCGCCAACACCCGCCAAGGTCAGAAAATCATTCCAGTTTCGATCGATGAGCTTTGAACTGGCCTTTCTGGAAGAGGCCTTGGCCGAATGGCACAGGCTGGATGGCAGCATCCGCACCCAGCTGAAAAAGAAGCTGATCGAGCGGCTCCAATCCCCTCGCGTGCCCTCAGCCAAACTCAGCGGCCATCCAGATCGTTACAAGATCAAGCTGCGCACCGTGGGCTACAGGCTGGTTTACGAAGTGCGGGATCAACAAGTGTTGGTGATCGTGATCGCGGTGGGCAAACGCGACCGCAACGCGGTCTACCGCGCCGCGCAGTTGCGTTGACAGGTATGCAGCCGCATCGGGCGAGGCATACGGCCCGATAAAATCACGGGATCATGACGAACCAACTCGACAAAAAATCCCAGGCCTGGTCTGCGCTCTTTTCGGAACCGATGAGCGAGTTGGTCAAGCGTTACACCGCCAGTGTGTTCTTTGACAAGCGCCTGTGGCAGGCCGACATCCAGGGCTCGCTGGCGCACGCCGACATGCTGGCTGCGCAGGGCATCATCTCTGCCGCCGACCTGGCCGACATCCAGCGCGGCATGGCGCAAATCACGCAGGAAATCGAGTCCGGCGCCTTTGAATGGAAGCTGGACCTCGAAGACGTGCACCTGAACATCGAGGCGCGCCTGACCCAGCTGGTGGGCGACGCCGGGAAACGCCTGCACACCGGCCGCAGCCGCAACGACCAGGTGGCCACCGATGTGCGCCTGTGGCTGCGCTCTGAGACCGACCTGATCATCGAGCTGCTGAACGATCTGCAAAAGTCGCTGGTCGATGTGGCCGAGCAGAACGTCGACGTGATCCTGCCCGGCTTCACCCACCTGCAGGTGGCGCAACCGGTGAGTTTTGCTCACCACTTGCTTGCGTATGTGGAAATGTTTGCCCGCGATGCCGAGCGCTTTGCCGACGTGCGCCGCCGCACCAACCGCCTGCCGCTGGGCAGCGCCGCTTTGGCCGGCACCACCTACCCGCTGGACCGCGAGCGCGTGGCCCGCACGCTGGGCATGGTCGATGCGCAAGGCCATCCGCAGGTCAGCCAGAACAGCCTGGACGGCGTGAGCGACCGCGACTTCGCCATCGAGTTCACCGCCGCCGCCAGCCTGTGCATGGTGCACATCAGCCGCATGTCGGAAGAGCTGATCCTGTGGATGAGCCAGAACTTCGGTTTCGTGAAGATCGCCGACCGCTTCACCACCGGCTCGTCGATCATGCCGCAGAAGAAGAACCCCGACGTGCCCGAACTGGCACGAGGCAAGACCGGCCGCGTGGTCGGCCATCTGATGGGCCTGATCACCCTGATGAAGGGCCAGCCCCTGGCCTACAACAAGGACAACCAGGAAGACAAGGAACCCTTGTTCGACACCGTGGACACCTTGAAGGACACGCTGCGCATCTTCGCGGAGATGGCCGCCGGCATCACCGTCAAGCCCGAAGCGATGGAGCGCGCCGCCAAGAAGGGCTACGCCACCGCCACCGACCTGGCCGACTACCTGGT
>JACCEA012181797.1_pt1 | contig 12870 bp, 8 predicted proteins | sample 7449851 | NCBI WGS metagenome assembly JACCEA01 (sample SAMN15323453, study PRJNA562643) | freshwater metagenome | isolation source: river surface water | place: USA:Blue River Watershed | collected 2017-08-18 | reverse complement strand
TCAAAAGGAAAAAAATAAATTCAATTGTTTAAAAAAAAACAAACGGCAAGAATAGCAACAAAAAAAGCAAAAAAAAAAAAAAAAAGAATCATTTTTTTTTTTTTTTTTTTTTTTAATACTTTTTTATTAAAAACCTTAATTAACAAAATAAATAAGCAAAATAATGAACACCCACAATTTATTATTCCGCGGTGGACATTCCGCCAGCAGGCGCAGAGAGCAGTGCACAGTCTCGAATTATTGTATTCTTCCAGTCTCGTGGCTGGATACATACAATAGAACAAACTCTAACTAAAAGAAAATTAAAAAATAATCGTAGAGGTAGTGTCGGTGTGCTGCAAAATAGAGGCGCAGATATATATCTGTTCTAAAATTCTGTATGGTGCCATTTCTACCATCTCCTTAATCATCCGCAGGGCATCTTATCTTTCACATTTGGTTCGTCGACATGCTGATTGTTCCTCTACTGATATTTTGCAGTATGATCCTCACCATTGGTGAGGCATTGAGCAAACCATATCCTCCATACATACGTGATATTGATGAAGATATTCAATACGGCGTTATACATCCATATATTGAAGAATGGGATGCATTGTTTCAAACCACTCTACAAAGGGTTCCCTCTCCAATGCACTTTTGGTTTCGTTGTATTGATCGAGAAGTCCGCGCATACTTTTTGGTCGAAGATATGATGACATTAAATCATGGCAAAGAATTGGACATGCCAGCAGTGGGTGTCGTACAAAATAAGTTTAAGTTTAGAGCAAATGGAGAGGCATTCAAAGTTACACGTTTTTGGCACGGCGGTGGAGACCTCTTTTTTGACATTCCACCAAATCTAACTTCGGAAGACTACGTTGACATTACTATTGACGGATTTCAACATTTTACCCGTTTTCATGTTGGCAAATGTGTTAATCTTCCATTTGATGAACAAAACCAGCCACTCGGTAGTTTGGATGTAAATCGTCCTCCCAACAGTGGAAAACCTGTCGTTGGACCCCACAATAGGGCCTACACTAAGTACTTAATGCACATTCACTTGAGAGAGTTTCGGAATGCTTCAACCTTAAACACTAAGGCAATCAACGGTGTTGCTAAGCATATGATGTATCATCGTTGTGCTTTAAAGTTAGATAAATATGAAATTACTATTCAGCCATCTCAAGTTGAGTTGTTTATGAAAAATGAGGAAATTGCCTACGCCGTAAAACAAGGTTGGATGAATTTCATTATTCGAAATCCAATAATCCCGGCACCAATTGATATGCGTAACTCCCCACATAGTAATTGCTACTATCAAGCGTATGTTGAAAATCTCAATCTCTTAAGATACTGGAAAAGAAACGTAAAAATATATTACTTCGACAGTGACGAGTATCTATGGATCAATCCTGAAGTGACGAGCGAAGAGTTCTTAAATTTGATTCATGGCCATGAAGCGGTTGGATTTGATAGATACATGATGTTTTGCAAGAATTGTCCACATAACCATCCCGAATTGAAACATCTTTCGTTCGGCGACACTCAATATAAGCAAATATCACCAAAATTGAATCATCCCAAGTTAATTGTGGACCCTTCTTCCGTTGGCTGCTACATTGTGCATTGGGCTGGTTGTGGCGCCGGAACTCACGTGGTTCCTGAAGAAAAGGCATTTATTGCGCACTTTGAAAATCTCTACTCAGCTCGCTGGCGTCACAATGATCCTGCCCTCAAAACTTTTAAGGACTTCATTCCAAGCAAAGTAAATCTCATGTGTGACCCTTCAAAGTATGATTGGCGTTCTCCCATGCCATCTTTTCATCCGCGTTAGTATGTAAATTTTGGATATTGTGTGATAAATGAAATAAGATTTGATTTTTCATATTTTTCCGATTTTCAATCATTAATTGATTGATGTGAGTACATTTATGATACTTTTTTTGGCATAGACAAATAGGTTCTATATTAACAAGTCTTTCATGCTATCTCTACACACTTGTTGACATACTAGTAAATCATACCATGTTAGCTTACATGTCATGATTATTCAAACTACCTACGCTAGTTTTGAATTGAACCAGTTCGTATTGATAACCATGGGTTCGTTCAGAATCATCTTGAATTTTATTGATTACGATAGATCTTGACTCAGCAACATGATGCGACCCGTCAACTTCTTGCTTATTATGATCTGAACTATGGTAACACTCGATGCTACAAGATCGTCGATTGTCAATTGAGCGTAGAGCTGATACCAGAGCAAAAAACGCCACCACATAAATGGCACCAGCAACAAGAAATGGCAATTGCGGGAAATGAATAGGCTCCAATGAAATACCATATGAAAATAAAGATGTAAATAGCATAGATCCACATGCGATAGAGGCTGTACGAATGCTGCTTATTGCTCCCTGTAAATTTGCTTGGAATTGGATTTCATTTCTACATTCCAGACTTTCACACACGACAATAGCTTTCAGCGCAGGATAGTGAATAATACTGAGACAAAACATCAATGCTACAACGAAGAGTTGCCAGGTTTCTTGACATAAGCCATAACACACAGTGTGCAACGCTACCACTAAAAGACCATAAATGGCTGCGTTTCGTTCTGATAGAATCCTTGGAATAATCAAACGAATAAATAATCCTTGTGCGATTGCATTCATCAATCCATGAAACGATAAGAACAACCCAATTTGAGACGAAGTTGCTTGGAATGTATGATGCATGTACATATACCAAATGAATGGGATACCCAAGTTTACTGCACTTAAAGATAACGGGAGAAGTAATACACGAAGAGATGGATTGGTTAAGTGTGATTTCAATCCCTCCAAAGGATTGAAATTCCAACAAACCTGGCATGATGGGATACATCTTATTCGTTGGTCTTTACCCATCTCCTGGTTTTCCTCATCATCACAACCAACTTGCCCAACTATACCATCTACTTCTGCTTGTTCAAGCATTGGTTTTGTTTCCTCAAGGAAGAAGAAGCTCAGGATTCCTCCAAATATTGCTATTACAGCAGCAGCTAAAAAGCAAAAATTCATATCCAGCTCCATTAATCTACCTCCAAGATATGGGCCAATAATAAAGGCTAAGCCTGTCATGGCACCAAGCAAACCATATTGCTGAGTAACAATGTCCTGATTATGCATTGCCATATCTGTCATCATAGCATATGCAGCAGCTACACCAGCATCACCCAAACCGGACATTGCCCTTGTGATGAAAATCATCTGGATCGATGGATAAAATGTCAACAACATAAGCTCCAAAGCACATACACCAAATGCTAAAACAAAGACAAACTTTCGGCCTTTCACATCTGCAAGACTACCCAGCAATGGAGCAGAGAAAAACTCCAGAGCATAGCGAATGGACGTTGCTGTTCCATATAGCATTGAAGATCGTCCGGTATCACCTGCCGTTAGTTTCAAAGTCAATCCTGGTAATGCTGGGATCAATAGACTGTATGAGATGCCATATATGACATACAATAAGCACAATGTCGTATAAGACTTCCTTTCCTTCTCTTTTATCGAAATTGCCTTTCTCCTGGCCAATGTACCGTGAGAATCTTGTATATCCTCAGCAGGTAGTGGAGTTTCCAACGGAGTAAGAGAGTAAACTTTTTCAAAATCAGTTTTGGCTCCACTTAATATGTTATTCAGCTTCATGTCAGATTGATTTTTACCACGGGATATACTGTCAGATAACTTGCTGGATCCGTAATTGTGCCAAGAAACTGAAATATCATTACCATCACTATCCCTCAACAAACTACTTCTCTCCTCTAGTTCAATTCGTTGATAATTACCATTAAGCAGGAAAATGAAATGCAACGTTAATCTGTGATGTTTACGGTCATTTTACAACTTACCCCTGTCCACCTCGTTGCGAGTCATAACAATCCCACTACTGTAGTCCTGATCATTCTGAACGTTGGATTGAGCACCTTGAAATTGTCTGTTCTTGATCATATGAATTTGAGTACCATTAGAAAAACTGATCATGATTCCTCTCCAGCTCTCTCTCCCAACAAGACACTATCCAAGCAATTTTATGGTGCAAGATATAAAATAGTGACCTATGGAGAGTGAGAATGAACGGATCTGTGATAACCACTGGATTGTACCAAACAAAGAACCAGAAGAGTATAGGGATATCTGGCAATTTCTTTACCTTAATTAACTGTTTCAGCTGCTGCATGACATCTTTGCGGAAGTTGGTTCAATTGAAATCACTTAAAAACTAACTTTCAGGATTTATTTCACCAAGTAGTTATTTTGAAATTCCCAATATCGCAAGGTTTGTTGAATATTTGGTGCGGATTCCAGATTGGGATTCCTTGATGATTTTGGAATATCTATTCCATGTTCCATATTCCATATTGTTGGCTCTGCTCATCAAGTCATCAAGTTCGCCTGCGCCTATGGTACCCCCGTGCTGCTGCTCTGCGGGCGCTGCTGCTGCTGGTGCGGTGCGCGAACACCAGCGCAGTCTGCGTTATTCTGGATAAATTCGATAATGAGCCTAGTTAGGCTATTTGTTTTGTAGGTCGAGGAGACCATCCCACATCCCACTGCTATCTGGTATCGGCGTCTGCATCTGGCATCCCTTGTTGTGGCGTTAGTATGGCAAAAAAAGTATATGGCACAATATCCCATATCGTATAGCAGCTTATTGTAATCGCTGTAGATATCACATTAAACAAGAACATCTCCATCATGAACCGACCTCAATCACAACAATTATTGATCATAGCGGCATTAACTACCACCGCTGTACTAGGTGCAGTTGCAGTGGGATGGCATTATTTTCACAACATTGAATCATCACCAACTGTTCCTTTCTGGACCGATGCTTACCGATCGATTATGTACAATCCGAAAGAGAAAGAAATTTTGACAAATTTCGACAAATTCAGTCGTGCTGCAAAACTCCTTGAATCAGAAATAGAAAACATTCAATCAGGTTTACAACCTTTCGAAGATGGAATCTCAAAAGGTAGTGAATCAAATATCTTCTTCGACATGAAGAAATTGTTGCTTGAACTAAGCTTGGATATCGACCACATATTTGGAAAACTGGATCATACCGACTTAACGGATGCTGTCAGTTTACGTGCAAAAAGGAAAGAATTAATAGATATTTTTGCTGCACAGGCGAATAAAGTTGATCGGTTGATACGGACGGTAGAAATTATAGAGAGTAAAATTGTATAGAAAGGAACGAATATATTCGGCTGGTTTTGTGTATATAATAATGTAAATGATTGTATATGTGCATCTTATAATAGTAAAGTTTAATTAAACAATGTTATTGTTGTAATTGCCAATGTCCGCTCTTCGTTGCTACCTCAACTAACTAAAACACATTGGGATATTGCATTAACCTTTGATCGGCGGAAGAGGCCTTGAGTCCAGTGATAAGGACGATCTAAATGGGTCGTCTCTTGAGGATGATGATGGCCGGTTCTTATCAGGTGTTCGGATTGCAAGCTCGATTGACTTTGTGGGCCTTTCGGACGATGCAGGACGCATACTCTCACTATTCAAAGCAGAAGCAACCAGTGGATCATTAAGCAGTGAAAGACTGTGCGGAGGAAGTGCTGATGAAGAAGCAGACTTTTGTGGACCTATTGGTTTCAATCGCTTCCGGTTGATGTCCTTTTCGATCTTCATTGTGCTACCCGTGACCAATGCTGAGACACTGCTTTTGGAAGGGATCAATCTAGGTTGTAGAGGAAGACTGACCTTGGATGTTGTACTCAAAGCTGTAACTGGAAGAAAGGCCTCACTTGCAGTCAATGATGTCAAACTGGTGGCCAAAGTTTTTTTGTCCTTGCCTCCTGCAGATTTTGGCGTTACAGAATCAGAAGGCTGTAGAAAGGGGTCTTGATTAATAACTCCCACACTATGATGATTATCGTGAGGCTCTTTTTGTAGATGATGCTGCAATTGTTCAGCAAACTTGCGAACTTCTTCATTTGCCTCCAATGATGTGATATTACGAATCCCTGGTTGGCATGCATCCAAGAAGTAGTTATCACCCAAAATTGCGTTACCAGAAACATACTGTCGAATCGCAGCCCTTTGTTGCTGTAACTTAATGACAGCTTCGGAGGCAGACTTTCCCAGCTTTCTAGTTTTGGAATCAACCAAAGACAACTCGGTCGGAGCGGATTGGGACATGATGTCTTCCTTCTTTAGGAGAAGCTTCTTCTTCTGGGGTACTTTGCTACTAACTTGAGAAGGTGCATGATGAATAACAGACGATGTGGATCCACTATCCTGAACCGTATTCGCACCACTCAGAATTGCGGCTCTTTGTTGGGCTTTCAAACTGGCAAGTATGGGATTCATTTCCCTGGCATGACTGCGAGCATCGAGTGATACCAGACTGGCCATCGTTAACTTTTTCTGAGTCGCTAAGAAATCCAACCACTCTTGTTGACTCGTCTGTGCAATTACATCAGCTGATAATCCCAACAGTTCTTTCATTTTCTTGCGACCACTCTTTTCTTTTTCTTTCTTTTTTGAATTCTCACCAACATTGGAATCATCAAATTCATAAGCCACCGAAGAATCTTGCGAATGGAAAAGAGATTCCGATGTAACACTTTCCTCCCGGATATCCTCCAATGAATGATGGTGGTGGTGAAGACTACCAACTCGATGGCCACTACTAGATGTTGACTGACTGTGATGGGTGATTATTTTATCATCAGTGGGTGCATGGATTGTAGAATCAAGGGAGATATTGATAGGATATGTACGTTGTGCTCCAGTACCGTTATCATTATACCAAATATTCCCTTCTTCATCCATTTCGTATTCCCCATCTCCATAACTGTAATCTCCATCGTATGAACGACCAATATTATCATCTTTTAGCCGATGAGGTGAGAGAGTTCCGCTCTGGAATCCACTTCCCCTATGTCGAGGACTCTGACATCGTCGACCAGGACTTCGGTATCCAGGAGTGGAAGGTCCAGAAGCCGCTAAACCTCCTCTAGTGGAGGGGCGAGAGAAATAAGGTATTGACGCTGCGACGGGAACATTATTTGCCAATATTGGAGCTATGTGCTTATATGGATCTCCAATTTCCCATTCTGTGTTGTATGGATTAAAAGGAAGAGCTGATTCGTCTTCAATAATAGTACCAACTAGATCTCTCACTTGCTTTTTAGTAGGGGAATGTCCTAACTCACGGTAAAGTAAATTATTCCCTCTCTTGGGAGAGCTAATGGTATCGCCGGTAGCTGAATTTACCCGAGAACGATGAAAAGGTGAGTAAATCTGAGAGTGGTTTTGACTCTGAGCAAACTGACTGTCACTGCCGTGGATGCTCTGAGGATGGTGCGATGTATGCATATGACTTGTCATGCCACGACTTGCTAAAATAGCATCAAGCTCCGCTGATGGCTTAGTATCTCCATATATCATGTCATATCTCTTAGATCGATGACGAGATGCACTTTCTGTTTCGTGTTCCTGAAGAGCCAAAAAGTGGAAGTATGTTTCATCCCCAAACGATGATGATGTTGATGCAGAAGACTTAACAGGTTGGTACTGGTGGTTGGTATCCTCTAATCCTTTGTCATAAGAGCGAAATCCAGAATTCGAATGAAGAGAATTTCGAACTCCTTCCAAAAATGCATCTTTTGAATGGACATCATGGTCATCACTCAAAACACTATGTAAGGCCGGTCGCTTAATTCTTGATTGCTTGAACTGATAAGGTTGAAAAGGTTCATAAATTTTTGCGATTACATCAACCCTTTCATCCTTCACAATTTCTTCTTGAATCTCCAATTGTTCTCGTAAAAAGCTAGTGATATCCTCATGTTCCATTAACCGGAGCTCTCGTTTGCGAACGAGAAGTTCGCGACCTAACAATTCTTCGTATGCCATCAAATCAACTTCATGCAATCTTTCCGCTTCAATACGCTCCAATTCTAATTGTCTGACCCGCTCTTGTTCCTCCGCTTGCGCTTTCCATTTAGCTTCCTCTAAAACGCGTAGCGCCTCCATCATCTCTTCTTCTTGTTTGATTAATCTTTGACGTTTAATTTCATCTAAATTCTCACGAATCATACGACGTCTAGCCATACCCTCTTTCAGTCTGCGATCTTGTTCTTCTCGCTTCAGACGCATTCTTTCTTCCATATCACGCTTCTTCTTTTCTTCATGTAGAGAACGCTCAAACGCTAAAGCATCCTCTACTGCTTTCCGAGCAGCTTCTTTCTGAATTTCCTTCATTTCTTCCACTTCGTCTTCATTGTAAATGCCACTACTATACTTATATTCTACTGATTCCTCAAAGATGTACCAATATTCTTTTGGTAAGTCTTGCAAGAAACGAAAATGCTTGACAGGAGGAGCTGCATTTTTATCAGGAGATCTTGGTGGGGAAGAGGGAGAGGAATAAGCAGCAATGGATTCCACAGCAGCGATTGCTTTCAAGATATCACGTTCTTGCTGTGATTCCGTTTCATCAATTTCATTCTCTAAAGCACCTCGTCCGCTATTCTGGTCACTACTGTCTGTGGTCTCGATGAACGATTGACGAATAGAAAATGAAATACCTCTCTCGTGTTCACGATCAGTACCGGGAGTAATGGGTCGAATACCATTTGGATGCTCCTCGAGGAATTCATCCGTTTCAAACAGCTTTAGTTCTAAGCTTGCGAAGCGCTGTTCAATCAACTTGTCAATTTGACGACGCTGAAAAGCTGAAGAATCCTCTATTTCCATATTCATTCGACTGTATGCTAAACGTTCAGGTTCCTTTGCTAACCATTCATGATATGCTCTAAGTTTAACGCCTTTCGCTTCGGCTTTTACCATCAACATATCTTCATTATCCAATTCTTGGTTGGTGTACCATTTCAACATTTCCTGGACGTTGTACCGCTCTCGCGACCTTGACGCGAAGACCTGATATCGTTTCGATGGCATCGAATAGGGAGGAATCACAAAACCACATCTTGGGAACAAAAATTGCCAAATTACCCGATTCATTGCTGGTGGCCAAAAGTATTTCAGTGTATTCATTCTTCTGCAACGAAGAATTGAATTAAGTGTGGCTGAGAGTAATGCAGATCGCAAGAATGATCCCTTGCTCGTGTTGATTGCTTTCTCATATGCTTGGCCCATAGTGTCGATATCGTCAGTTGAAGCAGTTTTGCGAACCGATTGGGATTGAGACAGTTGGATAGATCTGGAGCTTCCCTCAGGAATTGAGGGAAATCCAGATGGTGAAGCACCGGCACCATTTTGAACTGGTAACTTAATTGATGAGACGATACTATCATTGAAAGATTTTTCTCCTACACTAGCGGTATCCGGCTGAAAGCTTCCACCACCCAAATTCGATAATGTAATTCCAGCATCACGAAACCTTCTGGGAAGAGCGAGATTTCTTTCCCGCATCAAATTCATCACACCATCATCATTTTCAACTTGCTTTGCCTCATATTCTTCCGCAAATAAAACTCGTGCCAAAGTTGGAATCCCTTGACCAGGAACTTTGTTTGTTTCTTCATCCCCAGCATACCATTCACGAAATTCATCCCAAATACGACGACGGATTGGGAATACCTCCCTTCCGAGCATACGATCTTCAGGTGCAGGTACTTCGACACAATCACCAACAGCCAAATCCCATATCATGTCTAAGTTACATGCAACTGCGAGCTCAAGCTCTTGATCTGCAAGCGACATTAATTGCCAAGGACGGATCGGGCGACGATTTGTACCCGGAAGACATTTAATATTGACTGGTGGCGGATCGTCCGGCTTGAGTAACTCGATGTCTACGGCGCGAAAGATATCAGCACCAGATAATCGTTGAATAACAACAAAACTTGGAGTCGGTGATTGCTGAGTTGTAATATAATCAGCATTAGCAAGGCTTGGATTCAATTTCAGCAGTGAGTGGTAAGCGTCCAAAGCTGACAAATCAATGCTTCTATATTGAGGAGTTTCGTTGCGATTTGTACGTGGATTTGTGGTAGCAGTTGTAAAAGCCGTTTCCATATCAGACGACAACATTGAGTAATCTAAACACAACTCCAAAAACTTTTTTGCAGAAGTGATAGTAATCAAATCTTTGGGGCTTAAATTTGCTCTCTCATATATCAAATCTGATTCGCGAAATGATTTGGTCACCGCAATCTTGTAGCTTTCCCACAACTTATTCACATGATACATAGCTTCATCAACACTCTCAATCAGCTCAGTCAAGAAGTCTGTTCTCTCAACCAATCTTTGATGCGTCAAAGAAATTTGACCAGACTCACGTAGAGAAGATTCACTCGTTGTAGAAGTAACTGATAGATCATCTTCGTGCACTATTTGAGAAGCCCTAAAACACACCATTGGCAAATTAATTTTTAGATTACAAGAAAATGACTTCTCTTACATCCGCATATTCAATTCCTCTTTATCTTTCACCACTTGACCTCCCTTGTACCATGAACGGAATAATTTCATTAAATGTAGACCTTTTTCATTGAAAGCAACACTTCCAGCCGAAACTGTAGAGCCTGGTGCAAAACCTGACTTTGCGGATGCTGATTCAGCATCAATCGAAATATTAGATGTTGTAGACTTCATCCTTTGCCCACTGTCAGCAACACTATTCGCAGCAATGCTGGTGCTGGCGGAATTGTGTAATTTCGATTTTTGGTTGGTGTTTTTCTTAACATAGTCAGTTAAAAGTTGACTTTCCTCCTTTGTGCAATAACCTTCCTCTTCAAACGCTTGGAGAAATTGCTTGTGATGGAGAATAGCATGTATGCACTCTAACGATTGGAATTCGCTCCTTATTTTTGTCGCCACTTTTGCTTTCTCTTGACCTACCCACCATTCGTAAAAAATAACCAAATGACCTTTCAACTTCTTTTTTAAGCTCGCGATATTTTTTAAGTCTAGGTTAGGAACCAAAAGAGCTTTGAAATCATTGCTCTGAACTTCTTCATCGGTTGGAAGTATAATACTGGGGAAGTGATAATATGCTTTGGCCTGCACGAATTCGTTCCGAAGGGCCGCTCGAGTCTCTGTAACGCGCATATCCAAATCCAAACGATCCCATTCTATATCAAATTGTTCTTCCTTTGTTTCGATATCCAAATTCCACCAATTGGTAATCTTTGAGGTGTCAACAAATATTTCCTTCTTTGCAGATGAAGGTTTATCTTTTTTGGTTATCTTTTCAGGTTCTATATCCATTGGAACAAGGCTGTTTAAATTTACGAAGGCCAAAACTATATACTGGGTAGATGGTCGTAGATTTTCGAACAACACCTCCTCAAATGAATTTGCGGCCAATGCCAACATGCGATGTTCATGGTAACCTGGTATTCCCAATATAGTTTTCTCATTGGAAAAATACGTGTGTGAGAGAGGGGCAGCTGATGCAGCTTTCACCAAAACCACATAAATTGATCCTCCCACCAAGCTGGAAATAGATACAGTAAAGCAAAGATCGCTTATTTCAAGAGGTTCGATGGTCAAATCCATATTGAGCTTATTGCCATGGAAAAATGTACGTCAATGAGAAGCAAATCAACCAAGTGAAAAAATCTTACCAGAGCATTTTCCTTGGCGTCCTCTAGCGCCTTCTTTGCTAACTGTTTCAACATTTTGTTTTGGCCCTTGCCTGCCATTTTTGCATTCTATTCCCAGAAATACCAATAATAATGATGATAATGAATCGCAGATTCGTTCTTAAACTTTACCTTCATGTCTTCCATCAACTTTTTTCTGGCCTCTTCATCAAGCCCTTCGAACAACAACCTATCTTCATCAGTCATACCTTGCATAAAGACATCGACACCGATTTTGCTACTGCTAGTGCTTTCGTCATCCGATTCATTATTCACTAAACGCTTGGGACTCGTCGGGGTTTTCGGTGGGCTCTTGCGAGATTTAGATTGGGCTTTCTCAGATTTTTTCCGCTCGACGAAAATAGGCTTTGCTTTCCTATCAAAGTATGTACTAACTTGTGACTCCTCAGTTCCTGTTGTGACCACACTGGTATCGTCGGCCGCATTATTGAGGATATTTTGTGATTCTTTCGATTGAGCCGCAGCAGCTAAACTTTCCAAAGGGGTGTCTTCCAAGTTCACTCCTCTTTCTGCAAGATTCTTCGCCAATTGCATAGCATGCCTCCGACGCTTCAACATTCTTTGATCAGGTAAGTCCAGAAAGAGAGATTGGGGTCCAGGAACGGGGGCAATGGCGGGATGGTGCTTGAGCGCATGGTTGGAAGAAACCTCATCCAAAATTTTTTCCTTCCTTACAGCGGGATTACTAACGTGATTGTTTATTCCAGGACGATGGTAGAGCGGTACTCCCTCTGGAGACGTGGGAATCGGTCCAGCTGGTTCATCAGATTGTAGTGACACTAAACTGCTTTGTATGCTTTCCTCATCATCTGTAAAAACTGACTTTTTTTCGCCAGCATCAACAATTTCTACTCCACGATGTCCATGCCCCGCTGGATGCTTTCTGGGAGCCAAAGGTTTAGCTGCTCGAGGCTTTGAAGCTTTTTGTACGACAAACTTTTGTTTAGCTTCTTCTGGTGGTGTAACTGATGGTTTAGTTTGATGAATGACTGCTGCCGACTTTCTACCATCGAGCTGCTTATCATCGATTTTATCCCTCGCATAATATAATTTCCCAGGTTCTGCTGTTGGTGGTGGTGTAAGAGACCGCTGCTCCAGTCCGTCCACACCAGGAATATCAGGAACCAGTTGAGCAGAAGATTTCTTAACTGGTTTTTCAGGGGTTTCTTTAATTGAATTCGGCACAATAATACCAGCTTTGGCAACAGATGTATTTGCAGGAGGCGCGAAAAATGAAT
>JACCEA011649901.1_pt1 | contig 12870 bp, 15 predicted proteins | sample 7449851 | NCBI WGS metagenome assembly JACCEA01 (sample SAMN15323453, study PRJNA562643) | freshwater metagenome | isolation source: river surface water | place: USA:Blue River Watershed | collected 2017-08-18 | reverse complement strand
GTTGAAGGCGTGGTGACGCTGAAATTGTATAAAGGTTCGGCTTCGGTTGTGGCGCGCAAATCGCCAAAAAGCCTGTATTCTGAAGCGCATGTTACTTTTGAAGAAGATTCGGTTTACGACCAAAAAGACGCGGCCGGTTTCATCAAATTAAACGCTTTGCGCCTTAGAATCGGCAGCAGGTTGAAGTAGGTTTTTTGAAAAAGATGAATCAAAAAAAGTTCTAAAAAAGTCGGGGTTCACAGCCCCGACTTTTGTGTTTTTGTGAAGCGAAAAACCATTCTGATTCCTAAAGTTGTCATTCTGAGCGCAGCGAAGAATTTCCTCGGGTTACATTCCTAGCGCTGTCATTCTGAGCGCAGCGAAGAATCTTGTGAGATCCTTCAGCTACGCTTCAGGATGACAAAACCCTCTCGACTGTCATTCTGAGCGCAGCGAAGAATTTCCTCGGGTTGCATTCCTAGCGCTGTCATTCTGAGCGCAGCGAAGAATCTCCTGAGATCCTTCAGCTATGCTTCAGGATGACAAAACCCTCTCGACCGTTTTTTAACGCGCTTGCGTAAAAGATTTGGTTAAAGAATCGACTCGATTTTACTAACTACTTTTTCTGACATCGGATCGGTTGGTGACGAAAACCAATCAACGAAATTTCCATTTTTGTCGATCAAGAATTTGTGAAAATTCCATTTTGGCGAACCGGCAAAACCAGCTTGTTGATTGGCCCAAAGATAAAATGGATGCGCTTCAGAGCCGCTAACTTTAGTAATCGAAGTTAGCGGAAAGGTGATTTTGAATTCTTTTTGAGTGAAATTTTTGACCTGATTTTCATTTGCCAATTCCTGGCTTCCAAAATCATTTGAAGGCACGCCAATTATAACCAAGCCGCGTTTTTGATATTTTTTATAAAGCTCCTCGAGTGATTTATATTGAGGCGTGAAGCCGCATTTTGAAGCAGTGTTGACCACTAAAATAACCTTGCCTTTGAAGTCAGATAAGTTGATCGATTTGCCGTCAACGCCATCAAAAGAAAACTGATATGCATTGCGCTGCGAAGTTTGGGCAAATGCTTGAGTCGAAAATAAAATCGAAAGCAGCAGAATTAATTTTGGAAGTTTCATATTTTTGAAGTTTGCTTGGATTTTGAATGCTTAATCTAAGCCGCAAATTCTCGTTTCAAAGCCATCAAGATCAAATTTAAAAATGATAAATTTTAAGGTGCTTACACTTTTTCCCGAGTTGTTTCCGGGGCCTTTGGCAGCCTCAGTTACTGGCTCGGCTTTAGCTAAAAATTTATGGTCAATTTCAGCGATCAATATTCGTGATTTTGCCTTCGATAAGCGCGGAACTGTTGATGATACGCCTTTTGGCGGTGGCGCTGGTATGGTTTTAAAGCCGGATGTTTTGGCTAGCGCGATCGAGAGTTCTGAGGCGAAAAAAATTATTTATCTCTCGCCACGTGGAAAAGTTTTTAACCAAAAAATTGCTCAAGAATTAGCTAAAGAAGAAGAAATAACAATCCTTTGCGGACGCTACGAAGGCGTAGATCAACGCGTTTTAGATGAATTTGAAATCGAGGAAATTTCGATCGGAGATTATGTTTTGTCGGGCGGAGAAATTGCCGCTTATGTTTTTATCGATGCAATTTTGCGCAATGTTTCTGGCGTTCTCGGCGCCGATGATTCGCTGCACGAAGAATCATTTAGCGGTGAATATGAAAATTTACTCGAATATCCGCATTATACGAAGCCGGCAGAATGGCGTGGTCACAAGGTTCCGGAAATTTTAACCAGTGGACATCACGCCAGAATCAATCAATGGCGCAAAGAACGGGCGATTGCTTTAACAAAAAAAGTTCGCCCCGATCTTTTAAAACCTGGTGTTTGAAGTGATGCATTAAGCGTTAAAGGTTTGGACTAACGCCAGCTTCTTTTTTGGGACTTTCTGCCAATTTTGTGAACTCAATAGTTTGCGGGGATTTCCTGCAACTTTCTAGCTGCTCAATGCTATTCTTGATGGCTCCAATAACTTCTTTTGCGTTAAAGTTCTCGTTAAAGCGCGAGAAAGATACGCGAAAAACTCCACTTTTATCATCAAAGCCAAACCCACTTCCTGGCACTAGAACTACCCCTACGCTTAAAGCTAAAAATTCAGCAATATCAACATCACTTTTGATTATTTTTCCTTTGAAGCCTTCGGGAAGATCGGCCTGATTAGCTAAAACTTCTGAATGAAAATTATCGGGAATTTTTTTGCCGTAAAATTTGGTACGAAAATCTGGTGTCAGTTTTACCATCACAAAAAACCCGCCATTTGGATTCGCTACCAGGTCAAAAATTTTAACACCTTCATGATCTTTGGCTAGCTCTGTAGCTATCGAGGCTCCTTTTGCATATGTTCTAGAAGATTTATCATTCCAAGGATCATCATTATTATTGTTGGCAACATCTAGACTCATCTGCTTGAGTATCGCGTTGACGTAACAATCGATGTGATGAGGAATATCGCCTACAGAAATTCTTTGCTCGTTTCTCATTAATTCATATGTCGACTCGTCAGGAATATAGGCCATTCCTGCGCGCTTAGCGGGGTCGCCACCAATTTCTTTTGAGGCAGAAATTTGCACGACGCATCTTTTTTTAAGAAGTTCATATTTTTCTGAATCGCCTTCCACTTGTTTAATTTTTTTTTCCAAAACGTTCATGAAAGGTTTTGGTTCTGTGCGATTGCCTTCATTATCAAAAACTAAACTGCGATAAGTATCGTCCAAAAATATTTTGGTTTGTTTGTTCTCGCTGTTGGCCAGAATATCAATTGCTGATTCAAGCTCTGTTTCGCTCCACACAAGGCCGGAAGGATTACAAGGATTATTAATCAGAACCGCATCCAGTTTACCAACTTCTTTGGCAAATTTCTCAAGATCTGGCCGGCCCGCAGTAGTTAAGCCCATATTTATTTTGGTGATATTTTTCTCAGCTAAAGGGCCATCGTAAGCCGCAAAATAAGGATCGAATATACCGATTTTGCCACTCGTTGGAATTGTGGCGTGAACAAAGTTAAATAATACTCCGGTGCCACCATACGATAACATAACATTGTCTTGAGTAGCGCCGTTGCTATATTTTGATTCGTTAAATACTTCTGCGACCAAAGAAAGTGTTTCATCTTTTCCGGCAAAATTACCTGAGTCAGGAAGATGTTCGGAGGTTTTTATGACTAAATTTTCACTTGGTGCAGACAAAATATCTTTAAGATCTTTTATACAAACGTCGGGCAAGCAGGTTTGAGCATGTTCTTGTGCAGAGCACAATCTTTGAATTATTTTTTGTGTCTCGCCGTTGTCGCCCCTTACTGCTTCAGCCGAAGTGTAAATCATTCCCAAGTTGGGGAAATATGTTTTTTCGTTAACTGTACAATCTGGAGCGTAGCGATGAATGATGATGCGGTCCTTTAAATCGGAGTTGGCGCTGATTATTCCGGCATCGCCAAAAACACCATCGGCAAAAATCAGGCTGTTAGAATTTTGTCGTAATTTATCCAAAAATTCTGTTGAGTTTTTGCTGTCATCGCAAGCAATCGCGACAATATTTTGATCGTCTAAATTACTGGCTACAACACCTCCGCGGCGTTCAACTATTTCCTTGTAAATCTCGTAATTATTGCATTCGGGATCGATATAAACCATTGATTGAGAATCTTGTTCAATAGTTGAGCGCACAAAATGTGAGAAGGCGCCAATCTTTCCTGGCGTTACCATCGTATCATCTTTTTTCGCGTCGATACCAGGAATTATATTATTATAATAGTTCGCAACTTCACCTTGAATGTCGGCGCCTCCCGGTGTTTGGGTATATCCTGGTAGTTCTACTGATGGATATAATTCATTTTTTCGGGATGGCACCCCTGGTATGCCAATCGATGCATTAAGTAAGATTTTTTCAGGGTTTAGTTTTGCCACCAAAGCGAATAGTTTTCTAATTGCATTTGGTCCTTCAAAGCCTTTTGGCACTGAGTTCAGAGTTACGGCCATAATTGATTTTAATATTAATTTTAATTCAAAAGTTACTGATCAAAGAGCTAGAAGCAGATTTATCTTTTGCAAATTTCTTTAATATTGAGGAGCGGGCGGAAAGTTCCGGAAATTTTAACCAGTGGACATCGCGCCAAAATCAATCAATGGCGCAAATAGGCGCTTCTAAATTTGAGTTTGAAGACGAGTTCTAGTGTTTGAAGTGCCTTGTTTCGATGAAATAAAGCGCGATGCCTTTTTCGTCGGCTTTAGCGATTACTTCCTCGTCACGCACTGAGCCACCTGGCGCAATAATTGCTTTGATGTTGTTGGCAGCGGCGATTTCGATGTTATCGGCAAACGGAAAAAATGCGTCTGAAGCTAAAAATTTATCACCATCTTTAAATTCTCCGGCTCGTTTGCAGGCAATTTCACAGGCATCAACGCGACTCATTTGCCCTGCGCCAACACCAGTTGTTTGGAAATTTTGAGTAACAACAATCGCGTTAGATTTAACGTGTTTGCAAACCGACATCGCAAAAATCAGCTGTTCAATTTCATCTGCCGAAATCGCTTTTTTGCTGACTTGCTTGAGATCGTTTTTGGTGATTTTTTTTTGATCTAAATCTTGAACCAAAAATCCTCCCGAAACCGATTTTATCTGGGTCTCAGCGCTTCTTTTAAAATCAGCTAAAAGCACGCGTAAATTCTTTTTTGTTGCCAAAATTGCTTTGGCTTCATCAGAAATTTCTTTAGCGATAATTACCTCAAAAAACATCTCTGAAAGCTTGTTGGCCAAGGCTTCGTCAACTTCTCCATTTAGAGCGACAATTCCGCCAAAAGCAGATTTTGGATCGGATGAAAGTGCGCGGGTGTAGGCTTCAAGAAGATTTGATCCAATCGCAGTTCCACACGGATTGGCGTGTTTGATGATTGTCGCTGCTGGTTTGTCGAATTCTAAAACCAAATTATACGCAGCATCAGCGTCATTGAGATTGTTGTAGCTGAGCTCTTTTCCCTGAATTTGTTTTGCGCCAACAATTCCAGATTCGCCAGTTGAATAAATTGCTGCTTTTTGATGTGAATTTTCGCCGTAACGTAGCGATTGTTTGAGCGTGCCGCGAAGTGCGAAATCAGTTTTATTAAACCAGTTTGAAATCGCGATGTCGTAATCAGCGATATTTCTGAAAGCCTGCGCCGCCAGATTTTTTCTGAACTCAAACGAAGTTGCGCCTGAATTATTTTTCATTTCCGCAACCAAATTCTCATATTGCGATGGCGAAGTAACGACGGTTTTGTATGCAAAATTTTTCGATGCCGAGCGCACCATTGCTGGCCCGCCGATGTCGATATTTTCAATGATTTCTTCCTCGTCAGAAGTTTTAGCGACGGTTTCAACGAACGGATAAAGATTAACGATTAGCAGATCAATTGAGGCAATATCGTGCTCTTTTGCAGCGGCGATATGATCAGGATTATCAAGCACTGCGAGCAATCCGCCGTGAACTTTCGGATGCAAAGTTTTGACGCGTCCGTCCATCATTTCTGGAAATTGAGTTAACTCAGAAATGTCTTTAACCGAAATATTGTGATTGGCCAAAAGTTTGTGAGTGCCGCCAGTTGAAATGATCTCAACTCCTTGCGCGGCTAAGAATTTAGCGAGTTCAACGATATTGCCTTTGTCTGAAACTGAAATCAGACAGCGCGAGATTTTTTGTAAATTGTTCATTTTTTTGAGTTAATGATTTGTAGAATTTTTTGAAAACCTTCCTCGATTGAAAGCTTGCCGTTATCGATAATATGGGCGTCCGCAGCGATTGTGAGTGGCGCATCTTTGCGACTTAGATCATTTTCGTCACGCTTTTTTAATTGCGATAAAATTTCGTCAAAGTTGGTTTGAAGCTGGTTAAAACGGCGCTGCGCACGAATTTCAACATCGGCGGTAACGAAAAATTTAAAATCTGCCTCTGGCGCGATAACTGTTGTAGTATCTCTGCCGTCAAGAACGGCGCCATTTGGCGAGTTTACAAAATTTTTCTGAAAATCAAAAAGTGCGGCGCGAAGTTTCGGATTTTTAGCAATTACTGAGGCGACCGAGCCAACATCTTCGCCAAACAAGATTTCGTTTTCTAAATCAGCCTCGGAAATATTTGAGACTAGCTGCGAGATGAATTGATCGAAGTTTTGGGGATCGATTTTTTGATTTATCACGCGAAATGCGACAAGGCGATAAAGCGCGCCAGTGTTGAGATAAGGCAGTTCAAAATGAGCCGCCAATTTTTTGGCCAAAGTTCCCTTTCCTGAGGCTGAAGGGCCGTCGATTGCGATTACTAGAGGTTTGATCATTTTTATTTTCTTTCTTTTGCTTTTTTAAATTCGTCTTCGATGCGTTTCATAAGGCTTTGGAGAAATTTGCGGTTAGAATTTTTACTAAGTCGCGCGCGGTCCAAAATTCATTGCCGTGGTCATCGGTTTTTTTGGTTTGTTCGAAGATTTTTAAGGGTTGGTTTTTCATGAGTTTACTGGTGTTTTTGTTGGTGTTTAATTGGGTAGATTGCGATTAGTAATTCCTTGGTTAGATTTTTTTTAACTATTTCATCCAATGATCAAAAAACTTTTAGGGCAACTTTTCAGCCGACAAAATTTCGACAAAAATTTCCGCTTTTTTGCACCATTTTCGCTTGGCTGTTTTTTGGTTTTTTTGTGTTTGGCGGTTCCGGCAATTACAAATTCTCCAAATGATTATCAGCAAAGCAACGCTGTATTAATCATGTATGTTCATGTTCCAGCGGCGTGGATGGCGCTTCTGATTTACACGCTCCTCGCCATTTTTAATTTATCGGGATTTATTTGGAAAAATCCGTTTTTTTATTTGATTGCGCGATCAATCGCAGTGATTGGCGCAATGTTTGCGGCGATTACTTTGATTACCGGCAGCATCTGGGGCAAGCCAATCTGGGGCACTTGGTGGGTGTGGGATGCGCGACTTACTTCGGTGCTGATTTTATTTTTTCTCTATCTCGGCTACATCATTTTGCTCGACTCTTTTGATGATCGTTCGAAAGGCGAAAAAATCGCCGCGATCATTGCTATTATTGGCTTTATTAACGTTCCAATCGTGAAATTTTCAGTCGAATACTGGAACTCGCTTCACCAGCCGGCGAGCATTTTACGTAAAGGTGGCGTGGCGATTGATCCGCTAATGATGAAGCCTCTGCTTTTGATGTTCGGCGCTTATTTTTCTTACTTTGTTTTTATTTCACTGATCCGCGTTCGCACGGAAATTCTTAACAAAAAATCTGCTAAAAAATGACTTACGTTGTTACCGATAATTGTGTCCGCTGCAAATATACCGACTGCGTTTCTGTCTGTCCGGTCGATTGTTTTTACGAAGGCGAAAATATGTTGGTTATCGATCCTGACGGTTGCATTGATTGCGGCGTTTGTGTGCCAGAATGTCCGGCGGAAGCAATTTATCCCGAAGCGCCAGAGTTGCTAAAATGGGTCGAAATCAATCGTGAATATGCCAAAAAATGGCCGGTAATTACCAAGAAAAAAGATGCGCCAGCTGATGCCAAAGACTTCGATGGCATGAAAAATAAATTCGAAAAACTTTTCGATCCGCGACCGTTTAGCGAGAAAAAATGAAAATAAACCGCGAAGAAATTGCCAAAATAATCTTAAGTCATCACCCACAAACTCAGGCAATTTATCTGTTCGGATCATTTGCGACTGGCCAAGAAAATGAAAAAAGTGATGTCGATTTGGCGGTGCTGTTGCCGCATGATGAATCAAAAAAAATCCCAAGTTTTGCGCTGAGCGATGTTTTGTTCGAATTGTCTTCTTTGCTAAAAAGAGATGTTGATTTGCTTAATCTGCGCAAGGTTTCGACCGTTTTTCAAATCCAGATAATCGACAAAGGAAAATTGATTTTTTGCGCTGATCGATATGCAAAAGAAGAGTTCGAAATGCTGGCGACTTCTTTTTACATAAAGCTCAACGAGGAGCGAAAAGGAATTTTGGAAGACATACTAAAAAGCCCATCGAGGTAACATGAAAAATTTTGACGACGTTATTATTAATAAAACTGAAAGTATCAGAAGGTGTGTCGAGAGAGCGCGCGAAGAATATTTAGCTGATCGCAGTAATTTTTTAGAAAACTTTTCTAGGCAAGATGCGGCGATGATGAACATTCAGCGCGGCTGTGAACAGACTATCGACTTGGCAAATCACGTTGTTCGCTTATTAAAAATAGGATCTCCGGCTAATGCTTCAGATTCATTTGATATGTTGGTTAAAGCTAAAATTATTAACCGCGACCTTGCAGACAAAATGGACAACATGATTGGGTTCAGAAATACGGTGGTTCACGAGTATCAAGAAATTAATTTTGATATTGTTGTTGCTGTTCTCGAGAAAAATGCGGACGACCTACTGAAGTTTGGCGAATCAATCAGAAAGCAGCACGAGAAGCTAAAAATGCTAAGTAAAATTTCTGAAGTGGAATTTAACGACGAAAAAAAAACCGAAGAGCAGCTGATTGGTTTGATAGATGAATTTTATGGTTTTTACAAAAGGAACAGGTCGAACTCTTCTGATAAAATCAATGACTGGAGACTTTATCAAATTGAAGGAGCGGTTTCCGCGATTAGTGGCAAGTCAGCACCAAAAATGCCAAGACTTTGCTCAACGTGCCTAAAATCATTTTTTGAGAACGAATCTAATATTCCTGAAGCTGCAAAATTTGATCCAGAAAGAGAGGCTATTATGGATAACGACCTCTCGATTCTGAAAAAACGAATTCAGTAAAATCAGATTTTGAAACCCAGCAAAAATTCCTCTCGTGACATCACTCTTTTTCCTTGGCGCTGTAGTAAGGAAGGCCTGATTAATCCCTTGGCGCACTGAATCGAAAAATCTTTTTTAGAAATTTCTCCGGGATTTTTTTGTGCTAAATTTTTGTCCAAAATTTCCGCGGAAAATATTTTTATTTTTTCGCCATTTAGCATGAAAAAAGCGCCAAGCGAGCCGCTGAGACCGCGGATTTGGCGATCAATTTCTTCGGCAGAATTCTGCCAATTTATTTCGCATTCAGCTTTATCAAGTTTTGTGGCATAAGTTAGTCCGACTTCTGATTGCTTGATTCGGCGCAGATTTCCTTTGAGCGATTCAACTAAAATTTCAGCGCCAATTTCAGCAAATTTTGTTTCGAGTTCGGCGTAAGTTTCCGATCCAAAAAGTTCGTAATTTCTTTGCGCAACGATGTCGCCGCTGTCCAAACCTTCATCCATTTTAATAACGCAAACCGCGGTTTTTTTGTCGCCAGCCATAATTGTGCGCTGAATTGGTGCGGCTCCGCGCCATCTTGGTAAAAGGGAAGGGTGAATGTTGAAGCAACCAAGGCGGGCGCCTTCAAGAATTTCTTTTGGAAGAATGAGTCCGTAAGCAACAACAACTGCCGCATCAGCGTTGAAGCCTTGAAACTCTTTTTGAACTTCAGAATTTCTGAGTGTTTTTGGAGTAATTACTTTGATCCCATGTTCCGCTGCCAAATGATGAATTGGTGAATTTTGAAATTTGTGGCCGCGTCCAGCAATTTGTGGTTCGCGCGTGTAGACAGCTAAAATTTCAAAAGCAGGATCGTTGATTAGTTTTTTTAATGTTGGGCAAGCGAAATTTGGGGTGCCCATGAAGATTATTTTCATCGATGAAGAAAAAATTATTAAACTTTTGTCGCTCTAGATCTGGCGCTGACAATATTTCGGAGGCTTTGTTTTGTTCAAAAAAAGCTAAATTATTTTGTTTCGGATTACTAATTGCAGCCGCCGTAACATTTTTTGATCTACTTACTAAGAAGCTAGTATTTTCAATGCTCGACGAGCTTGGATCGATAAATCCCGAGATCCAAGTTTTTGATTTTTTTTCGCTGGTAAAAGTTTGGAATCGCGGAGTTAGTTTCGGCATGTTTAACCAGCTCGAAAATAGCCAAATTATTTTTGTTTTGCTGCAAGGCGGAATTGGCCTGGGTTTAGTTTTTTGGCTGTGGTGCAATCAAAAACTGCATTTTTCGATTGCGCTTGGCCTCATAATTGGCGGCGCTTTTGGTAATGTAATCGATCGACTGAAAAATGGTGCAGTGGCTGATTTTTTAGATTTCCATCTTTTTGGATATCATTGGCCGGCCTTTAATTTAGCTGATTCAGCCGTATTTATTGGGGTGGCAATTTTACTTCTTGATGATCTAATTTTTTCAAAAAAATGCTTAAAATAATTTTAACAATTTTTTTGTTATTTGGCCTTTTTTCGTGCGCAAAAACTGTTGATGATCCATTGATTATCCCGCCACATTATTCTGAAATGCCAGATCCGAATAATCCCGAACAACCTCCAGCTGAACAAAAAGAAGAAAACGTCGAGCGCTTAAAAGAATTGCTTCTTCAAAGTGACGAGTAGTTTTTGTCAATTTTTGTCAACCCGAGGTAGTAAATTTAACTTAATTTTTCTGACCATGTTTATTTCTCCAGCCTTTGCTCAAGAAACTGCCGCAGCTGCTTCTTCCGAATTTTCTTTTGCCAGTTTCGTGCCATTAATTGCGATTTTTGTGATCTTTTATTTCTTAATTATTCGTCCCCAAACCAAGAAGATGAAAGAACATCAAGAGATGATTAATAACCTCAAAGTCGGCAATAAAGTTGTAACCAATGGCGGAATTGTTGGTGTGGTTAAAGATGTTTTGGCCAAAGAAAATATGGTTGAGGTTGAAATCTCGGAAGGCGTGAAGGTGAAGATTTTGAAAAATTACGTTTCGGAACTTGTTTTGCCCGAAGCAAAAGTTGCCAAGTCTAAAAAATAATACGGCGGAGCCTTTATTTGAAGCCGTCGACACCACTTACCCAATTCAACTAAATCAATCTCAAAATGTTAAATTTTTCTAAAGCAAAAATTTTGATGATCTTGGCTGTATCGCTTGCAGCTATATTTTTCGCGCTTCCATCTTTTTTTATTGGAGCCAAGGAAAATTCTTTGAGCAAATATTTGCCAAATCAAAAAGTTAACTTGGGCTTGGATTTACAAGGCGGATCGCAGCTGACGCTTGAGGTTGATTTTGACTATTACATCAAAGAGCAGCTTTCAAATTTGCGTGACGAAATCAAAAATTCTTTTCGTGATGAATCGGTTCGAGCAATACCAGAGCTGGTTGGCAGCAAGATTATTTTTACTTTGGCCGATGATGATCAAATTAAAGCTGCAAAAAAATTGATTCGAAAACTCAATAGCAATGTTGAAATAAGTGAAAGCTCTGGCCAGTTCCAGCTTTACTTCGCCGATGCCGAGATGAGTCAAATTAGTCAAAATTTGATAAAGCAATCGATCGAAATTATTCGTCGCCGTATCGATGAAAATGGCACTAAAGAGCCGACAATTCAGGCTCAGGGCAATAATCGCATCCTTCTCCAAGTTCCCGGAGTTCAAGATTCATCTGAGTTAAAATCTCGTTTAGGAAAAACTGCAAAAATGACCTTCCATTTTTTGGCTGAAAGCGCTGTTGATGGGGAAATTATGGCTCTTTACGATGCCCAAGGAAGGCAATATCCAGTTAAGTCGGAGGTGGTTTTAAGCGGAGATTTATTGATAAATGCCAATCCGACTTATCACGAAGGGCTTCCTGCGGTTGCTTTTAGATTCAACGCTCAAGGTTCGAAAAAATTTGCCGATATTACTCGCGACAATGTTGGTAAAATTTTGGCAATTGTTCTTGATGGTCGAGTTGTAACCGCTCCTCGAATCAACGGTGCGATTAATCAAGGATCTGGAGTTATTTCGGGCAGTTTTACCGCTGTTGAAGCTGGAGAAGTTGCTCTTTTGCTTAGAGCTGGTGCGTTGCCAACTCCGCTAAAAATTATCGAAGAAAGAACGGTTGGACCATCTTTGGGTCTTGATTCAATTGAGAGCGGAAAAATCTCAATCATTGTTGCCGTTCTGATGATTGGCTTTTCCATGGCTCTGTTTTACGGCACATTTGGCATGGTTGCCAATGTTGCGATGTTGGTAAATTTGGCGATTATCATTGCTGGACTTTCAATGATCGGCGCGACCTTAACTTTGCCAGGAATCGCCGGTATTGTTTTGACCATGGGCATGTCAGTTGATGCCAATGTTTTGATTTTTGAGAGAATCAAGGAAGAGCTGCGTGAAAAGAAGCCGATTTTAGCCTCGGTTGAAAGAGGTTTTGACCAAGCTTTCAGGACGATTATCGACTCAAATTTAACAACCTTAATTGTCGCCTTCTTTCTTTATTTGTTTGGTAACGGACCAGTTAAAGGTTTTGCGGTAACTCTTTCGATCGGCATTCTTTCTTCGATGTTTACCGCGATTTTGTTGTCGAGAATGATCATTGCGGTTTGGCTCAAAAAAAGTCGTCCGAAAAAATTAAATCTAATCTAAAATAAATCGCTCCTTCACGGGCGATTGCTTGGCGTTTGATGAGATATCAAAAATTAGTTTTCATATTGTTGTTTTTGATTTCGTCTAACGCTTTTGCTTTGCCAAAAGGAAGTGGAGTTAAGTCCGATCCAAATGCGCAAACAGTTTTGCGCGCCGATCAAATTGATGCTGATAAAGTTGAGAATTCGATTGTTGCTAGCGGCAATGTTGAGATAACTCGAGAGACAACGGTGGTTAAGGCGCAAGAGGTTATTTATAGCAAAAATGGCGCGACAATCAGGGCGATTGGTAACGTTAAGATTAAAAATCTTGAAATTGGCGATATGTATGCGCGAGAGGCTGAGATTAATGATGATTTTTCGAAGGGATCTTTTTTCGATAGTAAAATTTTCTTCAACGATGGCTCTTACTTATTTGCGACC
>JACCEA010255798.1_pt1 | contig 12874 bp, 10 predicted proteins | sample 7449851 | NCBI WGS metagenome assembly JACCEA01 (sample SAMN15323453, study PRJNA562643) | freshwater metagenome | isolation source: river surface water | place: USA:Blue River Watershed | collected 2017-08-18 | reverse complement strand
GCGGGCGACTTCTTCGAGATTGGGTGTGATCTGCTGGATCGCCGGCTCGAGCGATTGGAGGCCGGCCGGAAGAAAGTGCAAGACATAGGAGATGATCAACACGAATACCGTTCCATAAACAACCGGTATCAGTTTGAGACAGAGGATCAGTACGGCGAGTGCTGCGACCAGTCCCGGTAACACATACCCGGCATAGGCGGCCTGTAGGCAGCCGGTATTGAGCCATGTGGGTTTGCGACTTGCCAGATAGGCCAATGGTAGTCCGACGAGCACCCCGGCTGTGGCAGCCAGGGTCGCGAGCACGGCACTGTTCCAGACAAAGCCGAAGAATCGTGCATCGAGAATGGCAAGGGCCTCGGGAGAGAGGCTCCACACGATCAAGAGGCACACGGGGATACCAAAGGCTGCTCCCAGGATCACGGAGAGAGACGCCGTCAGGCCTACTGTCTGGAGCCGACTGCACTGGATTCGCTGCGGAGCACGGTAGCGACCGGCAGTTTGGTAGAAGCGACTTTTGCGGCGAAACCATCGCTCGCTTAACAAGAACAAGAGTGCCAGGATGACCAGCAAGACGCTCAAGATACTCGCGGCCTGATTGTCCAACTGGCCGGTCATTTGTTGAAACACGGCATACGTCAATGTTTGATAGCGCAAGAGCGACACGGCTCCGAAATCAGAGACCACGTACAGGATGACCAGCGCGACACCGGCGGCGATGGAGGGTCGCAACAGCGGGAGGGTGACGGAGACGATCCTTCTCAGGGGAGAGGCGCCACAGGTACGGGCGACTTCTTCAAACGACACGTTGAAATTCAGGAGTGCGCTCCGCGTGAGCAAATAGATGAACGGGAATGTCGCGAGCCCCATGACCAAGGTGACGCCCATAAAACTTTGAGGCGAGAAGATTCTGGCCTGGGGGCCGGCCAGCATCTGCCAGAGTTGTTCAACCGGGCCGCCGAATCCCAACAGATAGTTGAAGACATAGGCCAACACGAATGTCGGCATGGCAAGAGGAAGCACAAGGGCGACTTCCCAGAACCGGCGCCCAGGAAACTCACAGCGGGTCACGACCCATGCGGTCGAGACCCCCAATACAAGCGCGAGGAGTACCACCGCACCGGCCAACGAAATCGTGTTCCAGAGGAGTTCGGGGACACGAGTCGTCCACAGTCGAGACCAGACCCCCGGATCGGCCGAGAGGGCCAAGGCCATGATGTAGATCAACGGGAGCAGCACCAGTGCCGCACTGGCCAGGGCAGCCAATTGGAGGGAAGAGATCGATGATGGGCGTACGGCAATCACAGGTCACTCGGTGTTACCGCATGCCCACTTGTTCGATGAGTCGAAGGGTGGGTGCTCGGAGTTCGGCAAGTTTCGCCAAGGGCACCATGGCGGCTCGAAAACTCTTTCGCTCGACGAGGGCCGGGTCAGCTTGGACCTCGGGATGGAGCGGGTATTCCTTGTCAAGATCGGCGAATATCTTCTGACCTGCCTGTGCGACGAGGAATTCGACGAGCAGTTTGGCTTGTTCCACACGAGGCGTATGTTTCAGGACGCCGATGCCGGCCACATTCATAATGGCCCCCATCCCGCCTTCCTGTTGATCAGGCATTAACACCGCGATGGGAGCAGTTGGTTGGGTGGCGAGATGACGATAGACGTAATAGTGATTGACGATTCCCAGCGCGACCTGACCTTTGGCCACCGCCTCGACGATCTGGGAACTCTTCTGGTAGACCTGAGTCCCGGCGTTGTCTCGAAGCCCTTCAAGGAGTGTCTTGGTGCGATCATCACCGATACTGGCTCGAATCACGGAGACGCCTGCGTGCAGATATTCGCTGCCGGCGTTCGGAATGGCGAGTTTTCCCTTCCAGATGGGGTCGGCTAAGTCCAGCAACGACGTAATCTGGTCAGGCTTCACCATCTTGGTGTTATAGGTAATGATCCAAAATCGCCCGGACAAGCCGATCCAGCTGTTATCCGTGGCTCGAAATTGAGGAGGAATGGCCCGCTCGATTTCGCGCATACTCAGTGGTCGAAACAGTCCGGCCGTGCGGGCGAGCTCCAAACTCCCGGCGTCATTCGTGATAAAGACATCGGCTGGACTACGGTCGCCCTCCGCCTTCATCCGATTCACCAGTTCGGTCGTACCGGAGGATAATAACGCGATCTGAATGCCGGTCTTTGCGGTGAATTCGTCCAGAGCCGGCTTGATCAATCGTTCAGCTCGTCCGGAATAGACGGTCAGTTGGTCGGCAGCGGCAGCGATGCTTGGGATGATCATGGAGAAGAGCAGAACAATACATGTCGTGAAGATACCGATGAGCGGACGGTAATTGGCACACGGACTGGTGCGATGAGCCTTGTGAAGGGATCTCGACATGGCGAACCTTTTTGCGATAGGGGGCGATATGATTTGAAATTGATAAGCTATATCAAAAAGGATACCAGAAACATTTGTGCGGGTCAATGACGGCAGCGGGAGCAGAGTCCGTAGAGTTCAAGCCGGTGGGTGGTAATCGTAAAGCCGTTCTTGGTCGCGACTTCCTCTTGAAGGCGTTCGATATCGCAGTTTTCAAACTCCACGATCTTGCCACAGCCGGTGCAGATGAGGTGGTCGTGATGGCCCTTATGGGACACGTTGTCATACTGGGTTTGTGTTCCAAAGTGTCGGGCTTGAGCCAGTCCCGCTTCGCAGAACAGGTTGAGGGTCCGATAGATGGTTGCGAGCCCAAGATGGGGATCTTTGCGTGCCAACTGATGGTACATTTCCTCAGCCGTGATGTGTTCTTGTTTTAAAAAGGCATCGAGAATCAACTCACGCTGGCGCGTAAATTTGAGCTGGTGGTTCTCAAGATGCTCTTTCAGAATTCCCATTTCCTTGGCATGTTTGGACATCGTGGCAGATCGCTCCTCCCTTGGAGGGGGATTAAAGACGAAATGAAGCAGTGGGTCAAGAGTATTTCTCTGGACCATGAACGGGGACGGGTTCGTCTTTGACGGCCGCTCCTGTGGCTGGCTATAGTGAAGCCCTCGGTCGTCTGGTGAGGATTTCGTGAGAACACCCAGCCAAATTCTTGTTGACCGTGTGCTCCTGCTCCACATTCTACAGCTCGCTGAACCTCATGGATTGCTGAGCGACGTGAAGCTACAGCAGCTCTGTTTCCTATGTGAGCTTCAAACCTTTGCCAAGGGGTTCAAGGCGCTCCATTTTGAATTCTTCCGATTTGCGTACGGGGCTTTCAGTAAAGAGCTGGATAACGATCTGACGTCGCTCCGTCGAAAAGGCCGGATTGAAAATTTCACTGTGTCAGATCAGGCCAAAGAGGAGGCGATCCCATTACTGCTCACGGCCATCGAGGGGGTGGAGGCCCACGAACAGGTACAAAAGATCATCGAGGCCGTCGTGGCGGCCTATGCGCCACAAGACAGTGGGACGATTACGAACTCGGTCGAGGCGGTGCAGCTGAGTACGCCCCAGGATCCTGAACTCAAAATTCCCATTCGAGATATCGTGTTCCACACCACCCTGCTCGTGCCGCATCGGATCGAAGTGCAGGCTGAATTCACCATCCCGCCCGCTATCGCGGGAAAGCTCAATGCGGCGATGGGGTATGAGTCTCGACCGGCGTGGGACGCTCAGAGTTGGTAGAGCTCGCCATACTTCTGCTCCACATAATTGAGGAAGGGCTCGGGACGGAGTGAGGAGCCCGTGATCCGTTCGGCCAGGTGAGCTGGAGTAAACATGCGGCCCCAGCGGTGGATCTTCTGCTCCAGCCACCGGCGCAGGGGGAGTAGTTGCCCGGCAGCGATGTCAGTCTCCAGCTGTGGGAGCTCCAACTTGGCCTGTTCAAAGAATTGGACGGAATACAGGTTGCCTAACGTATAGGTCGGGAAATACCCAAAGGCGCCAAACGACCAATGTACGTCCTGCAACACACCTTCGGCATCAGACGGTGGTCTGATTCCCAGATATTCCTCCATTTTCTGGTTCCAGATAGTGGGTAAGTCTTCCGGCTGAGTTTTGCCTTCCACCAGCCCCTGCTCAATCTCAAACCGCAACATGATGTGGAGATTGTAGGTCAGTTCGTCGGCCTCCACACGAATTAACGACGGTTTGACGCAATTGATCGCGGCATAGAATTGGTCGATACCCATGCCGTGCAGTTGGTCAGGGAAGGTCTGTTGCAAAATCGGATAAAAGAAGCGCCAGAAAGGCTTGGAGCGCCCGACACAGTTCTCCCAGAGACGGGATTGGCTCTCATGGATTCCGAGGGACACCGAGTCGCCCAATGGCGTGCCGAAATAGCGCTGATCTAATCCTTGGTCGTACAATCCATGGCCGCCTTCATGGATACAGCTGAACAGGCATGACTGGAGTTCATGTTCATGCACGCGGGTCGTCACGCGGACATCGGTCGGATGAAATGAGGTCGTAAAGGGATGGGCTGAGAGATCCAGGCGGCCACGTTCGAAGTCATATCCCATGGCGGTTAACACCAACCGCCCAAACTCCAGCTGGCGACCATGATCATACGAGCGGTGGAGGACGCTGTCGTCAATCCGGACCCGGCTCTGGGTGATTTTTTTGAGTAACGGCACCAGACGGGTCTTTAGTACGGTAAACATTGGCTGGAGCGTCGCAATGGTTGCGCCTGGTTCATACACATCCAACAACGCGTTGTAGGGGGAACCTTCGTAGCCAAGATATTCCGCTTCTTCGCGTTTGAGCTGGAGCACGGTTCGAAGATTCGGCAGGAACATCGAAAACTTGTTGTGTTGTTTGGCCTCTGCCCAGACCTGTTGGGCGAGAGAACATTCTCGACTCAGCTTCATCACAAAGTCGGATGGAAGTTTCTGTGCTCGGCTGAAGTCTCGCCACACTTCCCGCAACAGCGATCGGGACGGCTCATCCCACGTGTTGCCTGGCCGGTCTGCTGCCTGGCCGCTCGCCGGATCCACCCACTGCGACAAGAGCGACTGTACATCCGATGACACCAATTTCTGATGGGCAATGCCTTGAAGTACGGCGATTTGCTCCGCCCTCGCCTCTCCGCCACCGGCCGGCATATAGGTTTCCTGATCCCAGGACAAGACCGAAGCGGCACTGTTGATGCGTTGAATTTCCAAGAGCCTTGTCGTGAGGGATTCTAACGTCGCGAGGGTTTTCAAATCGGCCTCCTGTTCCCTGTGCTAAGATTGCGCGCTCGCCATTCAGTGACCGGCGCAGTGTACGCAAGGGCTGCCACGTTTTCAAATAGCTAAAAAGGATTCTTATGGAACAGTTGGTTCCGACGGAGATCGAAGCGTATGCGGAGCGGCATTCCATGCCGGAGTCGGCCATGTGTCGTGCACTGCGCGAGGAAACCCTTCGAACTATGGAATATCCTCAGATGGTAGTCGGTCCCTTGGAAGGGGCGTTTCTGAAAATGATGACGCGGCTGGTCGGGGCGAAACGGGTGCTTGAAATCGGCATGTTCACCGGTTACAGCGCCCTGTGCTTCGCTGAAGCATTGCCGGACGATGGAGAGATCATCACCTGTGAGATCAACGAACAGTCAGCAGCCATGGCTCGGCGTTATTTTGGGCAGGTGCCAGTTGGGAAGAAGATCAACATCCGAATGGGGCCGGCGCTCGACACCATGCGGACACTCACGGGTCCGTTTGATGTCATCTTCATCGATGCTGATAAGACCAATTACCTGAATTACTATCGACGTTCCCTCGACCTGCTGGCTCCAAACGGTGTCATCTTAATCGACAATGTTCTGTGGAGCGGTGAGGTGTTGAAGCAACCACCACCGGACGAGTCCACGGCTGCCATTCAGGAACTCAATCGTACTGTTTCGGCCGACCCGCGCGTATCTGCCGTGTTGGTCACAATCCGGGATGGGATTCTGGTGATAAGAAGAATGAGGTAGTAGATGGTTGACTTGTCCAACTCCACAGACAGAAGTTCTGCACGATATGATGTCAAATGAGGCGGATAATCAGCAGCCAAGGCGCGTGGTTCTTTTCAGCGGCCATATGATCGATGCGCCGAACAGGCCGACGTCACGGTTTCCTGCTGAAAAAGAACTGATTGCTGCGCAGAGGATTGCAGAGGCCCTAGATCACCTGAGCGCTGGCCCGGAGGATTTGGCTTTCACTCAAGGCGCCTGCGGTGGGGATCTCCTCTTCACCGAAGCCTGTCAGCAGCGAGGTGTGAGGGTGCAATGGTTGCAGCCGTTCGAGGAGCCAGAATTCATTCAGAAGTCGGTCGTGTGTCACAGCGAAACCTGGCTGGTGCGGTACCAGACGGCCAAAGCCATGCTCTCGACTGCGATTCGCTCCGCCCCACAAGAACTCGGCCCATTGCCCATAGGCAGCGATCCCTATGAGCGCTGCAACCAGTGGCTTCTTGCGACGGCCATGGCATACGGTGCCAGCAAGGTGCACGTTATCTGCCTCTGGAATGGTGGCAACGGCGACGGTCGTGGTGGGACTGCCCATATGTATCAAGAAGTGAACAGGCACACTGGTCAGGTGATTTGGATCGACAGTCGCACCCTGTAGCCGAACCAGGCGTAGCTGTACCCATTTCGATACAGGGATGTATCCTTTCAGATTCTCTGTCCTGATTGATTCACCCTATTTTTGAACGCGAATTTGTTCCCTGGAGACTTCCAGGGGGCGTGGGAATGCTGTATTCTCCCTTCCTGTAATACGGCCTAGGTGTGACATCGTGTGCGCCCGCTTCCAGCCTACGGCGTGGCAAGTTGCTTGCTCAGTGTTCTCGAGAGAGATGGAACCACTACGGTATTCAGCGTCAAATTTGACCATTGAAAGGAGCTGTTATGGCGAAACGAGCGGTGCTCATCGGGATCAACAAGTATCAAGTTCCCGGGTCTGATCTGAACGGATGTGTAAATGACGTGAAGAATCTGAGTGCGGCACTGAAAACGTACTATGGGTTTGCCGACAAGGACATCACGACTCTCACTGACCTGAAGGCCACGAAGAAGGCCATGCAGACAGCGATTCAGAAGCTCATCACGAGCGGGAAGAACGGCGATACCCTACTGCTTCACTATTCAGGCCATGGCTCGAATGTGCCGGATGACAATGGGGATGAAGCAGATCGACGTGACGAAATTCTGTGCCCGACTGACCTGGATTGGAAGGATACCCTGCGCGATGACTGGCTTCGGAAGATCTTCAACAAGCTTCGCAAAGGGGTCAGCCTGACAGTCATCATGGACTGTTGCCACTCGGGGACGATCACTCGCGCCATCACTCCGCCGGATGCTCCTGTACGAGAGCGGTTCCTACCCTGTCCGCTTGATCTCATGGCGACCGAGTCCGGTCGAAAGCTGCGTGGAACCGTACGTGGTCAATTCGGCAAGGCGCCTCGCGGGCGGAAGCGAAAAGGCGATATGGTCCATGCCGACATTCAAGAAATGCTGATTACGGGCTGTCGCGACACCCAGACCTCTGCCGATGCGCATATCGGCGGGACCTATAACGGGGCGCTGACGTATTACCTGGTGGAGTCGATCAAAGAAGCGGACGGCAAGTTGACCTACCGTCAGTTGCACCAGCGGACCACCGCAAAGCTCAAAGCGGAGGACTTTGACCAGGTTCCCCAACTTGAAGGGCAAAAGACTTCTTTCGATCGCCAGTTTCTGAGTTAGGAACCATAGGGGAGGCCATACCACATGCTCATCCGTATGTTCCTAGTGCCATGCGTCGAGGGCGGCGGACATGTCTCTATGGAGTGCATCTATGCAGTGAGTGGAGGGTAACGATGAAGTCTGGACAGATCCAGTCGACACTCCAAGTTTCCGTGTTGCATGGGGATCTTAATCACACGAACCATCCCATCCTACTCGGCCATTACGAGGGTGACACGATTGCAGGGGCCGAGCGCGTCGTGGACAAAATGGTCGAGGGCGCCTTGTCCCAACGCTACCACTTGGGACGCTATCCAGGACGAAATGGGACGGCCGCCGTCGCCCTCGCTCCGTCCAATGAGATTCAGCAGTCACTGGATGTGCAGCATGGCGCAATTGTCATTGGACTCGGCAAGTGGGGTGAATTGACTCCTTCGGCGCTCACACAGGCGGTTTCGCAGGGAATCACAGAGTATTGTTTGCACATTCACCAATGCCGTGGTGCAACGGATTCATCCAAGGCGGCGGTCGGGCTCACGATCAATAGCCTGCTGATAGGGTCGAATACGTCGGCGAACATTGCCGTCGAGGACTCGGTCAATGCCATTGTGCGGGGTGTGGTCTTGGCCAATCGCGCACTCGCCCAGCATCCTAACAAGAGCCAGGGGCTCATGCTTCCGCGGGTGGCCCATGTGCAGTTCATCGAGCGATTTTTGGATGTGGCGGTCGATGCGGCTAAGTCGGCGCATCGTGTGGCCGAGCGGATTGTGTTGGAATTCCAGACGGTGGTTCAGGTCGAGCCGTACATGGAAAAGGGAAGCGGGGGCTTGACCAGACTTGTTCCGTCCTCTACGCGAGGGTATTGGCGACGCTGGACCATCTCGGCGATCCGGAACGACCCACCTCCCCCCTCGGTGGGTCTACCTCCCGTGCTCAAAGAGCGTCTTCGTACGTTGTTGCAGGAAGAACCAACCAAAGATCCGCAGGTCTACAATGCCCTGCTTGACCTGGCATTGACGACACGGGAACTGACGGCGCCTCGTCCACACAAACTGCGATTTCTCGCCCTGTCGGACCGAGCCAGAGCTGAGGCGACGGTTCAAGACAATCAACCAGACCTGATCGCCCAGCTGATTCAGCGTTCGATCAGAACCGAGACGTTCAATCAGGACATCGCTAAAACACTCTTCGAACTGCTGATCCCGCTGGACTTGAAGGAGAATCTGCGAAGTCTGGAAAACGTGGTCTTCATTCTCGACGAGGTAACGGCCAATTATCCGTGGGAACTGATGATCGATACGGAGAAGCCCTTGTGCGTCCGCGCGGGGGTGATCCGACAGCTGCAAACCCTCGACGGCGAGACGCATGCCAGAGACAGTACGACGCGACACGCCTTTGTGGTCGGGAATCCCCTCACACCGCCACAGTATCGCGATCTGTCAGGGGCCATGGAGGAAGCGACGCTGGTGGCCGACATGCTGGAGAAAGCCAACTATCGCGCGGAATTTACCCGCACCAGGCTTGGAGCCAGTGAGGTGTTCAAGCAACTCTTTGCGCGATCCTATCGCATCATCCACATCGCCGGACATGGACAGTACAGCGAGGCGGACAGCGGTCAGGTTGGAGCCAAGGCCGGGGTGGTATTGAGTGATGGACTCTTTCTCACGGCAGCCGAGATCGCCACGCTGGATCCCATTCCGGAACTGGTCTTTCTCAACTGCTGCCATCTCGGACAGATGGGCGGAACGGCCTCCAATAAAATGGCGGCTAGCATTGCCAGCGAATTGATTCGAAAGGGCGTGCGCGCGGTCGTGGCCGCCGGCTGGCCGGTTCAGGACGATGCGGCACTGTGTTTCGCCGGATCCTTTTACCGGGAGCTGCTTGCTGGCAGGACATTCGGCTTGGCTCTGAAGCAAGCTCGACGACAAACGTGGGAGGAATTCCCGTCTTCCAATACGTGGGGCGCCTACCAAGCTTACGGCGATCCTGACTTTTGCCTGAACCGCACCGACGGCCTAAGTGCCGCCGGAGAGGAAGATGTGAAGGTGGCGGCAGAGGAAGTGCTTCTTCAGTTGGATGGACTTTCCCAACAACTTAACCATGCAGATGAGGCGAAGGTCCGTGCAGCGTTGAATCAGGTGGAGCAGCTGTGTGCGGAGGACTGGCTGAAACAGGGAAGCATACAGGAACGACTTGGGGCGGCCTATGCCGGAGCCGGTCTCTTCAAGGAAGCCATTCCGTATTACCAGCAGGCAGTGGAAAACAAGGATATCGCAAACCCCGCGACGCTACGTGTCGTTGAGCAATGGATCAATGTTGCGGTGCGGTGTGGAGAGAAAGACGGCAACAAGGTCATGATCCAGGAGGCGATCGACAAGGGACGTCATCTTCTTGCGCTTGCGAAGACCTCGGAGCGTCTAAGCCTCATGGGCGGGGCGCAGAAGAAACTGGCTCAGCTTGAAACGGATGCAGCGCAGATACGGGTTCACTTAGCCCAGGCGGCCGCCGACTATCGTGCAGCCGCAGAGCAACGACATCGAGAGGGAATGGACGATCCCTATCCGATCCTCAACGCTCTACTCATCGAGATACTGCTTGGGACGGAAGATGCCGATCATGATGCGACGCTCTCGCGATGTGAATTCCTCGCACAAGCACGCTTCAAGGAGACGCGCAGTGTATGGGATGCCATTACCATTGCGGATGTCGCGCTGATCCGGGCGATTATCAGCCGGTCCCTCCCTCAAGAGCGCGATAACATAATCGAGAAGTACCGGGCTGCGTTTACCGAGTCTTCAGCGACTCAACGTGAGCAAGACTCTGCCTTGACGAAAACGAGATTTATTAGAGAGATACTCAGGAAAGTGCCGCAGGCCGATCGTGATACGGTCATGTCGGCGGTGAAGTCACTCGATTGGATCCTGAAGCATCTGCAACCGCGGAGTCAGCCTGCAGAAGCTTCAGTGGGCCACACTAGCGCCACATCCACAGGCCTATCGAGACAGCGGTATCCCGCGACGTCGTCAGTTGAGCGGCGTGGGCGTAAGAAGGCCATCCAGGAGAAAAGTGGGCGTCGGGCTACTCGACGAAAGAGGCAACCAGGTACCAGTCGACCATCACTGTCGTGACGACTACGAAGGTGCGGAAGATTCTAGGTTCAGTGCCGGACAGGTTGCCGACGATGGTCAGTACAAGGATTTATTCATCAAGGAGGATATCAGATGCCAAGGAATGTCACCCCCATCTCGGCTCGTGAATTCGTCACTGCCGCGAAGTTGCCGTCTCCCATGCGCGATGCGGTCGAGAGCAGTCGAGAGATCATTGACTTCAATGCGCAGAAGACCCAGACCATGGTTGTGGCGTCAGATGTGGTGTCTTTTGTCAAAGGTGTGTCGAGCGAACGGCGGCAAGATATTGTCAATTCCAGCTTGCTCGCCCAGTTGGTAGCCAATAAACAAGTGCCGGACAAAACGAATGTCACCCAATGGTACAAGGCCTACTTCGAGGTGCTGCAGAATATCGGATGGGTCATTCAAGACAATAGTTTCTCCTCATACACGGAAGAAGCCAACGGCCTTGAGGCGCATGAAGCAATCCTCAAAGTCGCGGGAGCCTTTCTGGGAGGCGCGCCGGCAGCCCTCGCCATTGTGATGTCGACGCTCGAAGCGTTGAAATCGATGGACAGTAGTAAGCCCTGGATGACCATTTTTGACCGCGAGACCAAGCATGCGAATACCGGACACTTTCAAATTGCTTTGGCTGAACAGGGCGACAATGATCAGTTTCTGGTCTCGCTGATGGCGTTTAGCTTGAAGGCGCAGTCCAGCTTGACCCAGATCCTCTTCTTTAAAATTCGGAAGGACGAAGTACAGCTGGAGAAATGCGCAGGAAAGGTGACGATCAACGACGAAGTACTGTCGAGCGTCCGGGAGCAAGTGAAGCAAAAGCTTGCGGCGCATACCAGTCAATACATTGCGAAGCGTCCGGATCTCGGCTGACATAGATTGAGTGGATGCAAGCCGTTGGCTAGGTGTGTGTAAGGCGTAGGTTACATGGACGCAATGTATAGCAGTATAACCATCTTTCTCGTGCGGGGCGATCATCGCCCCGCACGAGATGAACCAGATCACTTCGACGTGGCTTGCGCGACATCCAAGACTTTGACGTCGAAGTAGAGTGTCTTGCCGGCCAGCGGATGGTTGAAGTCGAGCACGACAGTGTCGTTTTTCACTTCGGCAATCCGTGGGTAGACGGTTTTGCCATCGGTGGTTTTCCCTTCCAGCTGCGCCCCCACCTTCTGCGCCTCCGCCGGCACCATCTTTCGGTCCACTTCCTGAAACGCCTTGGGATCGACGGTGCCGTAGGCCTCCGTCGGAGCGACCGTGACCTTCTTTTTCTCGCCGGGCGCCATCCCTTCCAGTGCTTTCTCAAGGCCAGGAATGACTTCATGATGCCCCTGCGTGACCTTGAGCGGTTCTCCACCGACATTGGTATCGACGACTGATTGATCGTCGAGTTTCAGCGTGTATTCAAGGGTGACTTGTTTGCCGTTCGACACGGTCGTCCGCGAATCTCCTTTCTTGACGTCGCCTGCTGAGGCACAGGCCGCTGTAAGAAAGAGGATTGCGCACCAACCGCAGAGTGAATGAAACGCATCGGAACGTCTCATAGGGCACCTCCTGTGAGAAGTGGGTAGTGAATAGACTGGAAAGGGTCGCGAGACAGATACGTGCAGGCGGGCGATCGGTTCCAGACTCTGTCGTGTGGATAAATTTTACGCTACCACATCAAGTCACGTGATGCTACCCGCATATTCCGACCGTTCTATTGTGAGACAGCGTGAAGAAATAGCATGCAACACGCAGTTGCGACTTAGACTTTGATCTGTGGTGCCATGACCAGGATTTGGAAATCTCCCAAGAATGTTGTATCGTTGAGCGATCTGGATACAATGCGAGCGAGACCCTCATATGGGAACTAGGCCCTTTGTATGGTCTAGCATGTAAACGGGTGTTACACGTGGAGGAGGATTATGGCGCGTCGGGCGAGTGGTGAACAGAAAAAGACCAAGACAAATGAGCGTCGTGCATCGGTGGCCAAGGTGGGTGGAACGGTCGGCCCTCGTCGAGCAATTCAACCGGACTCGTCTTCCGTCGGACCTACCAGCAGAAGATCAGCGGCTCACGTGGACGGTCACAATCAGCTTCATCAGCAAATCGCAG
>JACCEA011156595.1_pt1 | contig 12877 bp, 8 predicted proteins | sample 7449851 | NCBI WGS metagenome assembly JACCEA01 (sample SAMN15323453, study PRJNA562643) | freshwater metagenome | isolation source: river surface water | place: USA:Blue River Watershed | collected 2017-08-18 | reverse complement strand
CGTCGGGAAGGTGAATTTCGTGGCGGCCCAGGTGGAGGCCCGCCTCGGCACCATCCAGATGCGGGCCGAATTCCCCAACGGCGGAGGCGCACTCCTGCCCGGGCAGTTCGTCCGCGTGCGCCTCGCCGGCCGTCCCTTGCCCGCAGCCGTCGTCGTGCCGACCTCCTGCCTCCTGCAGTCAGCCCAAGGCCGGTTCGTCTACGTGCTCGGCGCCGGTAACGTCGCGCAGGTCCGCCCCGTCCAACTCGCCTTCGTGGAAGGCCCGCAGACCGTGCTCCTCGCCGGGCTCCAGTCCGGCGAGCGCGTCGTCCTGGACAATCTCGTCAAGGTCCGCCCCGGCGCCCCGCTGGTCCCCCGCGCCCCCGCCGCCAAGTAAGCGCCTTCGATGTCCTGGGAATTCTTCATCCGGCGGCCGATCTTCGGCACCGTGCTCTCGCTGGTCGTGGTCATGGCCGGCCTGATGGCTTTCCGGCTGTTGCCGGTTTCCCAGTACCCGCAGATCGCCCCGCCGACCGCCACCATCGCGATCTCCTACCCCGGGGCTTCGGCCGAGACGCTCATGCGGACGGTGGCCGCCCCGATCGAGGATGAGATCAACGGCACGGACAACCTCCTCTATTACTCCTCGACGTCCTCCTCCAATGGTCTCCTGACCATCACCGTGGCCTTCGAGCCGGGCTCCGATCCGGACCTGGCCGTGATCAACCTCACGAACCGCGTCAAGGTCGCCGAGCCGCGGCTCCCGGACGAGGCCCGCCGGCTGGGGGTCGTGGTCAAGAAGCGCTCGAACGACATCCTGATGTCCGTCTCCGTCATCTCGAAGGATGGCAGCCGCGATTCGGTGTTCCTCAGCAACTACGCCGCGGTGAACGTCGTCGAGGAGATCAAGCGCGTGCCCGGCGTCAGCGACGCGGGCATCTTCGGCGCGCGCGACTACTCCATGCGCGTCTGGCTCCGCCCCGACAAGATGGCCCAGCTCGGCGTGACCCCGGGCGACGTCGCCCGCGCCATCCGCACCAGCAACAACCAGTACGCCGCCGGTCGCCTCGGCCAGGAGCCGACCGTCGCCGGCCAGTCCCTGGTGATGCCGATCATCACCCCCAGCCGGCTCGCCACCCCGGAGCAGTTCGGCAACATCCTCCTGCGGGCCGACGGCTCGGCCGGCGTGCTGCGTCTGCGCGACGTCGCCACGGTCGAGCTCGGCGCGCAGAGCTACGAGCAGCAGGCCACGCTCGACGGGCGGACGGCCGTGGGCATCCGCATCTTCCTCGCCCCCGGCGCCAACGCGCTCGACGTGGCCCAGGCCGTCAAGGACCGGGTCGCCCAGCTGTCGCGCCGCTTCCCTTCCGGCGTCGACTACGATATCCCCTTCGATACCACGCGCTTCGTGGCCGCCTCCATCCGCGAGGTGGAGCACACGCTCTTCGAGGCCGGGATCCTGGTCGTCCTCGTGGTCTTCCTTTTCCTCGGCAGCTGGCGGGCGACGCTGATCCCGATGATCGCCGTCCCGGTCTCGCTGATCGGCACCTTCGCCGGCCTCTGGATCTTCGGCTTCGGCCTCAACACCCTGACGCTCTTCGCGATGGTGATCGCCATCGGCATCGTGGTCGACGACGCGATCGTCGTGCTCGAGAACGTGGAGCGCCTGATGGAGGAGAAGGGGCTGTCCCCCTTCGACGCGGCGCTCGCCTCGGTCCAGGAGGTCTCCGGGGCGATCGTCGCGATCGTGCTGGTGCTCGTGTCCGTCTTCCTGCCCGTCGCCTTCCTCGGCGGCATCGCCGGCACCCTCTACCGGCAGTTCGCGGTGACCGTATCGATCGCCGTGATCATCTCGGGCTTCGTCGCCCTGACGCTCACGCCCGCGCTCTGCGCCGCGATCCTGCGGCCGCGCACCCACGGGGCCACGACCGGTTTCCTGGGCTGGTTCGAGCGGCGGTTCAAGGCGCTCGCCGACTGGCATGGCCGCGCCGTCCGCTGGCTGCTCGACCACCCGCGCTCCGCGGGCGGGCTGTTTCTGGCCATTCTCGCGGCCAACGCGGCGCTCCTCTGGGAGCGTCCCCGCGGCTTCCTGCCGGCCGAAGACCAAGGCTACGTCCTCGGCGTGGTGACCTTGCCCGACGGCGCGAGCGTCACGCGCACGCGGGCCTACATGGCCGACATCGTGCCGGCCTTGCTCAAGACGCCGGCCGAGGACCCGGCGGTCTTCCACGCCTTCGCCATCAGCGGCTTCGACCTCATCGGCGGCGGGGAGAAGACGAACGCGGGCACGATTTTCCTTCCGCTCAAGGACTGGTCCGAGCGCTCGGTCGGGGCGGAGCAGCTGACGGGCCGCCTCATGGCGGCCACCGCGCCCTACCCGCAGGGGATGTGTTTCGTGGTCAACCCGCCGCCCATCCGCGGCATCGGCTCCGCCGGCGGGTTCGAATTCTACCTCCAGGCGCGCGACGACGACAACCCGGTGCGTCTGGGCCAGGTCACCGATGAGTTCATCGCCGCGCTCGGCGCCGCGAAGGACAAGGCCGGCAAGCCTTTGATCGTGGGCCTGCGTTCCTTCCTCCGGACCAGCGTCCCGCAGTACGTCGCCGATGTCGACGAGGCGCGCGCCATGAGCCTCGGCGTCCCGCTGCCCGAAATCTATGAGTCGCTACAGGCCACGATCGGCGCGGCCTACGTGAACGACTTCAACCGCTCCGGCCGGACCTACCGCGTGCTCATGCAGGCGGCGCCGACGGAGCGCATGGATCCCGCCGACGTCGGGCGCATCCACGTGCGCGCGGCCGACGGGAAGATGATCCCGCTATCCACCCTGGTGCGCATCAAAGCATCCTCGGGGCCGGAGCAGGTCGAGCGCTACAATGGCTTCGTGGCGGCACGCGTCCTCGGGTCGGGCGGCCCGGGTGTGAGCTCGAGCGAGGCCCTGCGCATCGTCGAGGAGCTCGCCGAACGGACCCTGCCCGAGGGCTACGAGCTGGACTGGACCGCGCAGGCGCTGCAGGAGAAGCGGTCGGCGACCTCCGCGCTGCCGGCCTTCCTGATGGCGCTGACGATGGTGTTCCTGATCCTCGCCGCGCTTTACGAGAAGTGGTCGCTGCCGGTGGGCGTGATCCTGACGGTGCCGTTCGCGCTGCTCGGAGCGCTCATCGCGATCGCGGTGCGCGGGATCCCGAACGACCTTTATTTCCAGATCGGCCTGGTGACCCTCATCGGTCTGGCCGCGAAGAACGCCATCCTGATCGTCGAGTTCGCCGTCAAGGCGCGCGACGCGGGGCGCTCCGCCGCGGAGGCCGCGGTCGAGGCCGCCCGCATCCGTTTCCGTCCGCTCGTCATGACCTCGATGGCCTTCGTGCTCGGCGTGGTCCCGCTGGTGCTCGCCGCGGGCGCCGGGGCCGGCGCCCGCCGTTCGATGGGTACCGGCGTCTTCGGCGGCATGCTCCTCGACACCTTCGTGGCCACGCTCTTCATCCCTCTGTTCTTCAAGCTGCTCACCGGCGACCGGAAGGAGCCCCGCGCATGAGCCCCCGCGCCTGGTTCCGCGGCCTCCCGTTGGCCGCCTTGTTCGCCGGCTGCACCGTCGGGCCCGATTACGTCCGGCCCGAGACCCCCTTGCCCGCCGCCTTCGCCGAGGGCGCCGGTGCGCCGGACCGCGGCGGTGTCGCCGCCGATTGGTGGCTGGGCTTCGGCGAGCCCGAGCTTACCCGGCTGGTCGGTCGGGCGCTGGCCGCCAACACCGATGTCCGGGCGGCCGCCGCCCGGTGGGAAGAGGCCGACGCCCAGCTGGCGGACGTGGCCGGCGCGGGGGTGCCCGCCATCGACGCGACCGGCGAGGCCGATCGCTTCAAGGTCAGCAGCGGTACCTTCCTGCCGGTCGGCGGCAACGCCCCGGGCCGCAACCGGCGCATGCAGCGCGCCGGTCTGGTCACCTCGTTCGAACTCGATTTCTGGGGCCGGCTGCGCCGTGCCGAAGAAGCGGCCCGTGCCCAGATGCTGGCCGCGGAGGAAGGCGTCGCGCAGGTCCGGCTGGGCCTGGCCGTCGCCGTGGTGCGGACTTATTCCGCCCTCCGCACCGCCGATGCGTCGGCGGCCGCCGCGGAGTCGCTCGTGGCCGCTCGGGAAGAAGGCCTGCGCCTCGCCCGCCGCCGGACCGACCTCGGGGTCGCCGTCCCCGCCGAAGCCGCTCGGGCCGAAGTCGCCCTCGCGGCCGCCGTCGCCGGGCTGGCCGAGGTGCGCCGCACCCGCGCGCAGGCCGAACACCTCCTTGGATTCCTGACCGCCGAACCCGCGTTGGTCGTCCCTCGCGATGCCCGGCCGTTGCCAACGCCGCCCCTCCCGGTCGCCGGCTTGCCGTCCGACCTGCTTTCGCGGCGGCCGGATGTGCGGGCCGCGGAACAGGCCCTGATCGCGGCCAATGCGCGCATCGGTTTCGCCAAGGCGGCGCGCTACCCGTCGTTCACGCTCACCGGCGCCCTCGGCACCGAGAGCCGGACCTTCGGGGGTCTTTTCCAGTCGGACACCGCGACCTCGGACTTGGGCTTGGACCTGCGGGCTCCCTTATTCGATGCCGGCCGCCTGGCGGCCCGCGTCGACGCGGCCATCGCCGCCCAGCACCAGGCCGTCGCGGCCTATGAAGGCGCGGCCCGCAACGCTTTCCGCGAGGTACGCGACGCCTTGGTCGAGGTCCGCGAGACGGCGCTCGCCGCCGCGGCCGCCGATCGCCGGGAGGCCGCCGCCGCCGAGGTCCTGCGAGTCGCCGCCGCGCGGGGCGCGGCCGGACAGGCCCCGCCGTCGGAACTGCTCGAGGCGCGACGGTCCGAGGCCGAGAGCCGGCTGGCCGTCGCCCGCGTCCGGCAGGAACGCCTCGAGGCCCAGCTCGCGCTGATCCGCGCCCTGGGCGGGAGCCGGCCCGACCAGATCCCGCCGGTCCGCTGACCGCCGGGCTCAGCGCGTGATCTCGACTTCGCCGAGCAGGTTGCCCTGGTAAAGCTTGTCGGCGGATTGCCAGAAAGGGGCGTCCCGGTTGGCGAAACGCACCATGTTGCGCTGGTCCTGCTTGAACGGGAATTTCGTGAAGTTGAGTTCGGGGAACATCAGGCAGAGCTGATGCTTGCCCTGCAGGTCCTTCGGCGCGATGGCCCGGATGGTGATCTCGAAGCCGTTCTCGGTGTTCTGCAGCGCCGCGTTGGGCGGGATGCGGCGGATATCGAAGCTCTCGCCTTCGCCCGGGGCGACGGCGTATTTCTGCGGCGTCTGCACGTACGCTAGGTAGAGGTTGCGCGGGGTGGGGCAGATGGCGAAGCCCCGGTTCGCGAGGCGCAACTTGATCTCGTAGTCCTTGCCTTGCTTCACCTTGACCGGCCAGGTCGCGCTGAGCAGCTCGTAGCGGTAGCCGACATGGTCGCGGAGGTAGTCGAAGGCCGAGCGCGGGACGTCGTTGCCCTTGGCGTCGGTGAAGTAGCCGTCGGAGACCGAGAGCCCGAGGGTCCGGACCTCGGCCTTGGTCTTCATCTGCTTCTTCCAGCCGTCGACGACGCCTTCCTTGCGGTCCGGGGAGGCCTCGGACCAACCGTGGCTGACCCCGAGGGTGGAGGCCCGCTCGTTGCTGGCCGCCTGGGCGACGAGCCAGCCGTCGGCGGCGAACTGCCCGGCCGCGGCCTTGGCCGAGAGGTCCGCGTCGTAGGGTACCCACAACGTCTCGGCGCACATCTTCTGCCATTCCGCGTTGGTGCCGCCGATCGGGGCCTCGAACTGCCCGCCGTGGGTCAGGTCGACGAGGAAGTTGGCGTTCACCTGGCCCGTCCGCGCGGACGGATTGGCTTTCTCGAAGGCGGTGCCTTGGTTAAGACGGGCCGGCCACTTCAGCTCCGTGAAGAGGTCCTCGCGCATGGTGGGCGACTGGATCAGCAGCGCGCGGTCGGGCGGCAGCGCCGCGAAGGCGTCCCGCAGGAGCGCGGCGTGGGTCGCGACATCGGCGGGCAGGCGGGTCGCGTTGGGACCCTCGCCGCGCCGGCCGATCGAGCCGAGCTGCACGGCCGTCAGGATGTCATAGTGCCGCGCCAGGAGCGGCTTCAGCTGGCCCCAATGGCCCTTGAGGACGGCGAGGTCCGGTCCCGCGGTCTTGCTGTCGTCGAGCTCGTAGGCGAAGCGGATCTGCAGCTTCACGCCCGCCCGGCGGAAGACCTCGAGGGAGCGCTCCAGACGGGTGAAAAGGATGGGGTCGAGCGGCCGGTTGCAGTATTCGTCCAGCCAGACGATGCCGAGGTAGCTGGTGATGCCTTTGGCTTCCCAGCCTTTGATCGCCTCGGCCATCGCGCGGTCGGACCAGCCGTTGCGGGCGACGTCGACGCCGAGGCAGGGGACCGGTTTCTCGTCGTTCGCGGCGGGGGCGCGCTTGCGGACGATGCGGCCGTCGGCGCGCTGGACCAGGAGCTGACCTTCGCCGAGGCCGATCGGGCACTCGAGGCGGAAGCCGCGCTCGGGGTTGCGCAGGCCGTGGGGTAGGGCGGGGTCGTCGGCGAAGAGCCCATGGTATTCATGGTAGGTGAGCTTCGGCGTGTCCTCCTTGGCGGTCAGGCAAAGGGCGGCGAACAGCAACAGGGCGCAGGACTTGGGCATCGGGCGGGATTTTTTGGCCGTCGCCTCGGGTTGCAATCCCCGAGTCGGCGGATTTGGATGCGCCATGCCCGCCCCCGCCTCCCTCTGGACGGAATTGTCCGCCGCGGCCCAGTCCGACCCCTTCCTGGTGGTCGCCACCGGGGTCTTCGCGTTGGCGGTACTGCATGCCTTCGCCGCGCCGATCTTCGCCCGGGCCGCCCATCGTCTCGAGTCGGCCCACGCCGCCCGCGTGGCCGCCGGCACGGCGCCCGTCAACGAGCGCGGCGAGTCCTCGGACTTCCGGGCCGCGTTCCTCCATCTGCTGGGCGAGGTCGAGGCCGTCTTCGGCCTCTGGGCCTTGGTGCTCTTCGCGCTGCTGATCGCGTGGCCGGGCAAAGGCTGGGACTTCGCCTGCCGCTACGTCGAAAGCGGTGATTACGCCTACGCGCTCGGGGCGGCCGCGGCCGCCCCTTCCAAGTTCGTCGAGCCGCTGTTTGTCTTCGTCATCATGGCGCTGGCCTCGGCGCGGCCCGTGGTGAACCTCGCCGGCCGGGCCTTGGGCGCGACCGCGCGTCTCTTCGGCGGTTCGCCCGCCGCGCATTGGCTCACCTTGCTCACGTTGGCGCCGTTGCTCGGCTCGCTCATCACCGAGCCCGCCGCGATGACCATCGCCGCCTGGTTGCTCTCGCGGCAGTTCTTCGTGCTCCGCCCCTCGGAGTCGCTCAAGTACGCCACGCTGGCCCTCCTTTTCGTCAACATCTCCGTCGGCGGCGCGCTCACCCATTTCGCCGCCCCGCCGATCGTCATGGTCGCGGCCGGGTGGGGTTGGGGGCTGGCGGATGTCTTCCGGCAGTTCGCCCCGGGGGTGTTGGCCACCATCCTCCTTTCAAATACGCTTTATTTCCTTTATTTCCGGAAGGAACTCGCTGCCTTGCGGCCCGAGGGCGCCCCGGCCTCCCCGGAGCCCATGGTGCCGTTCTGGGTGACCGGTGCGCACCTGCTTTTCATGGTCTGGACGGTCGCGATGCTCGCCGGGCATCATCCCATCCTGATGCTCGGCGGGTTGCTGGCCTTTCTTGCCTTCACGGTGGCGACGCCCCAGTGGCAATCGCCGCTGCGGCTCCGCGGACCGCTGCTGGTCGGCTTCTTCCTGGCGGGCTTGGTCGTGCTCGGCGGCCTGCAGGGCTGGTGGATCGGACCGGTGCTCCTGCGGCTCGGCGACCAAGCGCTGCTCCTGACGGCGACGGTCCTGACTTCCTTCAATGATAACGCGGCCATCACCTACCTGGCCGCGCAGGTGCCGGCCTTGGCCGCGCCGGGCGGGGGAGCCGACGCCTTGCGGCATGCCGTGGTGGCGGGGGCTCTGGCCGGGGGTGGGCTCACGGTCATCGCGAATGCGCCCAACCCTGCCGGACAATCCATCCTTTCCCACCACTTCGACGGGGCGGTTTCGGCCCGTAAGCTGGCGCTTTGGGCCTTGTTGCCCACGCTTCTGGCGGTGCTTTGCCTTGGCTTCCTGCGCGGCTGAGGGCTTGGCCCTCCGTGGCTTGAAGGTGCTTTTTGACTGTTCAATCGGGGGCGGTCGTCCGTAGACTATTCATCCCTTCGGAAACACCCCTTCCCCTATGCTTACCCGCCGCCGTCAAGGTTTCACCCTCATCGAGTTGCTGGTCGTGATCGCCATCATCGGCATTCTTGCCACCGCCCTCGTTCCCGCCGTCAAGGCGGTCAAGATGGCCGCGCGGAAAGCCCAGGCCAAGTCGGTCTTCGCCCAGTGGGCCACCGCGTGCACCCTCTACAAGAAGGAGTACGGGGCTTACCTGCCCAACTTGGGGGGCACCTACAGCGCCGCGACGGACATCGCCCACAAGCTGGACGATCCCGGCCGTTCCTTGCTCTTCGTCAAGCACCTCTACGGCAAGAACCTCAACGGCACCGCCTTGAGCAGCGGCCCGACCGGTGAGCGCGTGCGGTATAATCGCCAGGCGATGGAGTTCTGCGCCTTCAGCCAGGACGACTTCTTCAATTACACGCCGAGCAGCGCGGACTGGCAGACCAATCCCATCCTGCAGGACCGCCTCGGCAACCCGGCCATCCGGGTCTGTTTCGACCTCAACAACGACGGTCTCGTCAAGTCGGTCTCCGGCATCCTTCCGGTCGACCTGACCGACGCCGGCGGCACGATCGGCGTCCCGGGTCGCGTCATCATCTTCACGACCGACCGCGATATCGGCACCGCCAATCCCGACCTGTCGCCCTCCGAGGCCGCCGATATCTTCGTCATCCAGTGAGCCCAGCCCTCCGCCCCCTCGGCCGCGCCGTCCGCCGCGGTTTCACGCTCATCGAACTGTTGATGGTCGTGACGATCATCCTCCTGCTGGCGGGCGTGTTCCTGAGCATCCGGCCCGGCAACGGCGGCGGCCTGCCGGCGGCGCAGAAGATGCTCGGCTCCACCCTGCAGTCCGTGCGTGCCATGGCCCTGATGAACCGGGGTTCCTTCGCCTCCAACGTCACTTACAACGGCCGTTACCGCCTCCTGATCCTCAAGGACGAGAACGACCCGGAGAACCATCTGCGTCAGTTTTGCATCGCCATCGGCAGCGCCATCCCGCCCGCCGGCGTCGACCCGGCGACCATCACCGATACGGTGCACACGAACTACCTGTGGTACGCCCCCGAGGCGCCGTCCATCCTGCCGCCGAACATCTTCTTCATCCCGCCTCTGCAAGATTCTTCCCCGGTCTCCGCGATCACGGCCCCGCCGCAGGATAACGGCGCCGCGGGCAACTGGAGCGGCCTGGGTCGCCGCAGCGTGCTCCCCCCGATCGGCGACAATCCCCGCAGCGGCCTGCCGGATATGGCCACCAGTCCGCCGATGATGCGTTTCGAGCCCATCAACCAGCCGCGCTCGCTCGGCGCCGCCCCGCATTCCTCCGGGCGCACCTGGTATTACGTCGAGCTTCAGCCGAGCGGCGCCTCCAACCATCTCGGCAAGGTCGTGCTCGTCCTCGCGGCGGGGATCGCCCGGGTGCAGTCTAGCGGCAAGGTCGCCATCGATTGCGACAACCGCAACCAGTTCGCCGCCCTGTCCGTCCGCCCGAACGGCAGCGTCTCCTACACCTCCGACCCCGACGAACTCGAGCCGGCCTCTTCCACCCTCTCCAAGTGAACCACGTGCCTTCCCCCGTCCCCTCCCGCCGACGCGGTTTCTCGCTGATCGAGGTCACCCTCGCGATCGGCATCCTCGGCCTCGCGATCCTCTCGCTCGTCGGCATCCTGAGCGCGACCTTCTCGCAGGTCAGCGAGATCATGGAGACGAACCGTGCCCTCGCCGGGGTCACCCGCCTGATCGGGGCCTTGGATAACCCGCGTACGATCGTCCACATCGGCGCCGGCGACACCGCCTCCACCAACACCAAGTTCCTCCATCAGGGTATCGCGACCATCGATCCGGTCCCCGGCGGCGCCCCCAATTTCGACCTGACCTACCGGCTGCTGTCCACCGCCACGACGCCGGCGAACGCCGTGTGGCTCTATGTCTACGACCGGCGCTCCGTCGGGCTCGATCGCGCCTCCCGCGTGGGCGGCGGGCTCGAGACCTTCGATATCACCTCGAACCCTTCCTCGATGGAGGTCGCCTTCGTCTCCGATCGCAATTTCACCTTCGACATGGCCTCCCAGCGCAACGTCATCGGCGCCCCGATGCGCGTGCGCCTGACGCTGTCGCGGCTCCTCGTCGGCCAGCGCACCGTGGTCGACATCACCACCTCGGAGCCGTCCGCGGCCCGTTACGCGGCGGGCGGGGCCTTGCCGGCCGACCCCAAGGATTACGCCCTCGCCTACCTGCCCGTGGTCGCCGAGTTCTTTCCGCACGATTACACCCTGCCGACCGGGCCCGGCGGCTTCACGACCTCGGAGCAGACGCCCTTGCTCATCCAGAACATCGTGATCAACCGATGAGCCCTGTCGCCTCCCTCCGTCCGGTCCGCCGGGGTTTCACGCTGATCGAGCTGATGGTCTCGACGGCCCTCATGGTCGTCATCGTGCTCTCCGTGGTCTCGATCGCCGCGGAGACCTTCAAAGCCTACGACCGCGCCGTCGCCGACCTGAGCACCCAGAGCGAGGCCCGCGCCGTGCTGGACGCGATGGAGAATGATTTCCAGACCGCGGTCATCCGCCCGGACGGCCGTTGCTGGATGGAGGTCGTGCTGCCGGGCTCGTCCTCGACGGGCGGTCCCGCGAACGCCCCGACCATGTCGGGCAACCTCAACCCCGCCGAGCATCCGATCCTGATGCTCTTTTCCGCGCCGCAGGATCGTCCGCGCTGGCGTCCGGACCACACGAGCGCCTCGACCGCCCGCGTCGCGCTCAAGGGCGACGTCTGCGCCGTGGCTTACCGCATCGGTCAGCGTTCCCCGTTCAGCGCCCCCGGCGCCCAGACCCAGCAGGTCTATGGGGTCTACCGGACCATCATCGACTCCGAGCGCACCTTCACCGACGCGCTGCCGATCATCCTTTCCTCCACCGCGGCGGCGCCCAAGTCCCCCTGGGACTATTGGTCCACGACCACGCCGGGCGTCCGGATGTACGGCGACTATAACCAGCAGAAGTATGTCACCTCGGGCACCCCGCTGATCAATGGCGTCGTCTCCTCCTCGTCCGGCATGCCCTGGACCTTGGATGACCATAACTTCCTCGCCTCGAACGTCGTGGCGATGAACCTCGTCTTCTGGTGCACCTCGTCGCTGCCCCAGTCCACCGCGGTGACCGTCGCCCCGATCCCGCTCACCGACCCGCTGAAGCGGCCGGCGCTGATGTTGCGCCCGATCTTGCCTGTCAACAAGAACGACGCCTTCGACCAGAACGCCAAGTTCGGCGCAGGCTCGGGGTATCGCGCCGCCTACACGACCGGGACGAGCGCCGGCTCGACGGCGGACGCTCCGCTGCATTTCGCACCGACGCCTCCCGAAGTGCCCGCCATCGCCCGTGCTCCCCACCCGTATGAGGAGTTCAGCGGCCGTCTCCGGATCTTCGCCGACCGGATCTACCCGGACGCCCTTTCCTCGGCCTCCGCGTCGACGGCCACGCAGCTGCCGTACCTGCCGTACTCTCTCCGGGCGGTCGAGGTCTCGGTCACCGTGCTGACGCCCGAAGGCGCCAAGGAACTCGCGACGTTGCAGGGGGCCGGCACCGCTTCCACCGGCGGGACCAAGGTGACCAACAATGATTTCCGGCGGATCATCGTCCAGCAGGGTCGGGCCTATACCCGCTACATCCGCCTGCTCTCCAACGGCGGCTGAGTCCGGGTCGGCCACGCAACAAGAAGGGCGCGTTGATACGCGCCCTTTTTGTCGGGTTCCCTCCCGGGTCGGTTCAGCCTACTCGGCGTAGACGCCCATCGCGCGGAACTTCGCGTAGCGCATGGCGATGAGTTTCTCCGGGCTGGACTTGGAGAGATCGGCCAAGGAGTCGCGCAGCGTCTTGCGGATGTTGGAGCCGGTCGCCGCCGGATCTTCCTGGGCGCCGCCCAGCGGTTCCTTCACGACGCCGTCGACGACGCCGAGCTTGAGGAGATTGGGTGCGTCGAGGCGCAGCGCCTCGGCGGCCTTCGGCGCGTGGGCCCGGTCCTTGAAGAGGATCGCGGCGCAACCTTCCGGGGAGATCACCGAGTAGTAGGCGTTCTCGAGGATATAGACCTTGTTCGAGACGGCGATGCCGAGCGCGCCGCCGGAGCCACCTTCGCCGATGACGAAGGTGATGATCGGCACGCCGAACTGGCTCATCTCGCGGAGGTTGACCGCGATGGCCTCGGCCACGTGGCGTTCCTCGGAGCCGATACCCGGGAAAGCGCCGGGGGTGTCGACCAGGGTGATGATCGGGAGGCCGAAGGTGCTGGCCATCTTCATCAGGCGGAGGGCCTTACGGTAGCCTTCGGGGTTGGGGCAGCCGAAATTGCGACGTAGGTTCTCCTTGGTGTCGCGGCCCTTCTGCTGGCCGATGACCATGACCGGGCGACCTTCGAAGAAGGCCGTCCCGCCGACGGTGGACTCGTCGTCCATGAACAGGCGGTCACCATGGAGCTCCTGGAAGTCGTCGAAGAGCATCCCGATGTAATCGAGGGAGTAGGGGCGGCGGGGGTGGCGCGCCAGCTGGACCCGCTGCCAGGGGTTCAGGTTGCCGTAGACCTCCCGGCGGGTCTGCTCCATCTGGGTCTCCAAGGACTTGATTTCCTTGGACACGTCCATCCCGGCGGTCTCGGAGGAGGCGCGGAGGGAGTTGATCTTGTCCT
>JACCEA010458046.1_pt1 | contig 12879 bp, 7 predicted proteins | sample 7449851 | NCBI WGS metagenome assembly JACCEA01 (sample SAMN15323453, study PRJNA562643) | freshwater metagenome | isolation source: river surface water | place: USA:Blue River Watershed | collected 2017-08-18 | reverse complement strand
GCCCTGATAAGCACTTCTATAAAAAATATCGAGACCCGTTTGTATTTTAAGGACTTTTGCATATTTAAAATAAAACGAAATCTGAGTATTATTGGTCAATTGGGGCATTCGTATGAGCTTGCTTTGAGAGTTTGCAACCCAATAACTTTGATTGATAAAAGAGAATTTATTCGATTGATAGGCAATTTTGAAACTAATTTTCAAAAGGCTTATTGGCAAAGACGATTGTCGAACCAGTGCTTTTTCGTCGTAATAAATATAATTTTTGATGATGGAATAATCTGCCCCAGGAGACAAAACCCATTGTCTGATTTTAAAGGCTGTATTGGCATAGAATTGCATCGAAAATTCATTTCTCAAGCTTGTATCTATCAAGGCAACGGTTTTGTAAAAAAATTGGTCGAGAATATCAGCTGGTCGGTTGATGAGACTGAATCCAGCACGGATAGAAGGGCTAAGATATTCAGCTTTGATTTTTAAATTTCCGATGGAATTGACAGCCCCTAACTCGGCTTCGGCATAAGCCCTACGAATACTATCCGGGAAAAAATAGTTTGCCCATGCTCCTAAATAAGTTTCATTTTTCCAAGTTTTCGGAGATTCCAAGCCGAATCTATTAAAGGTATAATTTCGTTGTCTCAGGTTCAGACGGTAAGCAAACCCCCGGTAAATCCCTTTCACCCCCAATTTATTTTCTACTAATCGATAACGTGATTTTAGCGAGAGTGTATCCGTTGATGTTTGGGCAGTAAAATGATATACTTGGGAGCTTAGCGAAGAATCCGCTCCAAAATTATAGTCGAAATATAGGTCTCTTCTGCCTTGATAATCAATGATATGATACAATTGGAAGCCATTGGCTAATTTGAATTGGTGGTACAGATGGACTTCATTTCGCCAATCCCTGGCACTTGCCCCCGAAAGTTTCGATAAGAAATTTTTATAGTCATTCAAATATTTTGTTTCTACAAATGCCAAAGAATCAGACCAAGGCTTTAAGCCCCCTTGTTCAAGGGTATAGTGGTTGAAATGATTGTAATTACCCAAAAAGGTGTATTTCTGATTTTTAGATATATAATTGACCGAATAGTTTACATTCCAGCTGTCGGTTAGTCGGTCTTCACGTGTTTTGGGAGCCCCGAATTGTTTGGAAGTTGTGAGGTGACGAGCATCCAAGCCCATATTTAAGCGAGGATTAATGTTTTGAGAATGTCTGAAATCCAAAAGTGCAGTACCACCACCAGATTGCACATAATTTATACCAGTATAGGGCGATTTGCTATTGAAATAGGCAATATTCTTGGGATTATAGGCATAAAAAGAAAAAGTATGGAAACCCAATTGTTGGGAAATATCCTGCCGTTGTTCAAAGAATAAAGGGCGAATAGCTGTACCAATATTTCCCAAATCCTGATTGAGCCATCCGCTTTGAAGATTTGTATCAAATAAATGAAAATTATTGAACAAGGTATCCGGATGATATTCTTGCTTTTTATTATTCAAAATATCATCTTCCAAGATATATTTTACTGTTTTGATGCTGTAAACTTGCTTGGTGGAGTCGTCTAAGATTTGTGTAAATCCGACAAAACATTTGATTATTAACACAAATGTGAAAAATATTTTTTTATTCATTTTGTTTGAAATTTGTCATTTATTTTTCAAAACATTGATGTTTATGAAAAATAAAACAACAATTTACTGCTTAAACTTCGGTATTTGGAAAATTTGTGTAAATTTAATGAAATAATCAAATATAAAATTTATTCAATCCATAAAATCGTGTCATTTGCCGACACTTGGGCAAGCTTTCGTTTGTTTTTAATATTTTTTATAATTTTGTGGCAATATAATCTAAAATCAATATGCAAGAAACACTTCTCGACACCATTCCTTCCTTAGATTTATCAGATTTTTTGTCTGATGAGGTAGAAAAAAAAACAGCTTTTGTGCAGAATCTGGGGAATGCTTTTCAAACAATCGGTTTTGTCGCCATCAAAAATCATGGTTTGTCTGAAGAGTTAAGACATCAATTATATGCTGCGGTACAAAAATTCTTCTATCAAGATGATAATTTAAAGCAAAAATACGAATTTCCAGAATTTCTTGGACAAAGGGGCTATGTAGGCAAAGGAAAAGAAACCGCCAAAGGATTTACCAAGCCTGATTTGAAAGAGTTTTTTCATGTGGGGCAACCCGAACCAATAGAGGGAATGCTTGCCAATATTTTCCCAGTGGAAGTCCCCGAATTTGAAAAATATACCCAAGAAATATATCGAATTTTTGAACATACAGGCAAAACGCTACTGCGAGCCATTGCCTTATATTTGAAACTTCCCGAAGATTATTTTGAAGAAAAAGTAAAAAATGGTGATAGCATCTTGCGGGCTTTGCATTATTTTCCTATCGAAAACCCAGAATTATTGCCCGAAGGAGCGGTACGTGCGGCTGCCCATGGAGATATCAACCTCATTACGCTGCTGATGGGTGCTTCTGCTGAAGGCTTGGAGGTTTTGCGTTTGGATGGGAAATGGATTCCCGTGACTGCCCTTCCCGAGCAAATCATCATCAATGTAGGGGATATGCTGGATAGGCTCACAAACCACCGATTGAAATCAACCATTCACCGTGTCGTGAATCCCCCCATCGAAAAAATGAAAACCTCTCGCTTTTCCATTCCTTTTTTTATGCACCCCCGTGCCGAAATGGATTTGACTTGTTTGGAGAGCTGTGTTTCTGTCGAATTTCCTAAAAAATATGAAAACATGACTGCCGGCGAGTTTTTGTCGGAAAGATTGAGGGAATTAGGATTCAAAAAATGATTCATTCCTAAACACAATTTTATAAATCAGCAATTCATGAGCAAAACACGACAAATTAGGTATGTAATTTTTCTGAAAGACATTCTTATATTAGCTTTCACTTGCTTTGGTGGCCCTCAAGTACATCTAACCATGTTTCTTGATAGGCTTGTCAGAAAACATAAGTATATTACGGAAGAAGAGCTTTTGGAATTACAAGCCCTTTGTCAGGTGTTGCCCGGGCCTACCTCTACCCAGACGATTACTGCCATTGGGTATCGTTTGGGGGGAGCGACTTTGGCATATTTGACTTTGCTAATTTGGGTTTTACCTGGTACTATTCTGATGACTTTGGCAGCGTTGGGTCTTTCTTATGTCGGAAATGAGCATTTGCTTGCTCTCACTCGATTTATCAAACCCATGGGTGCTGCTTTTATTTTTTATGCCGCTTATTCCATCGGAATCAAAGTGATAAAGACCAAAACAAGTGTTTTTTTGTTGATTTTGTCTTCTCTTGCGGCATTATTTTTTCATTCGCCTTATATTACTCCCATTTGGATTTTATTGGGTGGATTAGCAACTTCATTGAAATTTAGGTCGCAAGAAAAATTAGAGAAAAAACCTTTCCGAATTGAATGGTCGAATTTTATGCTTTGGTTGGCGGTATTGGTGGTCTCGGCAATTTTGGGAGCTTGGACTCATTCCTTGCCCATTCGATTGTTTGAGAATTTTTACCGCAACGGAAGTTTGGCATTTGGAGGTGGACATATTTTGAAACCTTTGCTTTACAACGAATTTGTGGAGTTTAAGCACTATTTGTCGTCCGATGAATTTCTTTCAGGATTGGCGGTGGTCGAGTTGGTGCCTGGGCCTGTTTTTTCTATTTCGGCTTTTGTTGGGGCATTGTCGATGCGTTCGTGGGGCATGAGTGGACAAATATTAGGCAGCTTGATGGCAACCACGGGTATATTTTTGCCAGGAATATTCCTTATTTTTTTCGTCATTCGATTTTGGGATGAATTGAAGAAATTTCGAGCCATTCGGGCTTCTTTGGAGGGAATCAATGCGGCTTCTACCGGACTGACTTTTGCGGCAGCCATTTCCTTGTTTCGACCGATGAGCCATGATTTATTATCCGATTTGATTTTGGCTTTTACCCTAATTATTCTTCAGACAAGGCTAATTCCGACTTATTTGATTATTTTAGGGGGCTTGTTTTTGGGATGGGTAATCGCCTAAAAAAACAATTGTACTTGTTTTTTTATATCTCCCTTATTTTGATAGATAATTCATTTTTTTAACTACTGAAAATAAAACAGCCTAAAAATACTTTCTAATCGTAGCTCCTGCAAAAGCTACGATTGTTTTTAAAAATTAAAGTTCATGCCAAAAACAAAATTCCGAGGTTTGGTATTATAGCCTAATACTTCGAAATATTTTTGGTTGCTTAGATTCTTTAATTGCAGGTATATGTCCATTTTTTTATTTGCTTTGTAATTGACAAAACAGTCAAAGGTATGATACGCTGCAATATATTCGCCACCATTGTCGTATAATCCTTTCAATCTTTTTCCTACATACCTAAAAGTTGGCGAAATGCTCCATTTTTCGTTTGGATAAAAATTCAAGCTTGAGTTGATAACGGTTTTGGGTCTTCTATACAGATTGTTTACAAATTCATCTCCGCTATTGCCTTTACCCTCGACATAATTCCAGTTGCTACTCCAACTTGCTTTTTCATGGATTGTCCAATTGCCTTCCAGCTCAAATCCTTTATTTATTTGTTTGTCTTGATTGATGTAGTAGGAAGCGTAACTTATTGGGTCTGTATAAAAAACGATTATATTTTTGGAATTTCTTAGAAATCCTACCAATCGAAGCTGGAGTTTGTGATTAAAAAATTTACTTTGAATCCCTGCCTCAAAGTTTTCGCTGAACTCAGGTATCAATTTTTTATTGCCATACTCACTAAAAAGCTGATAGAGAGAAGGGGTTTTGTAGGCACTGCTCAAATTGACAAAAATCTTGTGTCGTTCATTGAATCGAAAACTTGGATTGATGGTATAGGTATTGTTGTTTCCATAAATGGAATGTTGGTTGTTTCTGAAACCGACTTCAAGATTCAAACCATTCTTAAAAAACATTAAGAACGAAGAATAAAATGCCCAATTATTGACATGGCTGGTATCTTTTCCTAAAGGAACACTGGCATAATAGCCATAGTCACTGATACTTTCGTACGATTGAGCGGTGTTTTGATGTAGAAATTGAGAGCCAATTACCCAAGAATATCGGTCGGATAATTGAATATTTCCGTACAAATCGCTGATGGCACTATTGCCTTGAAAATGATTTTGCGACCATTTCGTATAGCCGCTGATACTGGCACTATCGTTTTCGATGTGTCTTTCTGTCCGAATAAAGGATTGAAGAAAGTTGATTTTTACCTTGTTTTTTTGAAAAGCAATTGAAAAATTATTAACCAAATTGGAGCTTTTTGTAGTAAAATCTTTGTCATCGCTAAATGCCCCCCCATCAATGTCGGTTTTATAATTACTCAAGTTTCCGGAATATCCGAACGATAGATTTTTATTGAAATCATAGGTCAATTTGCTTTGAATACCTTGTTGCATAAATCCATCTTTATCGAAATTCTGCTTGCCTGTACTATCGAACGCCGAGGAGAATCCTTTGCTATTCAGATAAGAAAAATTTGCCAAAAATCCCAATTTCCCCATTTTGGAGCTTATCCCTGTTTGAAGGCTGTTTGTACGGAAACTTCCTGTAGAAATTTTTGTAGTGGAATTGAATTTTGGACTTATTTTTTTAGAAATAATATTAATGACACCCGCCACGGCATCACTTCCCCAAAGAGTACTTTGAGCACCCCGAAGAATTTCGATTTTTTCGATTTGATTCAGATTGATATTATTCAAATCGAATGAATTATTGATATAGGAAGGGTCGCTTATTGGTACGCCATCGAGCAAAATAAGCACATTCCCAGAGGCTGCCCCACGAAAATACAATTCTTGGTTGCTCCCGAGGTTATTGTTTGCTCCATCGATAAATATGGCTGCTTGGCTGTTGAGAAGCTCTGCCAAGGTTTTGCCCGTATTTTGTTGGATAATAGTTTGGTCAATGACACTGACCACTTTCCCTGTTTGGGATTGTTTCAAATCGACTCGTGAAGCGGTGATGCTAACCTCTTCTAATTGTTTGATGTTCAGGGAGTCTTGAGCGTGACTCCGGCTGCAAAAAAAAATCGCAGCCACAATAAATATTTTTTTCATATAAAAAAATTTGTGACTGCCTCCGAAAAAAGTGTAGAAATATAACAAACGGAATCCGATATCGAATACCCTTGCATTACAAATCTTGCCTTTCACCCGAAAGCATATTGATAATAAATTCGATAAGGCAGGTCTTCTGGCTTGTTCTCATCATTTCGCCTTCCCATTTTTACAACAGTGGCATATCTGAAATGATGTTTGCAGGATGAACTTACAGCTACGGGGATAGCGACGGACTTTCACCGCACTTCCCTTTTAATCTTTTGCAAGAACCCAATCGGCATACAAAAGTAGTCTATTTATTTTTTTCGTTCAAAGAAATCATCATAATTTGCCAATTGATTCACCTCTGGGTGTTTTTTTAGCTCAAATAATCTTTCTATTTTTACAACAATAATTTAATCTTCAAACTATCCGAAATATGAAAAAAAGTGTATTGCTTTTTTGTGTGTTGAGTACGTCTGTATTGGCACAAAAAAAAGAATTTGATGAAAAAGAGCTTGTGAAAGGTAAATTACCTGCCAATTTTACCCAAAATTTGCCAGGAGTGCATCGTTGGATAAATGATGAAAAATTGGTTGTTTTTAAGAAAAATACGCCAGAAAGCGAATCAAAACCGATGATATTGAATCTGATTTCGGGCAAATATACCGATGCTACATCGGAGGAGATAAGTCCTAAAGCAGTCATTGTCAAATCTATTATCCAAAAAAACAATGATTTATTTTTAAAATCAACAGAAGGGGAAGTACAATTGACCAATGATGCTTTGGAAGAGAAAAATCCTACTTTTTCGCCCGATAGTGCTTTTGTTGCTTATACAAAAGCGAATAACTTGTATTCTTTTGATATAAAAAATAAAAAAGAAATTCAATTGACCAATGATGGCACCAAAACGATTTTAAATGGCTATGCGACTTGGGTTTATTGGGAAGAAATATTTGGAAGACCAACCAAATTTCGTGCCTTTTGGTGGAGTCCTGACAGTAAAAAAATTGCTTACATGCGTTTTGATGAGGCAAAAACACCGATGTTTCCGCTTTACAGCAGTGAAGGACAACATGGGTTCATCGAAGAAACCCGTTATCCCAAAAGTGGAGACCCGAATCCTGAAGCTAAATTAGGATTTGTGTCGCCTATGGGAGGGGCTACTATTTGGGCGGATTTCAATGAGAAAGACGAGCAATATTTTGGCTGGCCGAAGTGGTTGCCTGATGGAAAAGGTTTATTGGTACAATGGGTGAATCGTGGAAATGACCATCTGAAAATTTTTAATGTTTCTCCGGATACAGGGGCGAAAAAAGAGATATATGAGGAAACTCAAAAATCTTGGATTGATATCAGTGACGCTGACGAGCGATTAACATTAATGGATGGGGCAAAAGAAATGATGATTATTAGCGACAAAACGGGTTGGAAGCAATTGTATTTGTATTCGATTGATGGAAAATTTTTGAATAATATTACCGATGGAAAGTTTACTGTCAAATCAGTCGAAGCCATTGACCAAAAAAATAGGGTGCTTTATTTCTATGCCCGAGGAATAGAAAATTCGGCAAGGTTTGATTTATATAAAGTAGGCTTTGATGGGAAAGACTTTAAAAGATTAACTTTTGGCGATTATAATCATAAAAATATTCAGTTTTCGCCAAATTTGAAGTATTTTATTACCACTTATTCAAATATTAATACGCCTCCTGCCATGGCGATTGTAGATGTGAATGGGAAAATGACCCACGATTTAGGTACAAGTAAAGGGGCTTCAATGGACGAGTATAAGCTTGCCAAAACTGAATTGCTTCGAGTAAAAAGTGAAGATGGTTTATTTGATTTACCAATGACGATTACTTATCCCGAAAATATGATTGCTGGGAAAAAGTATCCCGTCTTGGTTAGTATTTATGGTGGACCTGATGCCGGAACTGTCTATGACCAATGGACATGGTCGGCCCGTCAGCAATGGTTGGCAAAAGAAGGATTGATTCAGGTTTCACTAGATCATCGAGCAAGTGGGCATTTTGGAAAAGAAGGGGTGGCTTATATGCACCGAAATTTAGGGTATTGGGAAATGAAAGATTATAAAACTCTTGTCAAATCTTTGATTGATAAAGGAATCGCTGACCCAAATAAAATTTGTATCACTGGTTTTAGTTATGGAGGGTATATGAGTTGTTATGCACTTACTTATGGACACGATGTTTTCACACACGGCATGGCGGGAGGAAGTGTCGTAGATTGGAGCTTATATGATAGTGCTTATACAGAAAGATACATGGATACTCCTGCCGAAAATCCAGAAGGGTATCAGTCTTCGAGTGTATTGAGCCATACTAAAAATCTGAAAGGGGTCTTACAGATTGTTCATGGAACAATGGATGATAATGTACATCTCCAAAATAGCATCCAATTGATTAGTAAATTACAAGACGAAAAGAAAAATTTTGAAATGATGTTTTATCCCAATGGCAGACACGGCTGGGGTGGGAATAAAGGGGTGCATTTTGATAATTTGAAGATGCAATTTATCTACAAACATTTGCTTGAAAAAACGATTCCAGAAGGCTTGTTAAGATAATTAAAAAAGAAGAGGGCTGATTTTTTATCAGCCCTCTTCTTTTTTTCATCATTCCCAAATTACTGTGTCATTGGCATGGTACCAAGCGTCAAATTTTGGAGAATATTCTCTCTCAATTATATTTCTCTTAATCTTGAGCGTAGGGGTAAGCTTATTGTTTTCGACTGTCCAAGCATCTTTCAAAATAATCATTTTTTGTATGCGTTCATAGGTTTTTAGTCGAGGATTTAGGGTATTTAATGTTTCCAATAAGCTTACTTCAACCGTTTCTTTTGCTATTGTTTTGGCACTTTCTGATAAAACAATAAGAGCGATTGGCTGTGGAAGATTTATTCCTACAACACATATTTGCTCTATAAAGCTATTGTCGGCAAAGCCAAATTCGATTTGTGCAGGGGCAACGTACTCTCCTTTAGAAGTTTTGTACATTTCTTTGACACGCCCAGTGATTTTTAAGTAATTGTCGGCATCTAATTCTCCCACATCACCTGTATGTATCCAATTGTCGGCATCAATGGTTTCGGCTGTCAGTTGGGGTTCTTTGTAATAGCCTAGCATATTCCATTCGGAGCGGGTTAGAATTTCACCATTATTTGGGTCGATTTTCACTTCAATGCCGGGATAAAGTTTTCCTACGCTACCATCTTTGATTTTCTCTTTTGGCATCATACATACCGCTCCTAAATTCTCTGTCATTCCATAAGCTTCTTGAATAATAATGCCTAATTTTCTAAACCAAACAATCAGACTATTGGGCATGGGTGCAGCTCCAGTAAGGATAACTACTGCCTCGTTTAAACCTAATCCTTCTCGAATTTTTTTCTTAACGATGGCATTAAGGATTGGGATATTTAGTAGAATATTGAGTTGTTTTTGAGGCATTTTTGCCAAGATACCCAATTGGAATTTTGTCCAAATTCTCGGTACTGCTAAGAAATGTGTTGGTTTAGCATTCGCTAAATTTTTGGCAAAGCTATCCAAGGTTTCGGCAAAATAAATCGTTCCTCCAATGGTTACACCTGCTGCCTGAATGATGTTTCGTTCTGCAATGTGACAAAGAGGTAAATAGGAGAAAAATCTTGGATTGGGGTGGTTTAGTTTGGCAATATCTCTTGCCTGATAAATACCACTTGCCATGGCTTGGTAGCTAAGCATTACTCCTTTGGGGTTTCCTGTGGTGCCTGAGGTATAAATAATGGTCATTAAATCCTCTAGTGCGGGAAGGTAATTTTCCTGCATTGGACTAAATTCTTGCAAAATATCGTTCCATTGAACATGAGAGGAATCTGGATTGTAGGTCGGAAAAGAAATACATTTAATGTTTTGAGGTATTCCTGGCTTCATTCCTTGCCAATCGTCTAATTTTCCAACAAATAATACTTCGCAGCCACTATGTGTCAATACTTGGTTGAGCTGTGCATCGGTTAAAGTTGCATAAAAAGGAACAGAAACATGCCCCGACATCATAATAGCAAAATCGGCAAGAAGCCACTCGGCACAATTTTTAGAAACCAACCCGATATTACTTTTGGGTGGTAAATGTAGTGATTTTAGATATGCTGCGATACTTCTGATTTGTCTGCCTGCTTCTGCCCAAGTGAAATCTACAAACGAATCACCAAAAGGTTGCCTAAGATAAATGGCTTCGGGTGTTGTTGTTTCCCAATGATATAGGTATTCTAAAAGGGTCTTTTTATCGGAGATGGTCATGGGTATATATTTAGGTTAGATAATTTTTGCACAAAATAATGATAAAATTTAATATTGCCAAGAATTTTATTTTCTACATTTGTACTTTACTTGCTTTATTTATACAAAAACTATGAAAAAGATATTTTTGTTTTCTGGACTTGTGCTGTGTGCTTTTTTGGGGCTATTGCTCATTTTTATTTTTACTTATTGGCAAGAGGATATCCCTTTGGAAAAGCTTCGATTAAAATATGCTGATTCTCATTCAAAATTTATGAGTATTAGGGGTATGCAAGTACATTTTAGAGAAGAGGGTAAGGGAAAAGAAACAATCGTTTTGATTCATGGCACTGGGGCTAGTTTGCATACGTGGCAGGGCTGGATGAATGGCTTGAAAAGCAATTATAGAGTGATTTCTCTGGACCTCCCGGGCTATGGCTTGACGGGACCAAATCCTTCAAAGGATTATTCAATGGAGTTTTATGTTGATTTTATGAATGATTTTTTGAATAATTTGGGCGTTGAGCGGTGTATTTTAGCTGGAAATTCTTTAGGTGGGGCGATTGCTTGGAATTATGCAGTAGTTTATCCTCAAAAAGTATCAAAATTAGCATTGGTCGATGCGGGTGGATATGCTACTCGGTCGAAATCTGTTCCGATTGCGTTCAGAATTGGTACTATTCCTATATTGAATGATTTACTGAAAGTCGTAACGCCTAAATTTGTCATTCGTAAGAGTTTAGAAAATGTTTATGTACATAAAAGTAAGGTGACAGATGCTTTGGTGGATAGGTATTTTGAGCTTTCTTTACGTGAAGGGAATCGACAGGCTTTTGTAGATAGGATGGTTAGTTTTAGGGATAAAAGTCTAGGATTTGATAATACAAAGAAAATTCCAACTTTGAAAATGCCTGTTTTGGTATTGTGGGGAGAAAACGATGGTTTAATTCCGTTGGAGGTTGCTTATCGTTTTCATCGAGATTTGCCTCACGATACTTTGGTAGTTTTGCCAAATATTGGGCATACGCCGATGGAAGAAGAGGTAGATAAAACGCTTGCTGTTTTTCTGAATTTTTTGAACAAGTACGAATAAATCATTCGTACTTGTCGAATAATTTCAGGCTTTTTGTTCCCAAATTTGTACCAAATTTATAATTACCTGGCTAGCAGTTTCCATGTCTTCTACCGAAACCCATTCGAGTTTCGAGTGAAAAGCGTGTTCGCCTGCAAAAATATTAGGGCAGGGGAGTCCCATAAACGAGAGCCTCGAACCGTCTGTTCCGCCCCGAATACTTCTTTTTTCGGCTTTGATGCCACACTTTTCTATTGCCTCAAGGGCATAATTACTTACTTCTGGATATTGATTGAGTATTTCTTTCATATTCCGATATTGTTCCGTTACTCGGAAGTCCACTTGTGAATGTGGGTATCTTTTTAAGACTTCTTGGCAAATGTTTTGTAATAATGTTTCTTTTTCTATTAAGCCCGAAACAGAGAAATCTCTAATGATGAAATCCAATTTTACTTCCTCCTGAATTCCCGAAATTTGAGTAGGGTGAATAAATCCTTCCATTCCTTGGGTGGTTTCGGGCGAGAGCGAATGTTTGGGTAAGGTAGCTAAAATATCTCCGGCTATTTTGAGAGCATTTTCCAATTTCCCAAAGGCAAATCCGGGATGTGTGCTTACGCCTTTGATAATTAAGCTGACTCCATCTGCCGAAAAGGTCTCATCTTCTAAAGTTCCGAGGCTTTCTCCATCCATAGTATAAGCAAAATCTGCTCCTAATTTTTCTAAATCGACTTTCTCTGTTCCTCGTCCAACTTCTTCGTCTGGTGTAAAAAGTATTTTGATTGCTCCATGCTTGATTTGTGGATTTTTTTGTAAAAAAGCTGCTGCCGACATAATTTCGGCAATACCGGCTTTGTTATCAGCCCCTAGCAGGGTAGTGCCACTAGCGGTGATAATATCATTGCCGATTTGAGCTTCTAAATCTGGATGTTCGGTCAATTTGATAATCTGCGTAGGGTCTTCTGGAAGAATAATGTCTTTTCCATCCCAATCATGGTGTACGATTGGTTTGACGTTCGCTCCGCTACAATCAGGAGAGGTATCCAAGTGCGAACAAAAACAAATAGTTGCTACTTTCTTGGGAGAATTAGAAGGGATTGTCGCATAAACGTAGCCAAATTCATCAAGATGAGCATCAGAAATACCCATTTCTAATAATTCTTCTACCAGTAATTGGGCTAAATTTTTTTGTTTTTCGGTAGAAGGAAAAGTTTCAGCATTTGGGTCGGATTGTGTATCAACCCGAACATATCTTAAAAACCTCGATTGTGTGTCAAAAATATGATTTTTCATGATTGTAGGATAGACTTAATGTCTGCTGGCGAATAATTGATGTTTTTTAGTGTTTTGTGGTCGTTTTCTCGATAAACCAAATATTTTTCGTCTATTTCTTTGAAATAGGCTTGTACTCCTTCTTCGGCATAATGGGCAATGGTTTCTTCTGCTTCTGAT
>JACCEA011159676.1_pt1 | contig 12881 bp, 16 predicted proteins | sample 7449851 | NCBI WGS metagenome assembly JACCEA01 (sample SAMN15323453, study PRJNA562643) | freshwater metagenome | isolation source: river surface water | place: USA:Blue River Watershed | collected 2017-08-18 | reverse complement strand
TATAGTAGCTCTTTGGAATATTTCAAATATTGCTTTATACTTATTTATAAAGCTTTTTTATTTTATATATATATGAAAAAATAATGTAAATTATTTTTTAAATTGTGCTTAAAAATCCAAAGAGCTTGCTAAAAGATAAATTCTATTATTATTTGTATATTGTTAAAGATATAAATTATTTTATCTAAATTTTTAGTTAAGTTTAGTTTAATTGTTATTAAATTTAAAAAATAAACACTATTAACCCATATATTATTAACATTTGCTAATTAAAACTATATAAAAACTAATCTAATTTCAAATAAATTTTTCCACTATAAATAAACTAGAAAATCCAATATCTATAAAGACGATTATTTTTCACACTTTATTTTTTTTTAACTGACAATAAGTAAATAAAATATCATATGTTACTCCAATTGCGATATTAAAATCTAGTTTTCTTAAAGAGAATACATATAGATCCTGGTTTAATCTTTAATTTTTGCATAATTTCTTTTATTCAAATTTTTATTTTTTCTTAATAAAAAGCATTCAATGAAAGACTATAGATTACACACTAAATTAAAATTTAAAAATAAAGGCATAAATATTAAATACTTTTTGTTATTTATAAATCTTTTAGACACTTATATAAAATTTCTGCAATATAAGGTTTTCCGCCCAGAAATGAATATATTTTTATAAAACATGATGAGCAAAACTTTAAAATATCAGCATCTTCCTTATCAATTTTACTTCCTAATGCAAAGCTCAACGCTAGAGAACAAGCACCACCTTGCAATACTGCCTTAAATTTATCAGGCGTTTTATATAAACCAGAAAATATAATAAAGCTCGCTTGTTGAATTTCAAAAAATACAAAACTAATATTTTCTTCTTTACAAAAATTTCGGAACAAGTCATTTTCGGAAACATTTTTAATGAAAAAAGCAAGTTGCTCTAAAAATTCGTTAAAATCTGACATAATTTCTTTTATAAAAAATAATTTAATTTAAACATAAATGAGTTTCAATACTCATTTATCAGAAACATATTAAATCCTAGTTTAATATGCTACACTACTATAACATGTAATAATCCCCTTATAAAAATTATTATAAAATCTCTAAATTTTTTCAAGATTTTTTAATACGTAAATAATTGCTAATCCTAGAGTTGGATTTCCCCCTACTGCCATATAAAATAGGGCAACAGAAGTACAAAATATTCTTAAAAAAACTTTTGCTATAGGATCATGGTTTCTAGAATATAAATATGAAGTAATCAAAGAAGTTATGCAAAAAATTGCTTTAGCAATTGCTATGACTCTCTCTGGTATAGATAAATCAAGGTTTATAGCTTCGATAATTTTATTAATTATTTCAAAAAGAATAGCCGATATTGAACCATATAACAAAAACTTTTTATAAAAAGCTGATAATTTTTTCATATATTTTTTTATTTTTAAAAAATATTTTATCAAATAGCTCGTATATATAATAAATATTAATATAGCTAAAAAAAATATTGACGCTTATATTTAACTATTATATCACCAATTTAATACTAAATATTATTTATTAGTATATAATTAATTCTATATTTTTTCAAATTTTTAAAATATATAATTAAATTGAACCAAACGTTGCATACCACATTATAAATTTATTTTATTTCATAATTTTTCTAAAAATTCATCCATAATTATAAGCATTGAAATATTACCCTCCATTTCTTCGTATAAACTCATTAAAACGGCTAAAGCTATTCGCAGTATCAGACTAAAATCAGGCAAGATTTGAGTAGCAAAACTAAACATTAAAAAGAGACACAAAATCGTTACTTGAAGAAAAAAAATAATTCAGATGAATTATTTCTCTCGTTTAAAGCAATTGAAGTTAATTTCTCTACTTCGTAAAACAACTGACCTATATCCGATTTTTCAGCGAACTCTAAAATTAAGTCATTTTGGGAAACGCATTTTAATAAAAAAGCTAACTCTCCTAACAATTGATTTATGCTCGTGTCTACATTAAAGTCGTCATTATTATTAAATTCTGTCATTTTTTATTTTTTTTATACTTTATATTTTTATATAAAAAAAGAGCTTTATCCTATATTATCACCTATATACCCTATTTTATCAATATCAAAATTAAAAAATTTTAAAAATTACTATAATACTATTTCAATAATAGTAGCCAAATATTAATAATTTTAATTAGAATTAATTATAGACTAATTTTATTATAAAAACGAAATAAGTAGTTTTATTTCTATAATTTTAAGTGGAAAAATTTTTACGTAAATTTACGTAAAAATTTTTCTTGGATTTTGATTTGTTTTATTTTAGTTAATTAATCATATTTGGAATAACGTTTACAACTCGAAGTGAAGTAAAACTTACTTTTCCTTCTCTTAAAGCATATAACGTATGATCTCGTCCACAAGCAACATTCTCACCAGCTTTAAATTTAGTTCCACGTTGTCTTACTATAATAGATCCAATTTTGACTTTTTGTTCTCCAAAACATTTAACTCCTAATCGTTTAGATTGTGAATCGCGGTTATTTTTTGTGCTTCCCGCCCCCATTTTATGAGCCATAATTTTATCCTCTTAGATTTTGTTTTTTACTTAAAAATTAAACGCTTAATTGAATTCGGCTGTACTTTTGTCTATGTCCTTTTGTGCGAGTATAATTTTTTTTTGGTTTTGTTTTTAAAACAGTAAATTTTGGACCTTTAACTTGTTGAATAACATTAGCAGAAAGTAAACTTTGATTTAAAAAAGGCTTTCCTAATTGAATTTTAATAGCCTTTTTAAATAATAAAATTTTATTTAAAGTAATTAAGGTACCAATTTTAGCTTTTTTAATAAAATCAATATCGTACCAACGATTTGTATTCAATAAAAATTGTTTCCCTGAAGTTTGAATAATAGTGTATTTCATAAGGATAATTATGTAAAAAATTTGCAAAAAAGCTAAAATATATCCTTTTCAAAAAGGAATAATTTTTTATTTTTTATTTTATAATACTTATACTTAAAGTGTATAAATAATCTTTCTACTATAAATTAAGAATAGAAAGATATATCATTAATTATATAAAATATATAAGAAGTTTTTCAAATCTAAAAACGCAAAAATGCGGATGGAGAGACTTGAACTCTCACGAAAGTTTTCACCAGATTCTAAGTCTGGCGCGTCTACCAATTACGCCACATCCGCTTTATTTTCTATTGTAAACAAAAAATTGAAAATAAACAACTTTTGTAAAAAAAATTATTCAATTTATTTAATATAATAAAATAATGGCGGAACTTCACTATTTATTAATGGCTAATTTTGAGCTTTTAAAGGATAATGTTATCGAAGAAGTATTAAGAGAAAGAGCAGGATATTATTTATCAAAAAACAAAAAAAATGATTTCTGGATAATTCATTCGCCTCAATTTCTTTTTAATAAAGAAACTTATTCAAATTTTCAAGATACGGCATTTTATAAAAAAAATAATAAGCAAAATTATTTTGCTATTCTTTCATCTGATAAAACCTTTATTAATTGGTTAGGATTAAGAATAGGATATTTCGAGCCATTACAAAAAACTAACGATATAAATTCAAAAAAATTAATAAATTACACCATAAACGGCATTTTAGGTACAAGTAAAGAAAAAAATCCTCTATTATCTATTGAAAAAGAAAATTTTTAATTAAAATTATGGTAATTAATAATTAATTACCATAATTTATGAATTTAATTTCTATTTAATTTGAAGGAATACTTTTTTTAATTAAAAAGAAAATGTTATAAATAGCCCAAGAAGCTGCTAAAATAATAGGACCAAATGTAAGGAAAAATCTCATAATTTTTTTATTTGCTAGCTTTTAACATAATATGTTATTATAAATAATAATATATAAGCTAAAAAACAATAATATAATATTGAAAAATATAGCAAAAATAAAAAAAAGATTTGCATTATCCATAACTTTATGATTCTTTACTTTTTTCATTCAATGATGAAAATAATATTAGTTGCTGTGCATGTAATTCTAATAAATTTTCTTGATTTTGTTGACACTCAAACAATAACTCAAGATTTTCGTTATAGGCATCTTTTATTTCATTATAAAGAGTTTCATTCAATTTTACTTCTTTTGAAAGTATTGAAATTATATTATCTTTAGCACTAATTGTTTGTAAGACATCTCCATAAAAGTTATGTAAAATCCAGTTTTTTACAGTATCTTTTTTTTTTTTATAAAAAAAAGTATAAGCGAACGATAATAAAACAAAATTGCTATAACTAAGATAAAGACGAATAATTTCCAGTATTTTTGCTTTTTTCCATTAAAAAAAAAAGTACTTGTTAAATTAAATTTTTCAATTTTTATTTTACTAAAAATTAAAGATAGCATGATTAAAGTCATACTTTGACGTATATCTTCAGAAATCGTAATTAACTGAGCTTTTGATTTATTACCCTCTTTTTTTATTTCACCTCCTCTTAACATTAATATTCCTGCAAGTATTGTGATAGCTGGTAAACTGGCAGTTTTAAATACATAATCGATTTTTTTTTCGAATAAATTATACTTTAAAATTTCTAATTCAATGGCTGATTCCGCAATTCTCTTTTCATTATTGTTCTTTTTCAGAATTAATTCGAATATCATTTCCACCATAAAACTTAATAGCCTAGTTTGAACAGAAAAGGAGTTTTGATTTTTCTCGATTTTAGTCTCTACTAAATCTTTATCTAAATCTTTTAGAGTTACTATTCTTCCGGAAGTTGTCCTGGCTTCAATATTTTTTGGTAATATAAACATTGTAAATAAAGTAATAATAAAAAATTTTAAATTAATATTAATAATTAAAAATGATAGCCTTGAATTTATAGTGTCGCAGAGATAATTCTGAGACAGAAGCATATCAATAGGACTGATCTTATCTGATTTAAAAATTATATTTTGAGAATCGTCAGGGAGCTTTAGCATTTAAAATTTAATTTAATTATAAAGATATTATAACTATATCATATATCTCCAAATTTTTCTATAATTTATACTTAAAAAATTAACACAGGTTTTTATGTATTGACTTATATATTATCAAATAGAAAATTAAAGGTTAAATATAATGTTCTATAAGTCCAAAACAATATCAAAATTTTGTAAAATTTTTTTAATTTTTATAAAGTTTTGTATAATAATTTTTGGGAGAGGAATAATAAAATGACAGCAACTTTAGAAAAATATCAAAGTTTAAACATCTGGGAACGTTTTTGTTCTTGGATTACAAGTTTAGAAAATCGTTTATATATTGGATGGTTTGGTGTAGTAATGATTCCTACGCTTTTAACAGCAACAACATGCTTCATTATTGCATTTATTGCAGCACCTCCAGTAGATATTGATGGAATTCGTGAACCAGTGGCAGGATCTTTAATGTATGGAAACAACATTATTACTGGTGCAGTAATTCCAAGTTCAAACGCAATTGGTGTTCACTTTTATCCAATTTGGGAAGCAGCTTCTGTAGATGAGTGGTTATACAACGGTGGTCCTTACCAATTAGTTGTTTTACACTTCTTAACTGGTGTTGCTTGTTATTTAGGACGTGAGTGGGAATTAAGTTTCCGTCTTGGTATGCGCCCATGGATTTTCGTTGCTTTCTCTGCTCCTGTAGCAGCAGCAACAGCAGTATTCTTAATTTATCCTATCGGACAAGGAAGCTTCTCTGATGGTATGCCTTTAGGAATTTCTGGAACATTCAACTTCATGTTAGTATTCCAAGCAGAACACAATATTCTTATGCACCCATTCCATATGGCTGGTGTTGCTGGAGTTTTTGGTGGATCTTTATTCTCTGCTATGCATGGATCATTAGTTACATCATCGATTATTCGTGAAACTTCTGAAGTAGAATCTCCAAACTATGGATATAAATTCGGACAAGAAGAAGAAACTTATAACATTGTTGCAGCACATGGATATTTTGGACGTTTAATCTTCCAATATGCAAGTTTTAACAACTCTCGTTCATTACACTTCTTCTTAGCTGCTTGGCCAGTAGTTGGAATTTGGTTAACTGCTTTAGGAATTAGCACTATGGCATTCAACTTAAATGGTTTCAACTTTAACCAATCAATTGTTGATAGCCAAGGTCGTGTAATTAACACTTGGGCAGATATCGTTAACCGTGCTAACTTAGGTATGGAAGTTATGCATGAACGTAATGCACACAACTTCCCATTAGACTTAGCTGTTTCAGCTCCAGTTATTCTTGCTTAATTTATTTAATAAAGCAATCAAATTTAATCATGGAATTTCCATGATTAAATATTTAATATTAATTTTTGATTATTTTCTTTCAATAATTTTTTTTTTTGCTAATAAAGGAAAAATATTTTGACTTAAACTAGGACGATTACTTGAAAAGGAAATAAAAATTTTTCTTTTTTTATATAAAAAAAAGCATAAACGTTCATATGGTAAAAAAGATAAAAAGGTACTTAAAATAAGAAGAAAAAAGGAAAAGTAAATGATAGAAATGCTAATATCATATTTAATTAAAAGTCCTGTTCGCTTAATTAAATCAACTATTTGAAAATCTTGAAAAAGGAAATTATTAATTTCTTCTTCTTTTATGAAATTCCCTTTATCATTATATACACGAAAAGTATTTCGAAGTTGATCAAAAATTAATATATATTGTTTTTCTTCCTTATTATCTTGATTAAAATTAATCCATGAAAGCCAAATTTTTTCTTTTTTAGACAAAGGAAATAAAGGATATTCAATAAAATTATTTTTTTTATTATTAAATAATCTTAATCCTTTTAAATCCCAATCACTTTGATAAAAATTCAAATTCTTTTGCATTAAAGGTTGATTTACAGAAATTGTCTGAGAAATTTCTTCTTTGCCATAATTATTAACTAAAGAGATATTAGAATAAAATTGTTTAATTTTTTTATTTTGATAACTAGTCCAAAAATCATTAACTCTAATATTAACTTTTGGAAGACTTACTAATTTTCCCAATTTTAATACATTTTGAAAATGAGCGATTTCCCCTTTGGCTAATATTTCCTCAGCTCGAAAACTTAAAAAAGCACTAAATAAAGAAGATAATAAAAAAATAATTAAACTTAAATGAACAAATACAGGACTAATTCTTCCAATTAAAGCTTTATAAGCATAAAGATAATTTTTATTTTGATAAAGATAAAAATTTAATTTTTGAACTTTTGGCAAAAACTTTTCTTTTTCAAAAAGCAAAGTTTGATTTTTAACAAATTCTTCTTTGTTATCAAAATTTTTTAATTTTAAATTAAAAAAAAATTTTTTTGAATTTTGCAATAATGGTAATTGATTATAAAAACTACATAAAGCCAAAGATAAAAGTAATAATATTAAAAGTAAATTAAAATACCATGATTGATAAAGATGATCTAACTGAAAAAATAAAATCATTTGACCAGTTAAAAAACCAGCAAAAGCATTATTAGTTGCATAATTCACTATGTAAAAATTTGCATCTTGATCTTGTTCAATAAAAGAGCCTAAAGAACTTATAAAGGCAATGAGAAAAAGAAGAAAAATAGCAAATCTTAAATCTTTTAAAAATTTGATGCAAAGAAAAAAAGTTTTGGATGCAATTTTTGCAAAAGGAAAAAATATCATTTTATAGTTCATTAATAAATTGCTATTTACAAGAATTCAAAAATAATGAAAAATTTTATTTTTCATTATTTGGAAAAGAAAATATTGAAAATTATTTTAGATGATTAAAAACCGTTACTAATCTTTTTCGTCCTTTTTGTCTTCTTGCTTTTAAAATTTTACGCCCTGTTTTTGTTGATAATCTAGCTCTAAAACCAGAAGTTTTCAGAGATTTCATTTTTGTTCCAGTTAAGGTATGTTTTGACATAACTTTATCTTATTAAATAAAATAATTTAAAATTTATATATATATATAAAATATATATATATAAATAATATATATGGAAAAATAGTATTAATGATAGATACCCTTATTAATAAAAGAATCTAGCATTGCTTCTTTAACTTGTTGAAACATTAGTTGAAAAGATTGAATAGCTTGAAAATTATATTCAAGTAAAGGGTTTTGTTGTCCATAAGATTTCCAATTAATTGTTTCTTTAACATAATTCATTCTTTCAATATGTTCTGTCCAGTAAAAATCCATAATATCAAGCAAAATCTTTGATTTTGAACTTTTCTTTAAAGCTTTTTGATACAAATTATCGTTACTAAATAATATATCTAATTCTATCCAAAGTTCTGGATAACTTTCTTCATCCATTGGGATAAAGGGTTGATATTCTTCATTCTGTTGTTCGAAATATCTTAAAAAAAGATTTTCATACTCACTATTAATTAAAAGATCATTACGAATAGCATAAAAGAGCTGTCGTTGACAGTTTAAGATATTATCATAATCGAAAACATTACGTCTTAATTCATAACTATAATCTTCAATTTTTTTTTGTGCTTGTTCTAAGCTTTGAGTTAAAATCTTGGATTGTAAGACTTCATCTTTATCTTGAATTAAAGTTGCCATCAAATTTTTGATATTATCTCCTCCAAAAATTTTAATCAAATCATCTTCTAAAGATACAAAAAATTGTGATACTCCGGGATCGCCTTGTCTTCCTGATCGCCCACGCAATTGATTATCAATACGTCTATTTTCGTGTTTCTCTGTTCCTAAAACAAATAAGCCACCTAATTCTTTAACTTGTTGATTTTCAGCTTGCCAAAAAGGAAAAATATCATCATATAGTTCTTTATAAAAACGTTGAAAATTTTTGCTTGATTTACTTAAAGAATAAGGTAAATTATCAATAATTTTTTTTAGCAAGTCTTCTTTTTCTTTATATTCATTTTTAATTAAACAAATACTATCTTGATATTGGAAAAAACTATTTAATGGACTAAAAAAAAAGATTTTTAATTTTTCTTTAATTTCAAAAGCAATATTGCCACCCAAGATTATATCCGTTCCTCTTCCTGCCATATTAGTGGCAATTGTTACAGCATATTGTTTTCCTGCTTGAGCAATGATTTCATTTTCACGTGCTAAATTTTCAGGTTTTGCATTTAAAACTTGATGAGGAATTTTTGATAAGTGAAACAATTCAGATAGAAATTCTGATTTTTCAATTGTTGTAGTTCCAATTAAAAGAGGTTGTCCTTTTTCAAAACAATTTTGAGATTTTTGCAAAACAGCTTTCCATTTACTCAATTCGCTTTGATAAATAAGATCATTTAAATCTTGTCGGGCAATTTTTTTATGAGTAGGAATTAAAACAACTTCTAATTTATAAATATCTTGAAATTCTTTTTCAGCAGTTTTTCCTGTTCCTGTCATTCCACATAATTTAGGATAAAGAGGAAAGAAATTTTGATAAGTTATGGAAGTTTTGTTTTTACTGCTGCCTTGGTTTTTTAAATTTTCTTTAATTTCAATTGCTTCATGAAGACCCATCCCCCATCTTCGATCTGGCATAATTCGACCAGTAAATTCATCAACAATATTAATTTGATTATTTAATAAAATATAGTCTTTATTTTTTTTAAATAAATATCTGGCTTTTAAAGCATTTAAAATTTCCAAAATCCAAGGATCAGAAGATTGATATAAAGACGTTTTTCCCAAAGCGGCAGTAATTTTTTGATAGCCTAAATCAGTTAAATTTATATCTTTTCTTTTTTCATCAATTTGAAAATCAAGATCCTTTTCTAAAAATAATGCTAATTCTTTGGCTAAATATAATTTAGTAGAATTTTGATTTTCTTTAAAAGTGGATAATATTAATGGCGTTCGTGCTTCATCAATTAAAATGGAATCAATTTCATCAATTAAACAAAAATGCAAAGGTCTTTGCATTAAATCATTAAGATTATAAGAAGAATTATCTTTTAAAAAATCAAAAACTAATTCAGAATTGGTTAAATATGTAATATCTCGATTATAGTTTTCTTTTTTACTCGCAAAATGCATATTATTTTTAACTAGTCCAGTAGTTAAGCCTAACTTTTCAAAAATTTTACCCATCCATTTTTGATCTCGTTCGGCTAAATACTCATTAACAGTAACTACATGTACACCTTTATTTGATAAAGCATTTAATGCAATTGCTAAGCTAGATGCTAAAGTTTTTCCTTCTCCTGTTTTCATTTCAACTACCTTTCCTTGATGCAATAAAAGGCCGGCTAATAATTGAGTATCAAAATGTTTTAGTCCTATTGAACGAAAAGAAAATTCTTGAACAAGAGCAAAATATTCAGCTAAAATGCTATCCAAAGAATTTTGATTAGCTTTTTGCTTTAATTTTTTAGCTTTAAAGGATAATTCTTCATCAGTTAATTTTTGAAAAAGCTTTGAAAAATATTTTGTTTCCAATATTTGGTTGGGGAAATCATATGCTTTGAAATCATAACTTATTATATCCTTCATTTTTGAGCTTTTTATTTTTTTATCGTATATTATATATATATGCATATTTGGCATATTTCAATATATATATAAAGAGATTTCGAGAAATACTGCTATAGTAGAGCTTAAAAATGAAAAAAAATTTTTTCACAAAATATAATGCCATTAAGGCATCACAAATTTGGAGTAATTTAAGAATGCAAATTGCAAAATTTTATAAAAAAGTAAAAAAATTTTTCAAGAAACATCCCGTTTTAATGGAAAATTTGCAATTTTGCTTAATGTATTCTTATGCCATAATAATATTGGTATTTGCCATTAGAAACGTTTATGGAGCTATTCCAGAAAGCATAACAAAAATTATGCCAATTATAAATAAAATTGCTCAACTTCCACTTTTTGAGTTTTTAGCAACGCCAGAAAAAACTTTTCTAATTTATTTAATCTCAAGTGAACTAGTTTTAAATAGAGACTATGCCAGTTTATTAATAAAATTTCATATGCTTCTAATCTTAATATTAGAAATGCTGCAAAATTTAATTATATCATTTTGGGATCTCTTAGTGCACCGTGAATTTGAAGTTGCACACGATGACTTTGCTTTGACTTTAGCTGAACCATTTTTTTTTATTTTTTTCTGTATTATTTTTTCGACTTATGTATATTGTTTTATAAAGGCAATTTGTGGAAAATATGTTTCATTCTATAAACCTTTTGAAATCATAACAGATTCCGTTGCTTATTTCTTTGAATTAAAAAGAGTAGATAAGAAGAAAGAAGAATAAAAAAGAAAAAGGAAGCTTTATATAATAATATGTATTAATTATTATTATTTTATGAGCCATACAGTTAAAATTTACGATACTTGCATTGGATGCACGCAATGTGTTCGTGCATGTCCAACAGATGTTTTAGAAATGGTTATTTGGGCTGATTGTCGCGCAGGTCAAATTGCTTCAGCTCCAAGAACAGAAGATTGTGTTGGATGTAAAAGATGTGAAAGTGCTTGTCCTACAGATTTTTTAAGTATCCGAGTATATCTTGGTGGGGAAAGTACACGTAGCATGGGATTAGCCTATTAAAAAAGCTCAAAAAAGCCAAAATTAACATATTAATAATTTGATTAATATGTTAAATTCAAAAATTAAGAAAGAAATCCATAACTATGTAAACCTTTTGATAAAAAGTTTACACCTAAATAACAAAGCCAAATAACAAAAAAACCAATAGATGCAATAATTGCGGCTTTTTCCTTTTGCCATTTTTTAATAATTCGAGCATGTAAATAACTTGCAAAAGTTAACCAAGTTATTAATGCCCAAGTTTCTTTAGGATCCCAACTCCAATAATTTCCCCATGCTTCATTGGCCCATACAGCACCAGCAATAATACCTAATGTTAATAAAGGAAAACCTACAGCTATGATACGATAGCTAAAATTATCAATATTTTCTAATATTAGATTTTTTCTATAAGCTAAATTTAATTTTTGTTTTTGATTTAAGAAATTTAAAATTAAATATAAGATGGATAATAAAGATCCAATAATTAAAGTAGCATAACTTAAAATCATAGTACTTACATGAAACATTAACCAATCAGATTGTAATGAGGGTACTAAAGGACTTATTTGTTGTAATGCTTTAGGTAAAGTAAAATTAGCAAAAAGATTCAAAAGCAAAATAATAGGAGTAGTGATAGCAGCTATTAATTTATTTTGACTTTTTTTTTCAATTATTAAAGTTAGAAGTAATAAAATAGCACAAAGAAAAATTAAAGACTCAAAAAGATTACTAAGAGGAAAATATTTTCCTTGAATCCAACGTTCAATTAAAAAGAAAGGAAAGAGAGAAGAAGAAAATACTAAGAAAAAAGAAGAAAGAGCTTTTAACTTGGGATTTTTTCCTTTAAGTTCTAAAAATTTGAATAAAGTTGTAAATAAAAGACTTAAAGTAGAAAGAATTGAAAAATTTTCCATAGCTCTAATAATAATAATAATAGGAAATTCTGTGTATTTTTAATCCTTATTATAAAAATGGAAAGATCAAAATGAAAATATTGGATCAAATATAGTAATAAAATCTCCTTAAGCTGGACTCGAACCAGCGACCAATCGGTTAACAGCCGATTGCTCTACCAACTGAGCTATTAAGGATAAAAAATTTCGGCATTGTGCTATTTTCTCAAGAGATCCCTCTCTTAATATTTTCGCCGCTATAATCTTTAACAACCATGTTCGGGATGGAATGGTGTGGATCTATTATGCTATAAACACCGAAATAAAAAGTATTTTTGCTTAAAAATATGGTTATTAGTAGATCTTGGCTAAATACATTGCTGTACGTACACCGGATCCCTATTAATCGGCTAGTCTTGCCGCAACCTGAGAGTACTCATCTTGAAGACGGCTTCCCACTTAGATGCTT
>JACCEA012540064.1_pt1 | contig 12883 bp, 11 predicted proteins | sample 7449851 | NCBI WGS metagenome assembly JACCEA01 (sample SAMN15323453, study PRJNA562643) | freshwater metagenome | isolation source: river surface water | place: USA:Blue River Watershed | collected 2017-08-18 | reverse complement strand
TACACTCACACCAGTACTAATTAGTTTTTTACTAAAAGGAAAACTTCGTCCAGAAAACAAGAACCCAATTAACAAAAAATTGGAAAGTATTTATACACCCATTTTAATTTTTTGTTTAAAATGGAGAAAAACAGTATTGGGCATCAATATCATTGCCTTGCTGATTGGTGTATTAATGTTTACTCGTTTAGGTTCAGAATTTATGCCTCCTTTAGATGAAGGATCTGTGCTGTTTATGCCAGTAACCTTACCCGATGTATCCAACTCCGAAGTAAAGAGAATTCTTCAGGTTCAGGACAAATTGATAAAATCAATTCCCGAAGTGGCTCACGTGTTGGGAAAAGCAGGCAGGGCAAATACGGCAACTGATAACAGTCCAATAAGTATGGTTGAAACCATTATTTTGTTAAAACCTCAAGCAGAATGGCGAGAAGACAAAACCAAGAATGACATTATCACGGAAATAAACAACAAACTGCAAATCCCTGGTGTGACCAATGGTTTTACGCAACCCATCATCAACCGTATCAATATGCTTTCAACTGGTATCAGAACTGATGTAGGAATCAAAATCTACGGAGCAAGTTTAGACACCATCAATGTTTTGGCTCAAAAAATTAAAAAGACATTGGAAGGAACTTCTGGAGTTAAAGATTTGTATGCGGAACCCATAACAGGAGGAAAATATATTGACATTGAAGCAAAAAGAGAGGTTATTGGCAGATATGGATTGACCATAGACGATATAAATAACGTAGTTGAAGCTTCAATTGGAGGTATGAAACTAACCACGACTATCGAGGGAAGACAGCGTTTTTCTGTAAATGCACGATATGCACAAGAATATAGAAATAGTCTTGAGGCCTTAAAAAAACTGCAAGTGCAAACAATGGATTTTGGACCAATACCATTAGAAACTGTAGCTAATGTAAAAATAAGTGATGGCCCTCCAATGATAAATAGCGAAAATGCAATGCTCCGTGGCACAGTGTTGTTCAACGTTCGGGAACGTGATTTAGGAAGTACTGTAAAAGAGGCACAGGAGAAACTCAATGCAATGATGACCAAGATGCCAAAAGGATATTATGTGGAATGGAGCGGACAATGGGAAAATCAAATTAGAGCCAACAAAACATTAAGTTTAATACTGCCTATTGTTGTGGTCATTATATTTCTTGTTTTATATTTTACGTACCATTCAATGAAAGAGGCGTTAATCACAATGATTACAGTACCCTTTGCTCTAATTGGAGGGATTTTTATGGTTTATTTTTATGGAATTAATTTATCCGTTGCTGTTGCCGTTGGCTTTATTGCACTGTTTGGAATGGCAATCGAAACGGCAATGTTAATGACCATCTATTTGAATGAAGCAATGAATAAAATGGTAGAAAAGTACGGAAACACGAAGGAAACCATAACCGAAGAAATATTGAAACAATATATTATTGATGGTTCAGCCAAAAGGTTAAGACCAAAATTGATGACTGTTTCAGTTTCATTATTTGGACTAATCCCCATTCTTTGGGCAACAGGAACAGGATCAGATATAATGCTTCCCATCACTGTCCCACTAATTGGAGGCACCATTACCTCCACGATTTATGTATTATTAGTAACACCGATTGTTTTTGAGATGGTAAAACTTCGAGAATTAAGAACAAAAGGTAAAATAGAACTTATAGATGTTAAAGAATAAATTTTATATAGCCATAAGTTGTTTGATTTTAAGCGCTAGCAATTTAGCAGCCCAAACACTTTCCTTGGATAATGTATTGAATACCATCAAAACAAATAATCCACAATTGAAAATGTATGATGCCGAAATTCAAAGTATGGATGCGGCGGCAAAAGGAGCCAAAAGCTGGATGCCACCACAAGTGGAAACGGGGTTTTTTATGACTCCTTACAATTCCAATCTTTGGAAAGCAAGCGAAATGGGACAAGGAATGGGAAATTATATGTTAGGTGTTACCCAAATGATTCCGAATGCTTCAAAGCTAAATGCAAATGAAAATTTGATGAAAGCAATGTCATCAGTCGAGAATGAAAATAAAAATTATACACTGAACCAATTAAACGCCTTGGCCAAAACCTATTATTACGAATGGATTACCATTAAGAAAAAAATAAAAATCGCCCAAGACAATATTCAGCTTCTAGAGTATATGATTAAGAGTATGGAAATACGCTATCAGTATAATATGGATAAATTACCGTCCTATTACAAAGCGAAATCCCAATTGGCTACTTTGCAAAGTATGATTGTTATGTTAGAAAATGATGTGTCACAGCGAAAATATATGCTCAATACCTTGATGGCTCGTAATAAAAATGAGGATTTAGAAATTGATTCAAATTACGAGATTAAAGATTTTAATCTCTTCGAAACCGATTTGTCTTCCTACATCAACAACCGTAGTGACATCAAAGCCATTGATAAAACCAAGGATATCAATAAATTAAAAACTGAAGTGGAAAGAGTGGCAACCAGACCTGAATTTGGTGTGAAATATGACCATATGTTTGCTTTCGGGAATCAGCCACAGCAATTCTCAGTACTGGGAATGATTACCATTCCGATGTCTTGGTCAACCAAAATGAATAAAGCCAATATGGAAAGTTATCGTATTAAAAACGAAAGTTTGGATTGGCAAAAGCAAATGATTGCCAACGAAGCAAGCGGAATGATAAAAGGGATGAATGCTGAGTTTCTGAACCTGAAAAAACAATACCAAATCACCCAAGACAACATTATTCCTGCATTGAAACGAAACTACGATACGGCTATTTTAGCTTGGCAAAACAATACTGGAGATTTATTCATAGCGTTAGAAGCTTGGGAAGCAATGAATATGACTCAAATCGATGCTTTAGACAAATTGAAAAGTATTTTGGTAGCGCAAGTAGAAATCGAAAAACAATTAGAAACCAAATAATTATGAACAAGTATATAAAGTATGGTTTAGCCCTTGTTGTAATTTCCATTATCGGAATTGCAATCTATTTCTTTGCCAAAAAATCAGATAATCATTCAGAAATGGAGCATCAAAACGAGGTTTACACTTGTTCGATGCACCCAGAAATCATTAGAGATAAACCTGGTAATTGTCCTATTTGTGGAATGACTTTGGTAAAAAAAGTAACAGAGAATAATTCAGTTGACGACAATTCAATCGACAATCTTATAAAGCCTACCGACAATTTTATAGTAGGTAATTATCAAACGACAACGGCAATAGACACCACCATAAGCAGTGAAATAAATCTACCGGGAATTGTGGAATATGATCCCAATTCATCGGTAAATATTGCAGCTCGAATGAGCGGTCGAATCGAAAAAATGTATGTCAATTATAAATATCAAAAAGTAAATAAAGGACAAAAACTATTTGATTTGTACAGCCCTGAATTACTGACAGAGCAACAAAACTTCATTTATATGGTCATTAATGATGTTGAAAATCCTTCGATTATTAATGCATCAAGACAAAAATTAATGCTTTATGGAATGACTCAAAGTCAAATAAATGTGCTGTCTAATTCTAAAAAAGTTAACCCGATAGTAACCATTTATAGTCCCGCTTCAGGAATTATTGACGGAACAGGAACGATGGATAATACAACAAATCCTGCGATGCAAAATGCAAGTAACAGCACTGCAACATTGGATGTTAAAGAAGGTAGTTACATTAAAAAGGGCGAAGTCATTTTTAAATTATTAAATACTGATAAAGTTTGGGGTATATTCAATGTTATCCAAGGCTATAATAGTATCATTAAATCCAATCAATCCATCAGAATTACTACCGAACTAGACAAAGATGAATTCATAGATGCAAAAATAAATTTTGTCGAAACCCAACTTAATACAGCTGATAAAACCAATAGAATTCGAGTTTATTTAAATAATAATAAATTCAAATTACCAATTGGGTTAAGATTGCAAGGAGTTGTGAAAACAAATTCAGTAAATGGGATTTGGATTCAAAAACAGTCAATGGTAAGCATTGGAAACAAGAAAATAGTTTTCTTGAAAATGGACAATGGCTTTAAGGCATCTTCCATAAAAACCGGAATTGAAATAGATGATTTTATCCAAATTATGGAGGGTATTTCAGTAAAAGACACCATTGCCAAAAACGCACAATATTTAATTGACAGCGAAAGCTTTATTAAAACCGAATAATGATGAAGACAATAAAAAAAATAAGTGTACTATCAATACTATTTATGGTAATGGTGGCTTGTAATACTAAAGAAAAAGAAGACCATAGCAAACACAATAAGAGTGCAGCAACAACATTTTACACTTGCTCTATGGATCCTCAAGTTAAGGAAGACAAACCCGGAAAATGCCCCATTTGCCATATGGAGTTAACACCAATAAAACAAGATGATACAGAGGCAAACGAAATAAGTTTGAGTAAACAGCAAATACAACTGGGAAATATCACTACACAAACTATTTCAGAAACTCAAAGCAGTTTAGAGCAAAATTATACAGGAGTCTTGTCCATTAATCAAGAAAAAATAAAAACCATTTCTGCAAGAGCAATGGGACGAATTGAAAAGTTATATTTCAAAACCGTTGGCGATTATGTGGCTAAAAACCAAGCCGTATATCAATTGTATAGCGAAGATATTGCCATTGCCAAACAGGATTATTTCACGGCATACAAACAACTCGCAATGCCAGGGGATTTTGGAAAAAATGCCCGAAATATGCTCAATGTAGCAAAACAAAAACTGTTGTTCTTTGGTTTAACCAATGCCCAGATTGAAAGTATAAAAACCAGTAAGGAAGTTTCTCCTTATACCATTTTTTATAGCACTGCCAGTGGAACAATATCGGAAATAAGTACCACAGAAGGCAGTTATGCAATGGAAGGTTCCCCCATCATTAAATTGGCGGATTTAAACAGTCTTTGGTTAGAAACACAGGTAAACGTAAACTATGCCAAGAAACTAAAAATAGGACAAAAAGCCCAAATTACATTTTCCGATTTTCCTGATAAAACCATAAATGCGCAAGTTTCTTTTATCAATCCTGAAATAAATCCAGATACTCGTCTGCTTTTAATTCGATTAGAAATATCAAATCCAAATTTGCAATTAAAACCCGGGATGCAGGCTATGGCAAAATTAACACAATCCAATCTAAAAGGATTGTATATTCCTGTAGATGCAGTGATCAGGGAGGAAAACGCTTCCTATATTTGGGTTGAAAAAAGACCGGGAGTATTTGAAAACGTAATGGTAGAAACTGGAATAGAAACCAATGGAATGATAGAAATCAAATCTGAAATAGATCCTGCCAAAAAAGTCGTTATTACAGGGGCTTATGCCATAAACAGCGAATATAAATTCCGAAAAGGAAGCGACCCTATGGCTGGGCATCAGATGTAATAAATAAAAATTAAAAAATTATGACACATACCTATACCATTACCGGAATGACTTGCGATGGCTGTCGTTCTAAAGTCGAAAAAACATTGAATGCTATTGATGGCGTTGAAGCAAAAGTTTCCTTAAACCCATCCATAGCCACTATAACAATGGAAAAACACATTCCAACAACGCAGTTGCAAGAAGCATTATCTGCCGTTGGAAAATACACCATAAAAGTGACTAATGGTAATACACCACAACAAATAACAACTAATAATGATACAACAAAATCTTGTTGTTCTAAGCATTCCCACAGCGATAAAAGGGAAATCAATGTTCCTGTTATTGCTAGTGGCAAATATTATTGTCCAATGCATTGTGAAGGCGAAAAAGTCTATAACAAAGCAGGCGACTGTCCTGTATGCGGTATGGATTTAGTAAAAGCCTCAGAGTTGACAGTTAGTAAAGCCTTATATACTTGTCCAATGCATCCAGAAGTAATTAGTGAAACACCAGGTTCTTGTCCCATTTGTGGAATGGATTTAGTGCCTATGAATCCAACTGATACAGAAGATCAAAAGACCTATAAAGATTTGGTCAAAAAAATGAAAATAGCGGTCGTATTTACAGTTCCCATTTTTGCAATCGCAATGATAGAAATGATGCCAAACAATCCGTTACTTAAAATAATGGATGCTACAAAATGGAATTGGGTACAATTTATACTTACACTTCCTGTTGTTTTTTATGCCTGTTGGATGTTCTTTGTTCGTGCCTTCAAATCTATTATTACTTGGAATTTGAATATGTTTACCCTTATCGGTATAGGAACCGGAGTTGCCTTTTTGTTTAGTTTAGTGGGTATGTTTTTTCCAAACATTTTTCCAAACGAATTCAAAACAGAACACGGAACAGTCTTGCTTTATTTTGAAGCCACAACAGTAATTCTAACATTGGTTCTATTAGGACAATTAATGGAAGCCAAAGCACACAGCCAAACTAGTGGAGCAATTAAGGAATTACTAAAACTCGCTCCTACCGAAGCTACTTTAGTAATTGATGGTAATGATAAAGTAATTTCAATTCACGACATAAAAAAAGGTGATTTATTGCGTGTAAAACCCGGAGACAAAATACCAGTTGATGGAAAAATAAGCGATGGCGAAAGTAGTATTGATGAATCGATGATTACAGGAGAACCTATTCCAGTAGATAAAAAGAAAGATGACAATGTGATTGCAGGAACTATAAACGGCAACAGATCCTTTGTAATGATTGCAGAAAAAGTGGGTTTTGAAACCTTGCTTTCGCAAATTGTACAAATGGTAAATGATGCCAGTCGCTCTAAAGCACCAATTCAAAAATTAGCGGATAGTATTGCTAAATATTTTGTACCAATAGTAGTGATTATTTCGGTAGTAACATTTTTCGTTTGGGCAAAGTTTGGTCCTGAACCTGCATTGGTTTATGGTTTTATAAATGCTATTGCGGTTTTAATTATCGCTTGTCCGTGTGCATTGGGATTGGCTACGCCAATGTCCGTAATGGTTGGTGTGGGCAAAGGCGCACAATCGGGAGTTTTGATAAAGAATGCCGAAGCATTAGAAAATATGAATAAAGTGAATGTTTTAATAACCGATAAAACAGGAACAATAACTGAAGGAAAACCATCGGTAGAGAAGATTTTTGCATCAAACAATAATGAGAATGATTTACTTCAAAGTATCGCTTCATTAAATCAATACAGCGAGCATCCATTAGCACAAGCAGTAGTCAATTATGCTAAATCAAAAACAGTTTCATTAATCGAGGTAAAGGATTTTGAAGCCGTTGCAGGAAAAGGAGTTACAGGAACAGTTACCAATAAAAAAGTAGCATTGGGCAACAAAAAACTAATGGAACAAGTCAAAGCAACTATTGCTGACGATTTAGAAAGCAGAATTATTGCCGAGCAGAAACTAGGAAAAACCGTTTCATATATTGCTGTTGATGGCGTTGCAGTTGGTTTTGTATCAATTACCGATGCTATAAAAACTTCAAGTGCAGCAGCTATAAAAGAATTAATGCGTCAAGGAGTTGAAGTAATTATGCTTACTGGCGACAATATAAATACAGCCAAAGCAGTTGCCGATGAATTAAACTTATCATCCTACAAAGCAAGTTGTTTACCCGAAGACAAATTGAACGAAATAAAACGCTTACAATCCGAAGGGAAAATTGTAGCAATGGCAGGCGATGGTATAAATGATGCACCCGCACTAGCACAAGCAGACATTGGAATTGCGATGGGAACAGGAACTGATGTAGCTATTGAAAGTGCAAAAATCACTCTCGTAAAAGGCGATTTACAAGGCATCGTAAAAGCCAAGAATTTGAGCCACGCTGTAATGCGAAACATCAAGCAAAACTTATTCTTTGCTTTCTTCTACAATGTTTTAGGAGTTCCAATTGCGGCAGGGGTTTTATATCCATTTTTCGGAATTTTATTATCGCCAATGATTGCAGCTTTAGCAATGAGTTTTAGCTCGGTTTCTGTAATTGTAAATGCTTTGAGATTAAGAAATTTAAAATTATAAGAAATAAGTTATAGCTGTATTAAAAATGAACAACCTTACTCAAATAATTCAACAATACAAAGCTGATACCGAAAGTGTTTACACCACTTGGTTTGTCGATAATGACCAACGATTAAAAGCATTTCGGACTATTCGTCGTGGTGTTTTACAAGTCATTGATGACATTAAAAACAAAACTTTTCCAAACGATTTTAAGGGAAGCAGTTTAGAATTTGTATTGAGTTGTATAGCAGAACAAAAACAAATATTTGTTGGCGTAGCACATCCTTTTTATTGGAAACCAAAATTAAGAATTCCAGATATTTACGAAAACCAAAGCAATAAAATTGCTTTTGGTCAATTTCTCGAAAACTGCATTAATGCAAAAACAGAAGAACAAATAGTAAAAGAAATTGTAAAACTAGACGAACTCAAAATAAAAGGTCTTGGTCCAGCCGTGGCCAGTATTTTATATTTCTTGCACCCAACTTGGTTTCCACCATTCAATACAGCAATTCTTAATGGATTCAATTTTCTATTCAAAGACAAGAAGAAGTTGGGCAGTTGGACAGAATATTTAAAAATTAGGGAAACCTTAATAGAAACTAACAGTAAACATAAGTCGGTATTATCAAATGATTTAGGAGCGATTGCAGGATTATGTTTTGAAATTGGGACACAAAAAATGATTATTGGTAACGATGAATATTTAAGCGAAGAAGAACGCAATAAATTTGAAAAAAACATCTTAAAACGCCAAAAAGAAATCCAGGAAGAAAAATTAGCAGAAAACCTTCATAACGAAATGCAATACCATTTATTAAAAATTGGGATTTCATTAGGCTTTGATGTAACACCAGCGAGTAACGACAAAAGCAAATCGTTTGACGGACAAAGTTTTTCATTTATTTCGCTTAATAAGTTCCCAGAATTACCAACAGACAAAGACACTCAAAATACAATCAAATTAATTGATGTGTTATGGTTTCAAAAAGGGACAAACAAAATTATTGGAGCATTTGAAGTCGAAAAAAGTACCAGTATCTATTCGGGAATATTACGATTATCTGATTTGTATTTTAGTATCTCTAATGGCGAAGAAGTCTTTTATATCATTATTCCGGACAGTCGGGAAAAAGATGTCATTCAACAACTCAACCGACCAGTTATAAAAAACTCAAAAATGAATATCAAGTACATTCTGTTTTCAGAATTAAGAGCCAATTGCGATGCAATTTGCAAATTTGGAACAGACCATTCTATTATGGAAAAAATCGCAAAATCAATTTAAAAACGTCAATAAAATTAACCATTTAGTAAAGCCTCCTGTCTATCCAATTAATTTAAATCCAAAAATTGAACTCAAAAATAAACCAGCTACTTTTAGACCTAAACGAACAACTCAACTTCATAGATTTAGAAATTGATGACACAATCAAACGATGCGTGGTAAAAATTTAGAAACACAAAAAGATGAAGAATTATTAGAACGTTACGACACAAAAGGAGGGCTTTGGTTTTTACAATATATTTATCCAAAACTAAGTGAATAAATCATCCTAAAGCCATTATCTCATTCATCTGCACAAAAACCTCTTTTAGTCCAAGTATTCCTAAACTCATTGTCATCCTGAGCGCAGACGAAGGGTTTGTTTGCTTCATAGCCTGTCCTGAGCGCAGTCGAAGGGCTAATTTCATTTCCATTAGCGAGAATATTTTTATTCGACAAGATTAGATTCTACTATTGATAAATCTCCGAGTGATTTTGATCCTGAAATAACATTATTTAGTGTTGAATATTTCAATGAACATATGCAGAAAATAAAAACTGTTATTGGAGAGTCAGGTAAAAAAGGTTCCGTATTGTACTATGAATATGACCAACAGGGAAATTTAATCAATCTGAAATATGTCAATGATAAAGGAGACGAAGAGTTTACCAAATACAAATACACATACGATTCTCAAGATAATTGGATTGAGAAAATAGAAGTGACTAATGAAGGCAAAGAGACAACAGAAAAAAGAAAAATCTATTATAAAGACGATGATTTATCGGATGTTGAAAAATTGATAGAGTCTTTTAATGTGTTAACGACCAAAAATAAATTTTACGATGAATCTGAAAAATCAATTAGTGAATCTTCATCATCGAAATCAAACAACTACTCCAATAAGAATCGTCAACCAGAAAAACAGCAACAATGGGTTAATTGTCCATCTTGTGGAGGAACAGGTGAAATAGTCTGTCGAGAATGTAATGGGACTACTTTGATGTTTTGTGGAAGTTGTGATGGACGAGGGACTTTTCAAGGAAAAACTTGTTATTTGTGTAAAGGTGCGTTAAAAGTCAAATGTACTCCTTGTTATGGAAAAGGTACTAAAGGCAGGTGTGATAGATGCCACGGAAAAGGACAAATTTCAGAATAAAATTTTAGAAAATTTTTAATTGTGATTTCTCGATAAATTCCGGTTTTTGAGATTTTTCCGCCGGAAATTTTCACTCGTGAAACCGTCCCCCCTCTGAGATTGACCAAAACACCAATATCTAAGGGAGGGTTTAAGGAGGGAGGGGGGAGTCCCCCGTGATTACCATCCCGATGAAGAGATCTGGCACTTTCTCTGGAAATAATGTTTGACCCTTATTCAATTTTTGATTTCCTTCAGACACTGGGAGTTACAGTAGATATTGATTGACCCTAACTTACTAGAAGAAACCTCCGGGAAGTATTGGAGCAGAACTAGAATATGTTTGGCTTTAAGATCTGGATGAAGATCCCGGGAATGTGAAATATGTTTGACCCAAACGAGAATAGTATAAGATTTTAATATCTGGTCCTGGGATGATCTATATTGATAATGTTTGGCTTTCATTATTTTAATAATTAATGTATCAAATTAATTAGTGTATCAAAAAAATACCAAAAACAGGCGCCGACTTATTGGTTTTCCGGCTTATGTTAGCCTCAACGAAATCCAAAGGATTAAACTGAGACAACTATGACAAGAGCGGTAATTTATTCGAGAGTAAGCTCCGAAGGTAATAGACAGGATAATGAAAGACAAACTAATGAACTTATTGAGTACGCCAACAAAATGGGTTATGAACTCGTTGGGGTATATGAAGAAAAAGTAAGCGGCTTCAAAAAAAATGAAGAGAGACCAATTTTTTCAAAGTTGTTGGAGGAGGCTGAAAAAGGAAGCTTTGAGAAATGTTTAGTATGGGAACTCTCGCGCATAGGCCGTAATGTAATCCAGTCCCTTCAAAACATTCAAATCCTATCAGACAAGCAAGTATCTATTTATATAAAGAACTTCAACTTGGAGACATTAAATGAGGATAAAACTCCCAATAGTTTATCAATGTTTATGGTTCAGATTTTATTTTCAGTTGCAACTATGGAGTCTCAAATCACTAAAAACAGGATGGAATCCGGTTATAGGGCTCATATTAAAAAAAATGGTTCTAAATCAGTCGGAAGAAAATTGGGGTCTATAGAAACCGAAGAAGAAACAATTCAAAAACATTCGGATGTTATTAAGTTATTGAAGAGAAAATTATCAATTAGACAAATCTCAGGTTTAACTAAAAAATCAACTAATACAGTTATGAAAGTAAAAACCACCGCACTTAAAATGGGACTAATATAATATGGTTGAGATAGGATTCATTTTATATTTCTCGACTTTGTTTTTGATCTATGTGGTGATGACCATAAGAGATTCATTAATAAACAAAACTAAATCTGCTAAAATCAGTGACCTGAAAATATCAAAGAAAAAAATGGTTGAAAACGTATTAAAATGGTGCGAGTTAAATCATTCGATACCTAAGTTTAGAGGAAAACTGTCATACAAAATCAATTATTACAATCACTCCAAAGTTGAAGGGTCTTACTGCAGTTATAATAAATGTATCATTATTTATTTAACCCCAGAAAAATCGATTAGGGAGGTTGTGGATACTTTATTGCACGAATACAAGCACCATATAGATATGCGGACACAGAAAGAAGTTAGACTATATTCGAAACAACTGAATGAATTTGGATATGACAGTCATCCGATGGAGGTAGTAGCTCGTCAATTTGCCCAAAAGTATCGAGATACCTGTTTTGAGACTTTTAAAAATGATTGGCTTTAGTTCTCAAAAGGGTCAATCCCTGACCATTTTCATTCGAATAAGAATATTACTAACTATTGGTCTTGTTTTTTGGGTTTTTAATACACTAAAGGGGAAATCAAATATTATAAACTCGTTTATTCCCCCTTAAATTATCATATAAGAGATCACGACAAGATCGCACCAAAACCTACCGCTTTTTTAAGACAAAAAACATATAATCAGAAGATAAATTCATCACTAATTCGGAGTGGAAAATTAGAGTACAAATCTACTTTTGCATTGGTTCTAAGTGTCCTTGCCCTACCAACGGCTTGAATCAAATCGGATTGAATTAGTGATAATTGAACCATTCGAAGGTCTTCATTGTCAAAACAGTTGAACTTAAATTTGAAACCATTATACTCTATTTTTTGAAAACTCATCGAGGTTTGAGTAGTTTTAAACACAATACCTAAAACGACTGCCGTTAGAAAGCTCTCGATATTATTCCTGTGGGGAGTTCCAACCACCGCAATGTCTTTCCCTTTGAGTGAGTCATACCCTGAACAATTCCCAAAGTACATATCCTTTACTGGGTTTTTGAATTGGCTGGAAAACGCTTTAAAGGTAATAACAGGTTTTTCATCCACTTCATTACTGATTAAGGAACTATATCTGTTTAATGAATTTCTTGAACACGACCTTTTGGTAAATTGTATTACAGACCCCATCTGTTTTACATCACCAATATCAATGACTTCAATTCTCCCGGGATAGAGTTTCTCATAAATTTCAATTGGAATAGTAGCCGACATAATGATGATTTTTTTAT